>Ga0209633_10000534_pt1 | contig 43824 bp, 35 predicted proteins | sample Cruoilmetagenom1_FD_187290 | JGI IMG/M metagenome (GOLD analysis project Ga0209633, IMG submission 187290) | Oil polluted marine microbial communities from Coal Oil Point, Santa Barbara, California, USA - Sample 1 (SPAdes) (version 2) | ecosystem: Environmental > Aquatic > Marine > Oil seeps ...
TGCGGCACACGACCCGATGAACCGTTCTTTGTCGCGGCAGTCGCATTCTTAACGGTACGTTGTCGTGGCCCCTTCACGCGCTGATTGCCCATGGGTCGAACTCTTTTTTCTGGTCTCCATGCACTGGGTGACAGCTCTTGCTGGAGAGCATGGACGCGGCATTCCAGTCAGTATTTCGCCCGTCAATCACCGTGCCGCATTTCGTCGATACCCGAAATATAGTCATTGATATTGCGCCGCAGCATGACATAGATCAAAACATATCTCGGTTCTTTGCCGCATTCCAACATTGGATTGTGCGATGCAATAGATGCAACCGGAGAAAGCGCGCAAAACGACATCTACATGTCGCGCCGGTTTGGCCGTCTACTCGGAGAGTGACGTTATGATCGTTCGAGCATGGATCATTGTGGCTGTCATGGTGATTGTTGTTGCGTCCGGGGGCTTTATCTATTGGCAGGATCGGCTCAATTCACGTCTGCCCGACGGCATCGCATTCGGCAACGGCCGGATCGAGGCCGTGCAGGTTGATATCTCCACCAAGATTCCGGGCCGCGTGCAGGCGGTTTTCGTCAAGGAGGGCGATCTCGTGAAGCCCAGTGAGAAGGTTGCGACCATCGATACGGCGCAGCTCAGGGCGCAGCTTCTCAGGGCGCAGGCGGATATCGCCAGCGCCGAAAGTCAGGTTGCCGCCGCAGAGGCCTCCATCGCTCATTCCAGGGCCCAGCTCATCCTGGCGGAACAGGAGCTTGATCGCGCCAGTCGTCTGGTTGCGCAGGGCCATACAAGCAAGGAAACCTACGACAACCGTTTGAGCACCCGGGATGTCGCGAAAGCAACCCTGGCTGCGGCAAAGGCGGAGCTGGTGTCCCGGCAGCGCGGCGTCGACGCGGCGCAGGCCACGGCACAGGAAATCAACACGCAAATTGACGACAGCGTTCTCGTCTCGCCTGTTATCGGCAGGATTCTGTATCGCCTGGCGGAGCCCGGAGAGGTGCTCGGCGCGGGCGGAAAGGTGCTGACGCTCGTAAATCTGGGTGACATTTACATGGAAATATTTTTGCCTGCTGCGCAGGCGCACCGCGTAAGCATTGGTAGCGAAGCGCGCATCAAGCTCGACATTCTCGATTTCGCCATACCGGCAACGGTGAGCTTTGTGTCTCCGGAATCGCAGTTCACGCCGAAACAGGTCGAGACGCCGAGCGAACGTGAAAAGCTCATGTTCCGCGTCAAGGTGCGAGTGCCGCAGGATCTGGTGCTCAAGCATATCGACAAGGTTAAGACCGGTGTGCGGGGTGTCGCCTATGTCATGCTTGGTGAAGACCCGAAGCCCGAATGGCCGGCGTTCCTGCAGAAACTGCCGGCAGATGCGGCCCAGCCAACGAGCGCAAAATAGCAAGAGGCGCAGTTCGTGCAGACGCCCAACCAGCCCGTCGCCCGCATCGAGGACGTGACGCATGTCTACAAGGATGTGCGTGCGCTCGAAGACGTCTCTCTCGACATTCCCGCAGGGCAAATGGTCGGACTGCTGGGTCCGGACGGCGTCGGCAAATCGACGCTGCTCGGCCTGCTCGCGGGTGCACGAAAACTCCAGACCGGCCGGCTCTTGGTGCTTGGCGCCGATATGGCGACGTCACGCGAGCGTATGCGTGTCGGTCCGCGCATTGCCTATATGCCCCAGGGGCTCGGCAAGAACCTCTACCAGGAGCTGAGCATCGCCGAGAATCTGGATTTTTTCGGCAAACTGTTTGGCCAAGGCGCCGCCGAGCGCAAGGCGCGGATCGACCGGCTGACCAAGGCAACCGGCCTGAACCCGTTTCTCGACCGGCCCGCGGGCAAACTCTCGGGCGGCATGAAACAGAAACTGGGTCTGTGCTGCGCGCTGATCCACGACCCCGACTTCCTCATTCTCGACGAGCCGACAACCGGCGTGGATCCTCTTTCGCGGCGGCAGTTCTGGGAGCTGATCGACGCCATACGAGCCGAAAGACCGGCCATGAGCGTGCTCGTCTCGACCGCCTATATGGACGAGGCGAAAGCGTTTGACTGGCTGGTTGCGATGGACGGGGGGCGCGTCCTCGCGACGGGTACACCCGCAGAACTGAAATCCAGGACAAAGAGCAAGGATATAGAAACCGCCTTTGTGCGCCTGATGCTGGACACGAAGGCTGCCGGGAAGGGACCTCTGCGCATTCCGCCGTTCAAAAGCCGCGACGGGGAACCCGCCATCGTCGCCAAGGGCCTGACGCGCAAGTTCGGGGATTTTGTCGCCGTCGACGATGTGAGCTTTGAAATCCAGCGCGGCGAGATCTTCGGATTTCTCGGCTCAAACGGCTGCGGCAAGACCACGACCATGAAGATGCTGACCGGACTGCTTCCGGCATCGGCGGGGGAGGCCTTCCTGTTCGGCAAGCGCGCCGACGCCAACGATCTGGAAACGCGCAAGCGCGTCGGCTTCATGTCGCAATCCTTCTCGCTGTATGGCGAGCTGACCGTGGCGCAGAACCTGAAACTGCACGCGCGGCTGTTCCATCTCGAGCCCGACCATGCGGAAAAACGCATCGATGAGCTGGTCGAGCGGTTTGGTCTGCGCGCCGACATGGACGCATTGGCGGAATCCCTACCGCTCGGCATGCGCCAGCGCCTGTCCCTCGCGGTGGCGATCATTCATGAACCCGAGATGCTGATCCTCGATGAACCGACGTCGGGGGTCGACCCGCTCGCGCGCGATGAGTTCTGGGAATTGCTCATCGCCCTTTCGCGCGAGGAGGGCGTCACCATCTTCATTTCGACCCACTTCATGAACGAGGCGATGCGCTGTGACCGCATCTCTCTCATGCATGCGGGCAAGGTTCTCGTATACGATACGCCGAAGGATCTGATCCGCGAGAGCAAGGTGGCCAGTCTGGAAGAAGCGTTCATCGGCTACATCGAGGGTGCCATGGGCGGAGAGGAGCAAACAGAGACGGATGCTCTTGAAGCCTTGCGGGAAACACCCGATCAGCCGACCGCCGGTCGCGAGCCGGGAGAGTTTGGACATTGGGCATTTCGCCCGGCGCGCGCGCTGGCCTTCAGCTATCGCGAGATGATGGAGGTTCTGCGCGATCCGGTCCGGCTCGCTTTCGCCTTCCTCGGCACCATGGTTCTTCTCGTGATCATGGCGTTTGGCATCAGCCATGATGTCGACGACCTGACCTTCGCCGCGCTCGATCTCGACCAGACGCCGGCAAGCCGCGCCTATCTGCGCAACTATTCCGGATCGCGTTATTTCATCGAACGGCCGGAGATCCGGAGCAAGGATGAACTGGAGAACCGCCTGAAATCAGGCGACGTCACGCTGGCGATAGAGATCCCGCCCGGTTTCGGGCGCGATCTGGCGAAATCAGCCAATCCCCAGGTCTCGGCGTGGATCGACGGCGCGAATACAATGCGCGCGGGAACCATCGAAGGCTATGTGGCGGGCGGGCACAATCTGTTCCTGTCAGACGTAGCCCGGGACAAGGGCCGCGATGCCGCAGCCGGGCGGCACGCCATCATCGAGCCCCGCTACCGCTACAATCCGTCTTTTGAAAGCATCTACGCCATGGGACCGTCCATCCAGGCAATGCTGCTCTTGTTGTTCCCTGCGATCCTGATGGCCGTCAGCATCGCGCGCGAGAAAGAAATCGGCACCATCACCAACTTCTATGTCACGCCGACAAGTCGGCTGGAGTTTCTGCTCGGCAAGCAGTTTCCCTATATCGCCATCGGCATGGTGAATTTCGTCGTGCTGACATTGCTGGTCGTCTTTGTGCTGCAGGTGCCGCTCAAGGGCAGCATCGCGACCCTCACGCTCGGCGCGTTCCTCTATCTCGCCGCATCGACCGGCTACGGCCTGCTGATTTCCACGCTCACCAAGAGCCAGGTGGCGGCGGTGTTCGCCACGGCCATCCTGTCCCTGCTGCCGACCATCCAGTTTTCCGGCATGATCCAGCCCGTATCGACGCTCGAAGGCGCGGCCCGGATCATGGGCACTCTGTGGCCGACGACCTATTACATGCATCTGAGCGTGGGTGCCTTCACCAAAGGACTCGGGTTTCGCAAACTCGTGCCCGACCTGATCGCGCTGGCCGCTTTCATCCCGGTGTTCACCGCCGTGGCCGCAGCGCTTCTGCGCAAGCAGGAGCTATAGGCGATGCGGACCTGGATCAACATCTTCTGGCTCGGCACCAAGGAGCTGCGCAGCGTCTTTCGCGACGTCATCATGGTTGCCCTGATCGTCTGGTCCTTCAGCTTCGCGATCACCGAACGCGCACGCGGGATCGGCGAAACCGTCAACAACGCCTCAATCGCCTTTGTCGACGAGGATCATTCCGCTCTGTCTGCCAAACTGCGCAACGCGTTTTACCCGCCCTTCTTCAAGGTGCCGGAGGTGATCAAGGCGTCCGAGGTCGATCATGCGATGGACCAGAACCGCTACATCTTCGTCGTGGTGATTCCGCCTGACTTCGAGGCGGACGTAAGACGCGGACGCCAACCGACGATCCAGCTTAATATCGACGCGACCGCCGTCAACCAGGCCAATATCGGCGCCCAGTACATCCAGAGCATCCTGAGGGATGAGGTGAACCATTTCGCCCGCCGGTCCGACATCGAGACGGTTGAACCGGTGAGCTTGGTCATCCGCCGCGCCTTCAATCCCAACGGAACGCAGGCTTGGTTCACCGCCATTGTCTCGATGCTCGACCAGATTTCCCTGCTGACGATTCTGCTAACCGGAGCGGCACTAATACGCGAGCGCGAACACGGCACGATCGAACATCTTCTGGTGATGCCGTTGACATCGTTCCAGATCGCCATGTCCAAGGTCTGGGCGAACGGGCTGGTCATCCTCGTCGCGTTCATCCTGTCGATGAACATCGTCATCCAGGGCATCCTCGACGTGCCGATCGCCGGCTCCAAGGTCCTGCTTCTTTCAGGCACCGTCATCTATCTGTTTGCCGCCGCCGCAATCGGTATTTTCCTTGGCACCGTTGCCAAGACCATGGCCCAGTTCGCGCTGTTGATGCTGATGGTCATCATGCCGATAATGATGTTGTCGGGCGGCATCAGCCCGATCGAAAGCCAGCCCGAGATCGTGCAGCCCTTCACATGGCTTCTGCCGTCGCGCCACTATATGGCCTTCGCGCAGGCCATCGTGTTCCGCGGTGCGGGCTTCGATATCGTCTGGCTGGACTTTCTGAAAGTTGCGGGGCTGGGCGCCGTTTTCTTCACCTTGAGCCTGATGCTGTTCCGGCGCTCGATCACCGTCAGCAAGTAGAGATTTCGGCCAAAACTCTATTTCCGTCTGCAGCCCTTACCGGACGGCGGAGTAATAGGATGTTTCCGCTGTCGCTTCTTGCGACAAATGTGGACGATGCGAGCAAAGCCTGGCGTCGAAAACTGTTACAGCTCCGGCAATCGCATCCCAGCCGGACGTGTGTCCGATGTGGTCAATGCCCTTCATGAGGTCTTCGATGGCTGCTGTTTGTCCTGTCATCATGGCTGTCAGGGCTTGATGAATGCCCCGGCTTCCTTCCCCTCGTGATGCCGCTTCCAGGTGTGCATACGATATTGGAGTGGTGACATCCTTAGTGCGCCCACTGGCCAGCTTCCATACGCTTTGGCGGACGTCCGACTGCTCCAAATAATGCAAAGCGATCATCATGCCGGAAATAAAATCATCGCCAGAAGGCGTCAGTCCGGGCCCCAAGCCTATCAGGGGGTGAACCCAATGGGGGTCAGGCCATCTCTTGTCTGGTGTGGTCATCGACGCAGTCAGCCATTGCTGCGCCTCCAAAATCGGCCCTTGTGCACGTCTGGTGACGGGATCATCATTTTCTGAACGAGAGGTTGCATGGAGGAAATGCCCCAACCCTTCGCGCGGTACTCGCTCTGTCGTCGCCCCCCGAAAAGCATCCAGCCCTTGTTTCAGATCAGCGAATTTCCAGGCCTTCGGTGGCGGGTCGGGCTGCCAGCCGGTCGTACCGGACAAGGGAAATGAAAACCGCTGGCCAATGTCGATGGACATTGAAGAAACATTTACTTGCTCACCGTGCCGCACACCGCTTGCTGACCAGTCGGTCCCGGCCGGCGCATCAGTGATCAGGTTCAACGGTGCCGGTTCGAGTGTTTCGTTGCCAATGCAGACGAAACCAGTGATCGTCTCCACATAGAAACTGGAGCAGAATACCGCGGCAACCTGGCCATTCTGTACGCCTCTCAATGCTCGCGAGGCGGCACTGCCGGACAGGTGAACAGGGAAACGAAAGTGCCCTGGATGCCTATGCATCACCCGCCACCACATGGGTTCCGGTTTCACCACGCAAGGCCAGCATAGCCTCTTCAAGCTGCGCGATGATGACCCGCTGTCCACCCCCCTCCAAAAAGCGAAGTGCTGCGTCAATCTTCGGTCCCATGCTTCCCGGGGGGAAATGTCCTTCCGCCTGCAACTCCCGCAGCTCACGCATTGTCACCTGCTCCAGATCCTTCTGCTCGGGCGTTCCGAAGTTGATCGCGACTTTTGGCACAGCCGTCAGGATCATTAGCACTTCGATGCCGAGCACATTGGCCATATGCGCGGAAGTAAGGTCCTTGTCGATCACCGCCTGAACGCCGTGTCGCACGCCCTTGGGACCGCGTATGACCGGAATACCTCCACCACCACCGGAGATCACGACGGTGCCACGCCGCGACAGGACCTGAATGAGCGAGATATCGCAAACATGGCGGGGCATCGGTGAAGGCACCACGTGGCGCCATCCACGCCCGGAGTCCTCCTTCATCCGCCAGCCCAGCTCTGCATTTATCCGCTGCGCTTCTTCGGCGTCGTAAAATGCTCCGATTGGTTTGCTCGGATCGTCGAAGGCGGGATCGTCCGGATCGACTTCGACCTGTGTCAGCAGACACGCCACATGGCGACCGCTGTCAGCCTCACGGAGCGCATTTTCCATGGCCTGCATCAGAAGGTAGGCGATACCGCCCTGAGAATGCGCGACGCAGATATCCAAAGGCATGGGGGCGATCGTGTCGCGCGTCAGCGCCTGGCGCATCAGTATCTTGCCGACGACGGGACCGTTGCCGTGGGTAACGATCAGTTCGTTGTCGAGCATCGCCAAAGGCAACAGGGCGTCGGCTGTGCTCGCCGCTATCGCCTTCTGCTCCTGCGATGTTCCTTCAATGTCTTCCGGGTGTGTGGCGTTCCCGCCAATAGCAACAAGAACCTTGTCTGGAATGTCGAATGAAGACAGCATGGCGCACCATCAGCCCCGGGACCGAATGGCCGAGAGGGCCCATCGGGCGGCGTCCGCATTCGTGGGGGCGACATGAACGCCCGCCGTTTCGAGTTTCGCCATTTGTGCTGAGCGGACTTGCGGGTCCTCCTCGGTTCCCGTCACTGAGGCGACGATTGCTGGACCATCTTCCGTATGATGTTCCTGCAACACATTCGTGAAATGACCGGCCGGATCCTCATGCGCGCCAAATCCAATGACCACGTCGGCCAAAATTACGCCGACCTCCTCATTTTTAAGAGCGTCAATCAAGATCTCGTCGCGGACGCTTGGGTCGATCATGGGATGCGGTTTGCCGCGGGTATATTCATCCGCACCCAGATCGAGCATCAAATGCCCGTTCGCGGTCTTTCCCAGAACTGGAACACCGGGGACAGGTGCGTTGGAAGCCACTGGCTCATCGGCGGCGTGGAAAATGAATTGAGCTTCCGCGCAGAGCGTTCCGCCTGAGAAAAGGCCCTCCACGCGAGTGCGATGCGATGGCACATGAATTGCTGCCAAATCGGCATCACCGGCATCCAGTGCGAGCGCCGACCTGGCGGCCTCCTTTAGAGTAAACACCTGGGTTACGTTGGTCGGCATTGGGCTTTCTTCGGCACCAATGAAACACACCGTGGCTGGTTTTTTGCTTTTCGCAATGCGATCCAGGACTTTTGCCGCGACGCCGGGCTTCGGCGGTTTTGACACCAGCACGATATGCTCAGTCGCCGCATCCCCATCCAGAGCATCAATTGCCATCAGGGTGGAGATGGCACCAACTTCCGGCGTCAAATCCCGTCCGCCGACGCCAATCGCGTGCGAAATGCCGCCGCCATACTGACTGACAAGACAGGAGACCTCCTGTGTCCCTGTCCCAGAGGCGCCAACGATCCCGATAGTTCCTTGGGTTACCCTGTTGGCAAATGCCATTGGGGTCCCGTTTATGATTGCCGTACCGCAATCGGGACCCATCACAAGAAGCCCAAGTTCCTGGGCCTCTTGCTTCAGAGCGACCTCGTCGCGGATATCGACATTGTCGCTGAAAATCATCGCGTGCAGGCCGCGCCGGATCGCTTTGCGTGCCTCAGCGATCGCAAAATCTCCCGGGACTGAAATGAGGGCCAGATCGGCGTCCGGCTCCAGCTTGAGCGCCGCGCGCAGCGTTCGGGGATGCCAGGCGGCGGCGTCAGCACCGCGAGCCGTTGGCTGATCCAGCATTGCTCTGGATTCGGCCAGAGCCTGGTCGGCGCTTTTCTGGTCTCGGGCACGAATGCCGATCACCAGATCACCGCCCTCGGCCGCGCGTCCTGCGTCATCGAGTAATCCCGCATCGCTCATGATCTGGCGGTTGGCAGGGGTGCCCATCATAAGGGCCGCTTCGTCCACGCCCTCAAGCTCGGCGATGGTGCGCGAGAATCGCATGAGCGCAACAGAGTCGAGATAAAACCCCCGGCGCACGTCATTGATGATGACCTTACTCATGACACACCTACGCTTTCGGCGAATGTTTCAAGAGCCTGTCTAAAACAGCCCATTGGCGCACGCACAACGCCTGCACCCACTTGCCCAACGCCTGGCTCTTTGTGGGCAATCCCGGTGTTGATGGACGGTGCCAGTCCGGTTTCGACAACAAGGCGGATGTCGATGCCTGTCGGCACGCCCAGATAGTCGAGCGCGGGAATAGTCCATTCCGGATTTTCGCCAACCGTGATCTCACCCATGGTGCGTGTGAAATTGGCCGCGCCCGATGCCGCGCCTGCCCCCACAAAGCCTGCAACAGCGGGTGCTGCACCCATGGCAAACCCACCAAGGCCAATCGTTTCCACGATGGTTGAGTCGCCCATATCCGGGTTTGCGTCTTTTTCCGTAAATCCGGGGAAATACAGTCCTTCCGGCATTTCCACCGGCGCCGTGAACCACGTATCTCCTGTCCCGCTGACCCGGATGCCGAAATCGGTGCCATTGCGGGACATCGCCGTGACGAGGCTTGATCCCTCGATACCGCGAACCGGGTCCATGATTGCTTTGCCCATCGCCATGGCGATGTTGAGAAAGAATTGGTCGTTGCCGGCAACAAAAGCCAGTGCCTCGGCAAGGTCGTGGGTGTCATTCGCGGTTTCCGCCATGGCGGGAGACAGCCCCCGCAGGGTCAGCCCCGAACACGCAACGTTTCGCTGATGCATTTCGTCGCCCATCGAGAGGCCGCGGGCGACAAGACTTTTGAGTGGTAGGCCATCTCCTGCACCAAGGGCCTTCCCCATAGCCGGGCCGAGGACATCACGCAGCCAGGCCAGCCGTTTGAGAACTTCATCATCGTTGCCGCCGAACCGCATCACCTTTCCCAAGCCTTCATTGATGGTGCAGTAGGCGCGGTTTCCGAAAGTGCGATTCTCGACGATCATGACCGGCTGGCTGAGCGTGGTCATGCCGGTCATCGGACCGACAGCGTCAAAATGGTGGTTGGGATGGAATTCGAACGCACCTTCCGCTGCCATGTTTGCGGCCGTTTCCAGATCGGGTGCCCAGCCCTCGAAGACCGCGATACCCATTACCGCACCCTGCATCGGTCCGCACATTCGTTCCCAATCTATGGGCGGGCCGGCGTGCAGGATCATCCGATCCGTGAGTTCAGGTATGACCTGGGCCGCCGGAAGCACATCGACCAGAACGGGGTCTGCTGCCAGCATTCGGCGCAATGCTTCCTGATTGGCATCTTCGATTTGTTTCATCGTGGTTCTCTGCGCGTCCAACTATGTTCCGAGTTTGGACAACAGGTCGGCGAGCTTCGGATCTCCACCGGCCGGTGGCGCCCAGTCCACCTGGACGACCGTTACTCCCTGTTGCTCAAGTTCCTTGGCAAACCCCTCAAGTCCGATGTTCACGACCTTTACAGGCGTCTTGAGGAACTGATTGACTTTGGTTTCGCTCATTTGTTTTCCTTTCCCTGCGGCCGATGAAGCCTGCCGGCTTCCCGGCTAAAGGTCCGCCTTCCACGCTTGAATCCGTAAAGCGGAACCGCGAGTTCCTGAACGGCGGAAACACCCGACTGGCACTCCAGAACAACGATATCGGCGGGGTTGCCAACACGGATCCCATAGTCCGCCATCCGCATGAGCCTGGCCGGGCGGTGGGTTACCAAATCAAGGCACTGTCGAAGGCCTGTCTCCGTTCCGATCTGAGCGATATTGGCGTAGAGATTGGCCATGCGGACCATCGAACAGTCGCCAAAGGGTGTGAAGGGGTTGAGCACATTATTGGTCGACAACGCGCAATTCACTCCTCCCTCGACGAGCCGATGCGCAGGCGCAACACCACGCACGATATCGTGGTCCCGGTCCGCGCCCATGAGATAAAGGTCCGTTGAGGGCAGTACGGTAACCGCCACACCGGCATTGGCCAAACGAGTGGAGGTCTCCGCAAATTTCTCCTTCGGCAGTGCGGAGAGCTTGCTGACATGCCCGATGGCGACGCGGCCCCCATAGGCACATTTCTCGGTCAGATCACACACATCGCCGACCGTCATACCTTCAGGATTGGTATCGAAGTCGAGATGGAAGTCGATATCCACGTCGAACTCGCGCGCCATCTCAAACACCCGTTCGATCTGACCGCGCGGATCAGTGTCCGTGTAAGGGCAGCCGCCGACAACGCGGGCACCGCGCCTCAGAGCCTCGATCATCAGTTCATCGGTGCCGGGATTGTTGAGCAGCCCCTCTTGGGGAAAGACGCAGATTTCAAGATCGATGGCCCATGAATATTCATCGATGAGCGGCAGCACCGCTTCGATGCCCTTCATTCCGATGACCGGATCAACCTCAAGGTGCGCGCGCATCCGTGTCGTGCCCTGAAGAACGGACTTCTCCAATGTGCGGACCGCGCGTTCGCGAATGTCTTCTACCGTAAAGGCTTTCTTTGCGGCGGAGACTTCCCGGATCGCCTCGTCGAGAGTTCCCTCATCGGAACTGCAACGGTCCAGGATACACGTCTTATCGAGATGAATATGCGACTCAACGAACCCCGGAACTGCCAGGCGCCCGCCGACATCGATGGTCTCGCCATCATCCGAAAGGCTGGATTCTATCGCGACAATTTTGCCTCCGGAAATGCCGATATCAGCGTGCCGTTCATCGCACTCGCCAAACAAGGTCGCATTCTTGAGCGTCAAATCCATCAGCTGCCGCCACCGAGATAAGCCTGCTCCACGGTCTTGTCGTTCTTCAGGCCATCAGCGGAACCCTCGTGAACAATATGACCTGACTCGAGAACGTAGCCGCGATCCGCAACCGACAACGCGAGCGCGGCCATTTGGTCGACGAGCAGAATTGTTCGGCCTTCGTCGCGCAACTCCGCCAACACGGAAAACAGATCTTCAATAAGCGCGGGTGCCAGCCCCAGTGAAGGTTCGTCGAGCATGATGACTTTTGGCCGGGCAACAAGACCGCGGGCAATGGCCAGCATTTGTTGCTCACCACCCGACAGCAGACCCGCGCGGCTTCCCTTGCGCCGGTGCAGCGCGGGAAACCTGTTGAGCATCTCTTCAATTTCGACGCCATCGTTGAAATCATCGCGGCAGTAGGCGCCAAGCCCGATATTGTCGACCACACTAAGTTCGGGAAACACCTGACGTCCTTCCGGCACCAGGACCAGACCGCCCCTGGCGACCCGATGCGCGTGCCATGTTGCGATCTCTTCGCCGATGAACAGTACCTTGCCCTCAATGGGTCTGTGCAGTCCGCTCAATGCTCGCATCAATGTGGATTTGCCAGCGCCATTGGCGCCGAGGACAGCGACGAATTCTCCCTTGCCGACGGATACGTTTACATCCTGGAGAACCGGCGCCGCACCATATCCGGCGCCCAAATTGATCGCGTCCAACATGATGCTGTCGATTTTTCCCAGAGCCTTCTTTCGAGCACGGTTGATGACCTCACCGGTGCCGAGATAGGCCTCGCGGACCTTGTTATTTTTGCGAATGGCTGCGGGTTTGCCTTCGGCGATGGGCATACCCGCATCCAGTACAACAATGTGGTCAGAGACTTTCATCACCAGACCCATATCGTGCTCAACCAGTATGACAATCACGCCGGCCTTGGCGATTTTTCGCAGCAGCGGAATGAGCAATTCGGTGTCCTGTGAGCTCAATCCCGCAGCCGGTTCATCCAGAAGCAGGACGCGAGGCTGGGTCGCCAAGGCGCGGGCAATTTCGACTAGTCGCTTGTCCACATGGGCGAGGTGCTTTGCCAGGGTTTGAGCGCCGCCCTTGTAACCGACAAAGGCGAGCAGCTTATGGCACTGGGCACAGGCTTCGGCGTTGTTGCGCACATGGGTCAGAGCCGATCTTACGCCGCCGAGATGCCCCTGGCCGAGGGCGACGAGAAGATTCTCCAATACCGTGAGATCACCAAACAATTGCGTCGTCTGGTAGGTCCGCGACACACCGGCCCGCGACACCATATGAGAAGGTTTGCCGGCCAATTCTACGCTACCCAGGCGAATAGTTCCGCTGCCGGGTTTGTAAAAGCCGCCAATCATGTTGAGTGCGGTAGTCTTGCCGGCACCGTTGGGGCCGATGATGCTTGTGATTTTTTCAGGTACTGCAGCGATGTCGAAATTTTTGACCGCCTGGACGCCGCCGAAAGAGATGCCGAGATCCTTGACGGTGAGCGTTGTCGCGGCGTCCTTCCGGTTAAGAAATGCCTCAATGTCCTGTGCATCCGCATCGCTCGGCTGGGTCGCGTCCGGGTTGTCTTCTTTGAACCAGGACGAAATAGCGCCGACGATACCGGCCGGGGCCAACCACATGACCACCAGCAACAGCCCGCCGAAAAACAGCAATCGGTACTCCGCAAAGTCGGACAGAAATTCCGGCAGTAGCACGACGATAACGGCGCCGAGCAGTGGTCCGAATACGGTCCCGCTGCCACCGATGATAACGACCAAAAGGAACAGGATTGATTGAAAAAACGAGAAGGAGCTGGGGCTCACGAATGCCGTGATGGGCGAAAACAATCCACCGGCAAGGCCTGCCGCCATGGCCGAGAGTCCAAACGCCGTCGCGCGTATCATCACCGGATTGAGTCCGAGGGACTGGCCAGCAACTTCGGAGTCGCGCACTGCCCGCATCGCGAGACCCCAGGCGCTGTCGGCAAACCGCCAATACAGAAACAGCGTTAGCCCCGTCAGGGCGATGATCAGATATACTGTAGCCAGTTCGGAGAACTCCGCACCCGCCAGGCTGACCGGGGGAATGTTCATCATGCCGTTGGCACCACCCGTCAGCTCGCGCCATTCGACAGCGCCATGCTCGACGATAAAGGCAAACGCAATGGTGATCATCGCCAGATACGGACCGGTGACCCGCAGTGCTGGGATAGATAGAAGCACACCGACGGCACCGGTCAGTGCAATTGCAAATAGCAGGGCTGGCCAGAAATCAACGCCTGCGTTTGTCGTGAGGATGGCGACCGCATAGGCGCCGATGGCATAGAAACCGACATGTCCGAGTGACACCTGGCCGGTCAGTCCGAGCAGAACATTCAGCCCAACACCGACCATGGCATAGAAGCCGACGGTGGCGAGGATGTAGAGTTCATAGCTGTTTGCGATGCTGGCATATCCAAGAGCAGCAACACCGGGAAGCAGTGAGACAATAAACTTCGCGGCGATCATACCTTTTTGACCTCCGCTCTGCCGAACAGCCCGTTGGGCATCACCGCCAGCACTACGATCACCAGGCCGAATGTGACGATATGGGTGTAAACCGAACCGAGTATGGAAGTTGTCAGGGCTTCCACGACCCCATAGGCGAGACCGGCGATCATGACGCCCCATGGACTCATGATGCCGCCAATTATGGCGACAGCGAAAGCCTTGATGCCGAACAGGGTTCCCATGTCAGACGCCACGTTAAACAGCGGCGCGATCAGGATGCCGGCAATTCCAGCAAAAACGGTGGAGACGATGAATGCGCCGACCACCGCCTTACGGACATCGATGCCCAACAGTCTTGCAGCGTCGGGATTTTGCACCACGGCGAGCTGAGCTTTGCCGAGCTTTGTGCGCCTTGAGACAATATGCAATCCGCACGCAATCGCCAGGCCGACAATGGGGATCAGGAGCTGCAGCGGATAGACACCGAGCTCGCCAATCAATATGGGCTCCTGCGCAAGAGGCGAAGGCAGCGAACGTGGCTCCTTGCCATAGGTAAACAGAACAACGTTCTCAAGGACGATCCCTGCAGCCACCGTTGCCATCAACCAGGCATTAGATCCACGGCTTGCAAAGGGGCGGACCACGAACCGCTCCACGACCCATCCCCACATCGCACAGACGAGCAGGGCGACCAGAATGGCTAAGGTCAATGGCCAGCCCAGGGTTACGGCGAAGCTGTAGCAGACCACTGCGCCGAGCATCATTGATGACCCTTGCGCGAAGTTCACGGTCTGGGACACCGAATAGGTGATGTAGAAACCCAGGGCCAGAAGTCCGTACATACTGCCGAGACCAAGGCCGGTAATTATGGATGAGACGATAAGCATGATGTCCGCCGTCTTCTGCCGTCCCGAAGACTTTCTTTGACCATGAGGTCAAATTGAAGAGGCCGGGCTGCCCATAAATATTGCTACGAATCGAGCTGCCCGGCCTGAGGGAGGAAGAACTAATTTACCGGTTTGATCTTCTTGCCGTAGTAGCGGACCATGACGTAGTCGTTGTGATTCAAAGCGTCATGGTTGTCGTCGGTGAACGGCTTTTTGTAGTTCTTGATCAAGCCGTCATAATTTTCGATCGACAGAAGCGCCTTGCGGATCGCATCACCGTCCGTGCTGCCGGCCTTGTTTATGGCCAGGGCAACCAGATGCATTGCGTCATAGGCGTTGGCAATGCCGACGGGCGGGATAACATCCTCTGGTCCTTTGATATCGTCATGTTTGGCGATCAGGCTCTTCAACAGTTTCTTGCCCCGCTCATTCTGCTCGCCGAAAAAGCTGTAGGTCTGAATGAACTGAACCTTCTCCGCCATATTACCGGCCAGTTCCGGGAAGCGCCCGCCTGAGATTCCCCAGTGCGATACAACCGGTACATCCCAGCCCATGCGGCCGAGCGATTTCATCATCTGCGCGCCCGGTGCTGCGTTTGCGACGAGGAACAGCGTGTCGGCACCGGCATTCTTGAGGCGAAGAAGCTGGGGCACCACGTCCACATCCTTGCCTTCGAATTTCTCAATGCCGACGATTTCTACGTTCTCGACCTTGCTCGCCGCCTTCAAACCCTTTTCGTTGGATTCACCCCAAGGGTTGTTGATCAGCATGAGACCGGCCTTCTTGGTGCCGTAGGTCTTTTTCGCGTATTGCATCAGCCTGCGGTCGACGATGGCGTCGACAGCGGAAACCCGGAATACATAGTTCGGGTTTGCCCCATTGCGCGTGATCGGCGTGGCGGCTGCCCATACGCCCATGAAGGGCATCTTGGCCTTGTTGACCACCGGAACGATGGCGAGTGAGACAGGTGAGTCAAGTCCGCCGAACAACACCGCCACTTTTTCCTTGAAAATCAGTTCCCGCGCTGCGATCTGACCCTTGGCGGGATTGGATTCATCGTCCCGCCGGATCAGTTCGATCTTGCGTCCGCCGAGAACACCGCCGGCAGCATTGATTTCTTCCATGGCCGCAGTCAGGCCACGGGTAATTGCTTCGCCGGATTTTGCCGATTGGCCCGAGAGCGCTGCAACCAGACCGATCTTTACCGGATCAGCAGCGTGCACGGTTGAGCCCATCACCAGCGCAAAAAACGATGCCGCGACCGTGGCAAACAAGCCGCGGCGAGAAATCAGGTTTTTCGTGAACATTTCTTTTCCTCCCTGGACGTCCATTTGACAGCAGCCGCTCCAGTGTCGGCAGCTATCTCCTAAACAGTTTCCACGGCCTGCCTTCAGGCCGCTCGCCTGCAGTATTATTTTATAGGGACGAGATTGCATCCCTAGCAATCCAGCTTTAAGTAAGCATTTTCTTACTTGCAGTTTTCCGAGTCAACAAAATTCATGCTCGAGCACTCAATTGAGGGAAAAAGCCACGCCTCAGGCAGTCTCTGAGGTCAGGTCGAGGCGGCGGGAAACGGGATAATTTTCGCAGGCCAATCCCACACAGTGGTGTGAAACAAACTCAGCCATCGCTTCCATGCGGACCCTCGAGTCCGCATTTGCTTCGCGCAGCCGTCCGGTGGCGAGCGCCACACGTTTGCGCAAACCATCATAATCGAAATCGACGAAACGACGGTCTTCCAGCACCATGCGTCCGCCGATCATGACCGAATGAACTGCACTTGAGTCCTCGCAATTCACGATCTGGTTTGCGGCATCGTTGAGCGGCAAAAAATTGACATTTGCGAGATCGAGAAAAACGATATCGGCTTTGTATCCAGGTGCCACCTTGCCGATTACACCGCCAAATCCGAGAACATCCGCACCGCCCATCGTGCCGAGCCGTAGCACGTCCCACGTACCAAGCCAGTCTTCCGGGTTTGGGGTGACGATGCGGGAGACGAATGCGGCAGCGCGCATGGCCTCAAACATGTTTTGATTGTCGGAGGAAACGGAGCCGTCGGTTCCCACGCCCATCGGCACGCCCAGCTCGATCAACTCCCTTGCCGGGGCGATACCGGAACCGAGGCGCAGATTGCTCGACGGATTGTGTGCGACGTTCGCGCCTTTGTCGCGCAGCCGCTTCATGTCGTCCCCGTCGAGCCAGATACAGTGTGCGCCGGTGAAGCGTCTGTTCAAAAGTCCAAGCTCGTCAATATGGTGAGTCAGCGTCTTGCCATACCGCCTCATGCCGGAGACGGCCTGTACCTTGGACTCCCCCAGATGCATCTGCACGCCCACGTCGTATTCCTCCGCCATGTTGCGGCAGCCACGGATGAAATCTTCGCTGCAATGAAGCGGAATGGTAGGCCCAAGCGCCGGGCGCACCTGGTCGCGGTCAAATGGCCAGTTCTCGAGCATTTCTCCACAGGCGGCGAGATGTTCGGCGTGCGGTGTGGCACGGATTTTTTCCACGTGTGACCGATGCGGCTCGGGCAGAGCATCGAGCAGGCCAGGAATGGCATTGTAGAGCGTGGTGTCGCCCATCATCGGCGCCAGGACAACGCGTACGCCTAACTCCGAATAGGCCTTGCCGATAGCCGTCAGTCCTTCAAGGCTCGGGTGAGGGAACTCGATGTACATGTCATAGGCCGCGGTGCAGCCTTTGAGCACCATCTCCGCCGCATTCAGAAGGGCGGCGGTGTGTTTGTCCTCAAGCGTGAAACCAGCGGCAGCCCAGGGGCTTGCGTTCAGGAGAAGCTCTAGTGACCATTTGTCGCCAAGGCCTTTGCCCAGGCTGCCGTGGCCATGGGTATGGGCATTGACCAGTCCTGGTATGATGAGCCTGTCAGTCGCATCGAAGATGACCGCATCTTCAGGGGCATCCATTCCGCTCTCGCCGACTTCGGTGATGGTATCTCCCACGATCAGCAAGTCGGCAGGCCGAGTTGTGCACTTCTCGACATCGAGAACGAGCCCGCCTTGAACTATTCTGGGCCTGGATGAGACGTTCACCACCTATCCCCAATCTCCGTCATGCGTGGCTCGCCATATGCCGGCCGATCGTATGAACATCTGCCTCGCTAGCGAGCGTTTCATAGACGAGCTTACCCTCAAATATCACCGCGATCCGATCGGACAACTCAAGGATCTCGTCCAGGTCCTCGCTGAACAGCAGAACTGCCGCGCCCTTGTTGCGGGCGTCAATGATGCGGTTGCGGATTTCCGCGACCGCTTTCAGATCGAGACCGAAACACGGGTTCTGCACGATTAGAAGCCGGACGTTGTCGGAGAGCTCGCGCGCCAGAACCGTGCGCTGGATGTTTCCACCAGACAGTGTCTCGATCCGCGCATCCGGTCCCTGGGTTTTGATGTTAAATCGTTCGATCAGCCTTCGCGCCTGCCGGTGGATGGCGCCGCGATCGATGAAGATGCCGGCGCGACAGTTCGGTTCGCGGTCGAAGTTTCGAAAAGCCAGGTTTTCTGCAACCGTCATCTCCCGCACACAACCATTGTTGAGCGGTTCTTCAGGCAAAAGATGGATGTGCCAATCCATCATCTCGGCTCGAGTGCGGGAGTACGGGTATCCCTGTACGCGAATGTCGCCCGCCTCTTCCCTGCGTTGTCCCGCAAGGGTTTCCACGAACTCGCTCTGGCCATTTCCGGAGACGCCGGCGATGCCGACAATTTCCCCCGAAGACACCGACAGGCTGGCCTGGTCGACCGCCACTGTGCCCTTGTCGTTGTTAACAGTGAGCCCTTCGACCTCAAGTACGGTTCTCACCACTTTGGTTTCTTTTCGCGCAGCCGGTTTGGACACGTTTTCCCGCCCGATCATCCAGCGGATGAGACTCGCCTCGCTCTTGGCCGACACCTTGCCTTGACCAGCGAGATGGCCGTGGCGCAACACGCTCACATCGCTTGCGTAAGCCTCAACCTCGCGCAGCTTGTGTGTGATCAGCAGTATGGAGATGCGGTCTTCATCGGCCATCTGGCGCATCAGGCCCAGCACCTCGTCCGCCTCATCGGGGGTGAGAACGCTGGTCGGTTCGTCGAGAATGAGAAAGCGGCTGCCAAGATACAGCTGCTTGAGAATTTCAAGCTTCTGCTTCTCGCCGGCGGCCAGGCTTGCCGCGGTTCGATCCAGCTCAAGTCTGAACGGCATGGTGTCCAAAAAAGCTTCAAGGGCGCTAAGCTTCTTTTTCCAGTTGATGATTGCCGGAAGACCCTCTTCGCCGAGCACCAGGTTTTCGGCAACGCTCATGCTCGGAACCAGTGTGAAATGTTGGTAGACCATGCCTAGACCGAAGCGATGGGCGTCGCGGGTGTTGGAGATGCGACGTTCAGTGCCATCCACGCTGATTGAACCTGCGTCGGCGTGGTAGTAGCCCATCATGCATTTGACGAGCGTGCTCTTGCCCGCACCGTTTTCGCCGAGCAGGGCGTGAACCGTCCCAGGCTTGAAATGAATCGAAACCTCATCGAGCGCAACCAGCGACCCAAACCGCTTGGTCATGTTGGTGACCGTGATATCGGGCGGTGCGGCTTGGCTATGGGGGCTCTTTGTCATCGGCTGATCGACACCTCGTTAGGGGCTCCGGCGAGCCTGTGCTTCGTTGACGAGCTGTAGATCAGGAGAGCAAGCGTCAGGAAATAGGGTGCGGCCCCGTAGAGATAGTAGTTCGAGGTGATGCCGATCGTCTGCAGCGCGGGGCCGATCGCCGTTGCGCCGCCGAACAGTAGGGAGACGTAGAAACAGTGCATCGGGTTCCAGCGTGCGAAGATAACGAGAGCCACGGCCATCAATCCTTGCCCGCTTGAGAGCCCTTCGTTCCAGGAACCGGGATAATAGAGTGAAAGAAAAGACCCCCCGACGCCTGAAAGGAACCCGCCAACCACAGTTCCAAGTGTACGGACGAAATTGAGATTGTATCCAAGCGCAAGCGTGGCCTCGCTGCTGTCGCCGGCGGTCCGCAATACGAGGCCCCATTTCGTATTCTTGAGACTCCAGGCAAGCACGGGCGCCAGGATTGCGCCGATGATGAACAGCACATTGATCTCCAATGCGGACCGGATTTGCGGATATGTGCTCCATGCACCCAATTCAATATGCGGCAAACGGGGCGCGGTCGGATTTATGAAGGCCTTGCCGAGGAAGAATGCGAGCCCCGTACCGAATATAAAGAGTGATATGCCAACGGCGATATCGTTGACGCGGGGCAGATTGCAAACCAGCGCGTGCAGGAGCGCCAAGGCCGCACCGGCGCAGCCGGCTACCAGGACGCCGAGCCACGGCTCACCGGTCACAACCGCAGTGGCGTATCCGCTCATGGCCCCCATGACCAGAATGCCTTCCAGCCCGAGGTTCACCCGGCCACCTTTTTCAGTCAGCGTTTCGCCGAGGCTGACGAACAAATACGGCGTGGAGACGCGGATTGCGCCACCAAAAACGGCGATCAGCACGCCCCACCAACCAAGTTCGGAAGCTGCGTCCATGGATTTCTTCAAGCCTCCTTCGGTTGGAGAAAGCGCATCCGGCCATAGAGCGTGTTGCTGGCCAGGACGATTATGAACAACATGCCTTGCAGAACGGAGGTTGTCGCGTCGGGCAAATCAAACCGTCTTTGCAGGAGCCCGCCGCTGGCGGAGATACCGCCAAGCAGAATGGCAACGAGAATGATTGCAAGCGGGTTCTGCCGCGCTAGGAAAGCGATCAGGATGCCTGCATAGCCAAATCCGACAACCAGGGAATCGCTGGCAAAGCCGTGTACGGCGATGACTTCCATCGTGCCGGCGAGCCCGGCTGCGGCCCCGCCCATGAAGCAACACAGGATGACCATCTTGTTGATGGGTAGGCCCGCCATCTGGGCCGCACGCTGGTTGCCGCCAAGGACGTCCACGCCAAACCCGAATGACGTGCGCCGCATCAGCACATACAGAACCACACACGCCGCGACACCGGTGGCGAGGCCCCAATGGACATCGAGCCCGGGCAGGGCCCCCGCCATCAGATTGTCGGGAATGCTCCAACTCGATGCCTTGAGTACCTGATCGAAATCGCGCATCGGGCCGGAAACCAGATGGTTCATGGTGGCGATCGCGATATAGTTCATCAGCAAGGTTGCGATAGTTTCATTGACGCCGCGATATTGGCGCAGGGCCCCAGCAGCACCGATCCAAATGCCACCGGCAGCGGCTCCGGCCAGCGCCATCATGGGAACACCGATTGCAAAAGGAACGTCTGTCAGCCAAACGCCGACGAGAACCGTTGCAACGCCGCCAACCACAAGCGCGCCTTCACCACCAATGACCAACAGGCCCGCGCGGGCCGGAATTGCGGTGCAAAGGGCCGTGAGCATCAGCGGGGCAGCTTGAGTAAGTGTGCTCTCGATCGATATTTGCGTGGCGAAGCCGCCGAGATAGAGAATGTAATAGACGTCAAACGGATTAACGCCGAACAGGGATACGAACACGCCGAAGGCGAGCAAGGTGAGAATGAAGGCGGCGGAGTTGATAACCACCGCCTCCAGACTCCGGTAAAAAGCCGTGTTCGACATGGGCCGGCGCTTTTTTGACTTCCCCCGTTGCAGCCGTGCCTAGTTCAGGCCGGTTTTGCCGATGGCGCCCTCGACGAAGAAGCGCACGCCAAGCTTGAATTTCGTATCCTCATTGTCGATCACCTGACCGTCATTGAGGATCATCTTGCCTTCGTTGTCCTTCAACGGTCCCTTGTAGAGTTTCAGGCTGTCGTCCATGAAACCCTGCTTGGCTTTGAGGATTTCTTCACGAACATTTTGCGGAAGCGCATTGCCGAACGGGCTGATCGCCACCATGTCTTTCTTGAAACCACCACGCAGCAAATTCGGATACTTTCCACCCGTCCGCCACGCTTCGACAAAGTCGGCGGCCGACGCCCAGTTCCATTCAGCACCTGTCAGGAACCCCTTGGGCGCAAGCGAGCTGCAATCGGAATGATAACCGCAGCTGAAGACGCCGCGGCGTTCGGCGGTCTCGATGGCAACCTTGGAGCTGTCAACATTGGCGATGATGACATCGCAGCCCTGATCGATGAGGCTGTTGGTGGTCTCGGCCTCCTTGACCGGGTTGTTCCACTCGCCGGTGATGACAACATTGCAGCTGACTTTGGGATTTACCGATCGGGCACCCAGAATAAATCCGTTGCAGTTGTTGAAGATGAAATAGAGCGGCTTGGATCCGATAAAGCCGATCTTGTTGCTCTTTGTCATCCGGCCGGCGGCGATGCCGCACAGATAGTGCGGCTCTTCCATATAACCGCGATAGCCTATGACGTTTTCAGGATCGCCCGGTTTCCAGATGGCGCCGATATGCGTGAACAGCACATCCGGATACTTCTTGGCCATCTTCTTGATGCTCTTCCAGTAGCCAAAGGAGGTTGCCATGATGACCTTTGCACCATCCAACTGGATCATGCTTTGCATCACCTTTTCGACTTCAGCCGTCTCAGGCACGTTTTCCTGTTCGACCACTTTCACATTGTCCAGTTTGGCGATCTTTTTGGCGGCATCCCAGTGAGACTGGTTCCAGCCGAAGTCCTGACGCGGCCCCACATAGATAAAGCCGACAGTAACCGGCTTGGCTGCCGACGCCATCGTTGGCAATATGGAAAAGAGTGCGCTGGCCGCGACGATATTGCCGCCGTGGCGAAGGACATTGCGGCGCGAGATTGGGCAAGTGACTGACATCGTTTCCTCCCTGGACTTTCTGACGCGGCTACAGGATTGAAACCGGTTAGCCGTAGTTTTACAGAAACAGAACCGCTAAAATCTGACGTCTGTGGAAGTTTCTCCTTGTGGCGCCATTGCGTTTCCGACCCTAAATTCGTAAGTAATTAGTCTCTTACTTGTTGCTTTGGGAGTCAATGCGATTCACGCTGAAGCACTCAAGCGAGGGGAACAGGCATGGCTCGAATGGCCGCCGCAACTCAGAAAACCCGCCCGCCGAGAGCGGTGCCTTACCGCCGGCGCGATGCAGCGGCAACACGTGAGAGGGTGTTGCAGGCGGCGCTTGCTGAATTCTGCGAAAAAGGTTTCGGCGGTGCGCGAACGGCCCAAATAGCCGCGCGTGCCGAATGCAACATTCGCATGCTCTACCACTATTTTGGCAACAAGGAGGGGATCTATCTAGCAGTCCTTGAGCATGTATATGCGCAATTGCGAGCGGAGGAAGAGAAGCTGGATCTCCTGCATCTCGGACCCATGGAAGGTATGGCGGCGCTGCTTGAATTTACCTACGACCACATGCTTTCACATCAGGAGTTCATCAATATGATCGGTATTGAGAACATCCAGCAGGGCAGATTCCTGCGCCGCTCCAAAGTCGTCCCGCAACGCGCAATGCCGTTGGTGAAGTCCATCAAAACGCTTTTGCGCGAAGGGCAGAAACAGGGGACTTTCCGGGAAAACGTAGACCCTGTTCAGCTCTATATCTCCATTCTTTCGCTGAGCTATTTGCACATTTCCAACAAGCATACCCTTTCGATCACCTTCGGCGAGGATCTAACGGATGCTGAATGGCTCGCGGCGCGGCGCAAACACGTCCGTGAAATAATTATGGGGTATCTGACGGCGTAAAACGCTCAAGGTCTGCATCCGGCCGGAATCGTACCAAAAAAAACCGGGCCCCATTTCTGGGGCCCGGCTTGGATAGCGAATTGAACAATATGGCAGATGTCAGGCCGCCCGGACCTGTTGGAGAAATTTGCCAACCTCCGTCTTCATCATCTCCGATTGCTTGGAAAGTTCTGCTGACGCGGAAGTAACCTGACTTGCGGCTGTGCCGGCTTCCTGTGAGGCCTGGGTCACGCCAGCGATATTGGCTGTAACTTCCTGCGTACCCGATGCAGCTTCGGAGACATTGCGGGCGACCTCCTGTGTGGTTGCGCCTTGCTCCTCCATTGCCGCAGCGATGGCGGTCGAAGTCTCTTCAAGCCGGGTGATGACCGTACCGATATCCGCAATTGCACTAACTGACGTCTTGGTTTGGGCCTGCACCTCGGTAATAAGCTCGGAGATGCCTTCCGTCGCCTTGGCCGTCTCATTTGCCAGTGCCTTCACCTCACTTGCCACAACCGCAAACCCCTTGCCGGCCTCGCCTGCGCGTGCGGATTCAATCGTCGCGTTCAGGGCAAGGAGATTGGTCTGCTCGGCGATGTCCGAGATCATGGAAACCACCTCACCAATCTTGTCGGTCGTGGCCGCAAGGGTTTCTATTTGCGTGGCCGTATTCGCAACATCCTCAACCGCCTTTTTCGAGGCTTGAGATGCATCGGCGACCTGTTGGTTGATCTCACGAATGGAGTTGGACATCTCCTCCGTTGCCGACGCGACTGTCTGCACATTCGTCGAAGCCTCTTCGGAGGCCGCGGCAACGGAATTGGCCTGGCTGCTCGTCTCTTCGGCAATGCTGGCCATTGATTGAGCCGTGCTGTTAAGCTCAGCCGAAGCCGACGATACGGTTTCGACAATACCGCCGACGCTGGCGTCGAAGTCATCGGCCAGCTTGTTCATGAGATCGCGTTTTTCTTTCTCTGCTTGCCGTTGCTGCTCTTCCTGATCGGCTTCGAGCTGCCTGTTGCGGATTGCGTTCTCCTTGAACACCTGAACTGACCCCGCCATCTCGCCGATTTCGTCCTTGCGGCCCTGAGCCGGAATTTCCGCCTCCAGATCACCATCCGAGAGCCGCATCATGGCCGCGGTCATTCCGATAATTGGCCTGGACAAGAACGTGCCCAGCAGCAAGGAAATTATGACGCCAAACACCACGCCGGCGATACCGACACCAGCCATGCTGTATTCCGCGGTCTGAATTTCCCCGAAAGTCATTTCGCGAATACGGTTCTCATTGGCGACGAGTTTTTCGCTAAGCGCTTTCGCGTCCTTGAGAATAATCCCTGCCTGCTCGGCCATCTCGCCATGGACAAGCTTGTCCAGCTTCTGCTTATCCGCGGCAGCTGCTTCAAAGCTCGCCTTGTAGGTGGCCAGCAGCTCTGTCATTTCCTTGTGGAGCTTGATTTCCTCCGGCGTATGGGCGGCCTTTCCAAGCGCCTTGAGCGTGACACCGATCTGGCTGAATTCATGCTCAGCCTTGTCAAAGGCAGTTTTGTCGTAAGCACCAAGAGCCGTGTTTGAATAAAGCCGTGCCGTTAGGGTTTGGCGCATCGCTGTATCCACAAAGGTCTTGGCGTCGGCATTGCCCTCCGCGATGAACAGTTTCTGTATGTGATCGAGATCCTGGATAAATTTGTCTCCGACCGGATGGAGCTTCTCGTCCACGAGGGTCTTGAACTCAGTGTTGAGATGGACTGACTCGTCAAAATCCTTCTCATAGACTTCCGCGGCGTGCTGGATTTCCTTCAGGACCTCAGTGTCCTTCGGGTCGACCACATGTTTCATCGCCTCGGTGATGAGATGGTTCAGTTTTTCTTTTACCTTTTGCGCCTTTTCGGCGAGCGCCAATTCGCCCGTCTGTGCATATTCAACGGCGTAGACTTCCAGGCTGAGGAACTGTACCTCGATTTCGGCGACCAGAGCCGCTTCTTCGACATTTTCAGAATAAACTTCCACGTTGTGCGCCACCTTGGTGAAGCTGTAATATCCATATGCGGATACCGCGGCCAGCATCACAAGCACGACAGAAAATCCGAGAAGGATCTTGACCTTGAGCTTCATATTCGCGAAGGCAGCAACAAGGTTGAATGATTTTGCGGTGTCTTTGGATGTCATGGGTTTTTCCCCCGTAAAGCTCTATATTAGAAGGGCTCTGCCCCTCCAGGATTGAAACAAACAGCTCAGCTTGACTTGAGCAGGTGGCGTCAGTATCGCGAATGCTGCAGAAATGGCGCGCGGAGCAGCGTGTTCGGCTTCCTTGGCGATGATCCGGATTCTCCTCGCTGTGATCCGTTTCATCCGATGCATTCAATTCAAACCGGGACGGTTGTATGCGGACAGCAAGCACACGCTAAGGTTAAGCATTTCTGTATTCAGAGTGCATAGGAGATAATTTTTCTACTTCTGGTTGTTTTTTCCCGAGCATCGTCACATCAGAAATACGGCAGGTTTCCTGTTCGCCATGATGCCGTTTGGAAGGAAGCATTTTTTGTGAATACGGTTCAGTTCGATGAGGGAGGTTATGAAGAAAGCAATGGCCAATATGCATTTATCAGCACATTTTGCGCTCAGGTTTGCGCATTGACGGGAGGGATGAGACTCCGAGCTACGTCCCGCAGAAGGTCTGGCGCACGACCTGCTCCGGCCGCGGTGGCAACGTAAATCGTTCGCGGCCTGGCTGGCCCTCGAACGGCGTCGCCAGCACGGACATCAACTCCTCAAACGGTTTGAAATCTTCGCGCTCTTCCGCTGCCTCGATCACTTCGGCGACAAGATGATTGCGCGGGATGAAGGCCGGGTTGACTCTGCGCATGTCAGCCTCGCGTTCGGTCTCGTCACCGGCTTCCTGTGCCAGCCTCTTGCGCCACAACTCGGCCCATGCATCGAACGCGTTTCCCTCGTTGAACAGCGCGCGCACGGGCGCGTCGGCTTCTGTGGGCAGAAGCGTTGCGGCATCGCTCAGGTGGCGGAATGTCAGCGTGAAATCCGCCTCGTTTTCAGCCATGCGCTTGAGAAGGTCGTCAGCCAGATCCTTGTCACCGTCACGTTTTTCTCGCAGCCCGAGCTTGGCGCGCAAACCTGTAAGGTAGGCATCATTATAGAGGCCGGGGAACCTATCGACGGTTTCCTGCGCTGGCTCGATGGCCTTCTCCTGGTTCTCATCGAGCAGTGGCAGCAGACATTGCGCCAGAATCGCGAGGTTCCAGTGGGCGATGCCCGGCTGGTTCGCGTATGCGTAGCGGCCCATTTGATCGATCGAACTGTAAACGGTCTCGGGGTGGTAGGTATCCATGAAGGCGCAAGGACCGTAATCGATGGTTTCCCCGGCGATGGACATATTGTCGGTGTTCATGACGCCATGGATGAAACCGATCAATTGCCAGCGTGCGACAAGTTCCGCTTGGCGTGCGATGACATTTTCCAGGAGGGCAAGGTAAGGACGCTCCGCATTGGCCGCGTCTGGATAGTGCCGCTCGATGACGTGATCGGCAAGCAACCGCAGTGCCTCGTCATCACGACGCGAGGCGAAAAACTGGAACGTGCCGACACGGATATGGCTTTGGGCGACGCGGGTTAAAACAGCACCTGGAAGAAACTTCTCTCGCGCTACTTTCTCGCCGGTCAGAATGGCAGCCAGCGCGCGCGTGGTCGGAACGCCGAGGGCCGCCATTCCTTCGGCCACAATATATTCGCGTAAGATGGGTCCGAGGACGGCGCGGCCATCGCCCATGCGCGAGAAGGGTGTGCGGCCGGACCCTTTGAGCTGAATGTCGCGGCGAATTCCATTGTGTCCGACCACTTCGCCAAGCAAGATTGCACGCCCGTCACCCAGCTGCGGCACCCAGTTGCCAAACTGGTGCCCGGCATAGGCCATGGCCAGAGGATCGGAACCTTTTGGCACACGGTTTCCTGCGAGGACCTCGATGCCTTCAGGTGATGCGAGTTGAGCCGGATCAAGTTCGAGCAGATGGGCAAGGTCCGTGTTCACGCGTATGAGGCGAGGTGCGGAGACCGGTTCGGGGTCGAGGCGGGCGAAAAACCGGTCGGGCAGCCGAGCATAACTGTTGTCGAACGGAAAAAAGATATCTGCTCGTTCAGGTGCGTTCATCGCTGGCTCCGCATTACCCCTCCGCTCTCGTATCAACCACGCCTGCCCAGAAGACCACCGTCAACCGGAATGATTATGCCGGTAATGTAATTGGCTTCATCTGACGCCAGGAAGAGTGCTGCGTTGGCGACATCCCATGCGGTGCCCATGCGGTTTTGAAGCGGCACCCGTGCATTGCGTTCCGCTCTGATCTCGTCCCGGTCGACGCCACGTTCCTCCGCCCGGCGAACTATGGCCATCGGCGTGTCCATGAGACCGGGAAGCACGACATTGGCGCGCACGCCGAAGGGCGCATTCTCGACTGCGATGTGCTGCGTCATCGTGTTTATGGCGCCCTTGCTTGTCTTGTATGTGATGGTCGCGCGGGCGGCGAATGCAGATGTTGAGGAGACATTGATGATGGCGCCGGACTTCTGCCTTCGCATGATAGGGAGCACATGTTTACAGGTGAGCATCATGCCTTTGAGGTTCAGGGCCATGAGTTCATCCCAGACGGCTTCGTCCAATTCAGGAGTTGGCTTGTCGCCTTTCGAGCGGCCCACATTGTTGTGCAGGACATCGATGCGCCCATAGCGCTCAACACAGACGTCTGCAATCGCTTTGCATTGCGCCTCGATGGTAATATCCGCCTGAAGCGCAGAAGCATTGCCACCTTCTGCCTCAATCATATCGACGGTGTCCTGCGCCCATTCCTCATTGATATCGACGCAAAGGACCTTGGCTCCTTCCTGTGCAAATCGAAGGGCTGTGGCGCGGCCATTGCCGATGGTATCGCCAGGTTGCTGTCCTGCCCCAACGACGATCGCGATTTTGTCTTTAAGCCGCATGAGTGCTTGTTGCTCCATAATCTCTATTTGGGATGCAGATTGGTTGTTCCTTCGGGAAGGACTATACGCCCTTATAAACGGGCGAACGCCGTTCAATCCATGCGTCAAGGCCTTCGCGCAAGTCATGGGTCGGCGCAACGCGGGCAAACTGCTCCCCTTCCATCTGCAGGCCTTCGCCAATGCTCATATTCATTCCCCGGCTGACGGCAGTAATGATACTTGCCGCGGCGAGTGGGGAATGGCGGAGAATTCGCGAGGCAAGACCCTTTGCCGCTTCCATCAATTCGTCATGCGGGACGATCATGTTCACCAGTCCCAATTTGAATGCGTGCTCAGGGGAGAACGTATCGCCTGTGAGTAAGAGTTCGAGCGCGCGCTTACGGCCCGCCAGGCGGGAAAGCCGCTGGGTTCCGCCGAATGTCGGTGGCATGCCAAGGTTTATCTCGGGCTTGGCGAATGTGGCTCGATCACTTGCGACCGCCAGATGGACAGCTTCGGTTATCTCGCACCCGCCGCCATACGCAATGCCGTTGATTGCCGCAATGATCGGCTTCGGAAAGGCCTCCATGCGTGCGGTCATAGACTGGCCGCGCCGGACGAACTCCTTGAGAGCAGTTTGTGTTCCTGCTTTCACGCTCTGGCTGAATTCCGGGATGTCGCCGCCTGCGGAAAATGCCCGCTCACCGGCACCGGTTAGGATGACAGCGCGTATTCGATTGTCGACCTCAATCTCGTCGAGAATTTCGAGCATCCGATCAATGAGCTCATAGTTCAGCGCGTTCAGTTTTTCCGGCCGGTTCAGGATAACCAACGCGATTTCATCATCGCGCTCAAAGAGAACAGTTTCAGGCATTGGGTCATCTCCTTCTAATCTCATATATGAGCGAGGCTACGCGAGGAGTTGCCGTATTTACACTCACTGGTTAGTATACATTCAATAATGCCCAGAGATTCCAGACAAACGCGCAAGCGTATCGTCGATTCTGCAATCGCGCTTTTTTACAGCGAGGGCATTCGCCGTGTGAGCGTTGATGCGGTTGCAGAAAAGGCGGGACTGACCAAGCGTACGCTCTACTATCATTTCCGCAGCAAAGATGAACTTGTCGCAGCATATCTAGAGGCTAGGGATCAGCCGAACCTCTTGCAGCTCGCTCGCTGGTTCGATGATGCTGAAGGTCCACTGGCAAATAAGATCGAAGCCATTTTCATCAATGTTGCAATCTCGGCGCGTCACCCGAAATGGAAAGGATGCGGGTTCTTGCGGACCGCTGCTGAACTCGCCAGCACGCCGGGTCATCCGGCTGTGAAAGTTGGCGCAGCGCACAAGCGAAAATTCGAAAATTGGGTATCTGAACAAATCTCAAATGACGGTATCGCAAACGCGCCGTTATTGGCCCGCCAGATTGTTCTGCTCCTCGACGGCGCCTTCTCGATCATGCTGATTCATCGAGATCCGACATATATCGAAGATGCGGGCCGAGCGGCGGCGGCGTTGATCAACGCGGAATGAGAACCCTATCAGATAGCTGCGTGAACGCCCGCTTGCTCCCCTGCCTTGACGATGGCAGCCCACGCGTCGTTGGCGAGCGGAATACCATTTCCCAATCGTTCTGTGCGCACACGCTGTTCCGGTTCACCGGGCACCAGAACCTCGCCGTCTGGCGCGGCAGGTTTTGAGCTCTTGAAATAGGCCACGTACCGCTTGATTTCGGCGGCGAAGCTGTCGTCAGTATCGAAACGATCGACGGACATATATATGGACAGCATACCATTGTAGACGCGGGGATAGTCAGGTCCGGTGGCACCTGAACCCGTCAACGCTCCGGCCAAAAGCTCACACATCAGCGCAAGGCCTGAACCCTTGTGCGCACCCATCGTCGTCATGGCGCCGGGGCCGCGCCTTTGGTCCGGTGTCACAGCCGGATCGGCGTCGCCATAGAGAAGCGTCGGGTCGCCGGTCGTATTTCCGTCTGGGCCAACAAGGCTGTCCGCAGGCAACGGCTTGCCGCCTTTCGCGGCAACCAGAATCTTGCCCTCTGCCACCAGTGATGTGGCGAAGTCGAGGATGATGGGCGCATCGTTGCGAACGGGAACGCCGATGGCAACCGGAGCTGTAGACATGCGCCGCTCTGTCCCGCCGAAGGGTGCCACGAGCACGCTGCCCGCAACATTGACGAAGTGAATAGAAACCTGATCGCGTTCCGCTGCCATTTCGGCGAATGCGCCAATGCGTCCCAGATGCCCGGCGTGCTTCAATGCTACCACCGCGACGCCAAGCTCTTGCGTCAATGCGATACCACGCTCCACGGCAAGAGGGCCGACCGTTTGCCCGAAGCCGTAGTTGCCATCGAGGATAAGAAGGGAGCCGCTCTCACTTACCGTGGAAAGGTCCCGGTCGGGCAGCAGTTTTTCCTCTCGTAGCCATTGCAGATAGCGAGGCGTGCGGATCACTCCATGGCTGTCGTGTCCGTTGAGATTTGCATCGACGAGGTTGCCGGAGATTCGCGCGCTTTCGGCATCCGAGCAACCGGACGCCACGAAAATCTTTCGGATATAGTCTGTGAGTGTGTCTGCCTGAATGAGCATGGAACCTCCGGGAGCATGGCGGAGGCGAAAATAGCCATCCTGCAACCACTTGGATAGGCCGGACTTTTTTAGCCGTTATACGCCGCACCAGCGTTTTGCAATTTGAGTGTAGAGGTTGGTCGCTTCGCCGATGCGATCGACAAGGCAGTATTCGTCGGTCTGATGCGCAAGTGCCGCCTCACCAGGTCCAAGAACCACCGTCGGCGGGCCGCCGTAAGCCGGTGTCAGCGCTGAAGCATCTGTGAAGTAAGTGGCAGCCTCCACGGTTGGTGACCAGCCGGTGGTGTCGGAGACAAGACCAAACACGTTCTGCATCCACTCATTCTCCGGTTCGGTCCACACCCCACCCACGTCTATTACAGTTTCGATTTCCACTTCCTCGCCGAGATAGCTCGCGATTTGGTCGCGCAAACGACGATGGTCCTGATCGGGAATCGTGCGGATGTCGATGGTGAATTCCGTCCGATCAGGAACAGAGTTGACGTTGATGCCACCCGCGACGGTGCCGACATTGAGGGACGGTCCCCCCAGAACCGAATGGCGAGCGACGTTGAAATCGAACTCCTCCAATTTGGAGACGGCGCGCGCCGCCTTGTAGATTGCGTTGACGCCTTGCTCCGGCATGGAACCATGTGCGGTCACGCCGCTGGCGACGCCTTTGAGCCACAAGGCTCCCTTGTGTCCTACCCAGGGCTGATTGGAGCTGGGCTCGGCAACAACAACCGCGCCCACATTGCCAAGCGCGCCTTTTTTGTCCGCAAGGTCGAATGCGCCCGCGCAAGCAGTTTCCTCGCCAGCCGTGATTGCGAGTTCAAGGCCCGGTGTCCCTTCAAGTTCGTCGGCAATGGAAACCGCCGCCACGGTGAACGCGGCAACGCCGCTTTTCATGTCCGTCGAGCCGCGCCCCCACAGCTTGCCATCGGAAATATCGCCCGCGAACGGATCATGGGACCAGGGCTGCAGCCCAAGCGGTACCGTGTCCAGGTGGCCGGTAAAGCAGAGCGCTGGATCGGTATCATTGCCGCCCTTTCGTGCGATGAGATTTGCGCGGCCCTCGCCGAAATCATGATAGGTGAGGGTGAAGCCTGCATCCTCCAGAAGATTGCCAAGGTGTTCGGCGCAAACCCGCTCGTTACCCGGCGGGTTGATGGTGTCAAAGCGGACAAGCTCTTGCGTGAGTTCAACCGGACAAAGGGCCATTTGTATCCTCCGAGACAAGAATTCCTTGCTCCTGTCGTGACCTTGCAATGATACTGGCCGAAGTCAATGGCCGTGTTTGCCGGTAAAAACAGTTGAGAACAGTGGAGTGACCATGCTCACGGAAGACCATTTCGACGCGGAGGAGATTCTTGAACGGATCCTGGAGTGGGTGCGTGTGGAGTCCCCCACCCACCACACCGTCGGCGTCAATGTAATGATGGATCTCGCTGAAGCGGGTCTGAAGGAAATCGGCGCGGCGACGGAAAGGCTCCCCGGCGTTGATGGATATGGCGACGTGGTCACCGGCAGGGTCCTTCCCAAGAGTGGGTCCAACGCAAGCGGAATCCTTGTGTTGAGTCATCTCGACACGGTGCATGAACTCGGCAGCAACGAAAGCGTACTCAAAATTCGAAGGGACGGCGACAAGGTCTATGGGCCCGGTATCCTCGATATGAAGGGCGGCGCGCGCCTCGGCCTGGAGGCCATGCGCGCGTTGCTGCGTGCCGGCGGTTCTCCGAAACTGCCGGTAACTTTCATGTTCACGCCTGACGAGGAAATTGGTACGCCATCGGCGCGCGAGCGGATCGAGGAAGAGGCGAAGCGGCACCAATATATCCTGGTGCTGGAACCTTTGAGATCTTGGGGGGATGTCGTGACAGGCCGGCACGCCATCCAGCGGTTTTTTGTCCGCACCCATGGCAGTCCATCCCATGCGGGCTTGAGCAAGGCGCAGGGCCGAAGTGCGATCACCAAGATGGCCGAAATAGTCGGCCGCATCGAAGCCATGACGGATTACGACAGGGGCACAACCTATTCGGTTGGGACCTTGCGTGGCGGCACTTTCGTCAATGTCGTTGCTATCATGTGCGAGGCGCAGGTCCTGTGCGTCGCGCCGAGCGACGAATTGCTCGAAGAAATATGCGCCAAGATGCGCGCGCTTGAAGGCGAAGAGGACGGCGTGCGCATCGAGGTTGAGAAAACCCTCACCCGTCCCGTAGCTGAGCCGCATGAGAAAACCATGCAGCTATACGATTTTGCTAAAGGCCTGGCCGATGAAATCGGCATCACCTTCGGCCACTGCCAATCAGGTGGCGGAAGTGATGGTAATTTCACCGGCGCGCTTGGGCTTGCCACACTCGATGGGCTCGGCGTTGCCGGCGGTGGTGCACATACCTTTGGGGAACATGTGCTTGTCTCATCACTTGTGCCGCGGTGCCGGCTGTTTGCGGGATTGCTTGAGCATCTGGAATAGATGCACGCGTCAGGAAGAAACTCATGATCGACTTCTACATCTGGTACACGTCAAACGCGCGGAAAGTCGCGATCATGCTCGAAGAGACCGGGCTGGAGTACAAGACTCACGTCATTGATATCGGCCGAGGCGACCAGTTCACGCCTGAATTCCTGGCCATCAGTCCCAACAACAAGATCCCGGCGATAGTCGATCCCCACGGTCCTGACGGAACACCAATTGCCCTGTTTGAGTCCGGCGCAATTCTTATTTATCTGGCGGAGCAGACGGGAATGTATCTGCCTGCTAGCGGTAGTGCACGACACGATGTCATGCAGTGGCTCATGTTTCAGATGGGTGGCGTCGGGCCCATGTTTGGGCAATACAACCACTTTCACAATTATGCGCGAGAAAAAATTCCATATGCGATGGAGCGCTACAAGAAGGAAAGTCACAGGCTGTACCAGGTCATGGACAAGGCGCTAGAGGCCCGGGACTACATCGCTGGAGACTATTCCATCGCTGACATGGCGTTGTGGCCGTGGGCGCATAACTTTGCAGGCCGTGGTCAGGACGCGGATGAGGTTCCAAATGTCAGGGGGTGGGCGGAGCGTGTTGGCGCCCGCGATGCGGTGAAGCGGGCGATGCAACAGGTCGGGGCGTCACCCAGATCAGGTCCCATCGATAAGGAGCACTGGGAAAATATGTATGGCGAAACCCAGTATGTTTCGCGATAGGTCAGGGCGAAGGCTCCCATGAGTGACAATCCCAAAAACACTTCCGCGTGGAAACGCGATCCGGCAACGTATTTGGAGTCGCGTCCTGCGACACACGCGGTGTCCCTCCCGCGCTCGCTCTATCTGGAGATGCCCGATGGTGTGAGGCTGGCAGTCGATGTCTATGTGCCAGATGGGGAGTGCCCGCAAGCCGGGTTCCCGACCATCCTGCATCTCACACCATATTACCGACGCTTCGCCGTCAAATCCGGCGCTTCCGGTGAAATCGAAGCTTGCCCGAACGCGGCGAAATTTCGCGATACCTTCGTGCCTCGCGGCTATGCCATGGTGGTTGTGGATGTCCGCGGCACAGGCGCGTCCTTTGGCAGTCGCGACTCGTTTCGCTCACCAGCCGAACGGGAGGACTATGCCGCGATTATGGACTGGATTGTTGCGCAGGACTGGTCAGACGGCACGCTCGGTGCAACCGGTATTTCCTATGTCGGTGCTGCGGCGGACTTCGCGGCGACAACCGGTCATGAGGCGCTCAAAGCGATCGCACCGATCTCCGCTGTTTGGGACACCTATTTGGATCAGTATTGTCTCGGCGGTCTCCTGCTCACCCACCTTGCGGGCGCCTATGACGAGTTGATGGAGGCACTTGATCTCGACCGGCGCGAGGCGGTCCGGCGCTACACCTATTTCGCCGATCCGAATCTGGAAGGCCCGGCTCCGGTGGATGACGACACGGACGGAAGTCTTTTGAAGAAGGCGATCGGCGAGCATTCGGCCAATGTGAGCATTGTCGATTTCATCAGGGAGTTTCCGTATCGCGACTCAGCACTACCCTATGATCCCGACTTCACCAGCGGTAGCTTTAGCCCGCGAGCCTACTCGAAGCACATCTCCGATGATCTTGCCGTGTTTTCCATCTCCGGCTGGATGGACGGTGGTTACATGAACGGCGCGGTTGCGAGGTTTCTCACACTCGGCGGCACGCGCCGCCACCTCCTGCTTGGTCCCTGGGATCACGGTGCGCGGATTCATGTAAGCCCTTTTCGCGGTCAGGAGGAACCGGAATTTCCGTTGACCGGCGCGATCCTGCAGTTTTTTGATGAGTATGTGCGCGGTCAACAGACCGGCCTCGCCGATGAGGCGCCAGTACATTATTTCACCATGGCGGAAGAAACATGGAAGAGTGCGTTATCATGGCCGCCGGAAACCGGCCCCGCGCTGTCTCTAAATCTGACGGCCGACCATGGGCTGGCGGTGGATATGCCGGGTCCCGGTGCCATTCCCTACAAGCCCGATTTTGGTTTTGGGACAGGCAAGAATACGCGCTTCGGACGCCTCCAGGCGAGTGATGTGCGGAACTATTATGCAAGCTGGCAGGTGCGCAGCGAGGACCTGCTCAGGTTTGTCTCGGAGCCGATTGACGACGCTGTAGCCGTCGCCGGCCACCCGATCGTGACCCTCCAATTCGAAACCGATCAGCCGGATGCTGCTGTCATAGCGTATCTGGAAGACATCGCGCCGGATGGCACACGCCGCTATGTGACCGAAGGCATGCTGCGCGCGCTGCATCGCAAGGAAAGCACGCCGCCTGAAGACTACAAGGCAAGTTGGCCATTTCTGAGTTGTGAGGAGGCAGACGCTGCCCCCATGACGCCGGGCAAGCCCGAGCGGCTTCGTTTCGCCATGCTGGCGACTTCATGGGCATTTGCGCCGGGTCACCGGATTGCCTTGGCGCTCTCGGGCGCCGACAAGGACAATGTGATCCGGATTCCCTATGGCCGGCCGGGAAGCTGGACAATCCATTCGGGTGGCAACGCGCCTTCGCTGCTGGAGCTGCCCGTCGAATAGGCACCCGGACCAGTATTTTGCTTACACACGTGGATTGACCGGACCGACACTGACCGGGGCCAGTTCCTTCTTTAGCTTCGCTTCGCGATGGGCGATGTAGAGACTGGCGGTGAAAATGATGCCCGCGCCAATCCAGATCCAGAAGTCAACGGTTTCACCGAACAGTGCAAATCCGAATGCGACTGCAAAAGGCAGCCTGGCGAAATCGAAACTCATGACGAACGACGCGTCGGCAGCGGCGAACGCGCGGGTTAGCGTGATGTGGCCGACCGTCGCAATGGCCCCCATGGCGATCATGCACAGCCAGAGGTATGGCTCCGGCCAGCTCCATACAAACAGCGCAGGCACAAGGGTTATTGGAGTCATCAGAGCCGAGGAGATAAAGACGACCTTGTCGGGATCATCGTGATCGGTGAGTGTTTTGATGAACAGGGTGGAAAGCCCCATTCCAAATGCTGATGCCAGAGCGAGCCAGCTTCCGAGCGTAAACTCAGCGATTCCCGGCCGGAGTATAACGAGCGCGCCCGCAAACCCGATCAGGGTTGCGACCCAGCGGCGCATCCGCACCACCTCTCCGAGAAACAGTGCTGCACCGACGGTCGCAAACAGCGGGGCCAGAAACGTGATCGCGGTAACCTCGCCGATGCTAATGTAAGCAAGCGCTGAGAACCATGTCAGCATCACAATTGAACCGGTAAGGGCACGCCACCCATAGGTCGGCCATTGACTGGTTCTGAAGAAGGAAGTGCCGCGCACCAGGAGCAGGGGCGCAAGCGTGAGAAAGGCAAACAGAACACGCAAGAACACAATTTGCAGCGGTTGCACGCCCTCTAGCGCGACATACTTGACCAGTCCCGATAGTCCTGCGAGGAGCCCACAGGAGAGTACCATCCACAGCGCACCGGCCAGCGGATCATTGCGCCGGGCAGGCCGCACGGAATTGTCTGCAGATTTTTGCATTCCTGCAATGAGCCCCGCGTCAGGGAACTAGCTTTCCTCGAAATATGAGCCAGACACGGACCGTGCGGTTTCCAGAATAATTGGTACGATCTTTTCCCGCGTGGCCTCAACTGTCCAGCGCGGCATATAGACCGGGATCTGAACTGCGGCGATGGCACGGCCCTCGCTGTTGAATACCGGCGCGGCAGTGCTGATCTCGTGGGGCAACGATTGCTCGACGGTAATCGCGTAGCCGTTCTGTCGGGTTTGCTCGATTAGCGCGCGGATTTTACGCAAGTCTGTTACCGTCTTTTTTGTCATGGGTTTGATGTCGGATGCAGCCAGAACCTCATTGACTTCTTCATCTGTCCTAGACGCGAGAATGACGTGACCCGGCGCGGTGCAGAAGGCAGGCATGGCCCTGCCCGGTATTGTGGCGCGATAGAAAGATTTCTCATGAGGAATACGGATCGTGTAAATCACACTCGGTCCGGAGGGTTCGCACAGATTGACAGTTGTCCCGTAGGCCTTGCTTGCCTCGATCAACCGCGGCATGGCGATTTCTGCAAGCCGGTTGCTGACGAGATAGGTGTAATAGAATTCGGCCAGTTTGATCGCCGGCCGGTAGCGACGGGTCCGCAGATCCTTTTCCAGATAGCCGAGCTCCACCAGTGTGTTGGTGAAACGCTGAGCGGCACTCTTATCAAGCCCGGACAACTTGGCGATTTCTGAAAGGCCGAGATCAGCCGAGCCGAGTTCTCGTTGGCCAAGGCGAAATGCCTGGAGAACGGCAAACCCCTTCGCGAGCGATCCGACAAAAAGAGTGTCGGGACGCCCGTTCCTGCGCCGCTTTTTTAGTATTGAGCCCATTTGTGAGTGCAGTTGACGCTTAAATCGGTCGAGGATAAGGTATTGAAGAATAACAACATATATTAATATGTAATACAAGCGCCAAGGTTTAATGAATGGCGCGATAACAAAATGAGGGAGGTTCGTATCTGGAATTGCCGGCTGGCTCGAACATTAAATTTTGCTCCGGGCCCAGCTTCGGCATTGCGCGTCGGCACATCTGGACGCTACTTTAGCAATCATATCAGTTTTGTAATCCGTAACTCTAAGGGAGGACTTAGTGTCTTATAGGAGTTCGTATTTGTTGGCAGGGGCGGTTGCAACCGCAATTGGCCTCGCCATAAGCCCAGCGCAAGCTGGCAAATCCAACGACACACTCGCCTGGGCAACGGACCGTGAAGTCGCGGTCGTTGATCCATATTACAACAATACGCGTGAGTTGGTCGTGATGGGGCAGCTCGGATGGGATGGCCTGCTTTACCGTGATCTCAAAACCGGAGAGTTCAAACCGCTTCTGGCGACGAAGTGGGAATGGGATGGCAACAAGCGCCTCGTTGCTGAGTTGCGCAAAGGTGTGAAGTTCCATGATGGGTCGGATTTTGACGCCGAGGATGTGGTCTACACGATCAACCACGTATCCAACAAAGACAACGGCGTGCTCACATACAAGAATGTGAGCTGGATGAAAAATGCAGAGAAGCTCGGTTCCCACAAGGTAGCCATCAATCTGCACAAGCCATTTCCGGCCGCACTCGCCTATCTCTCCAACGTGGTCTTCATCATGCCGTCAGGACACTACGACAGTGCGCCGACCAAGGCAGATGGAAAGAAGGATTTCGCCGCGGTCAAAGCCGTAGGTACCGGTCCTTACCAGTTCGTTGAAGTGAAAGCTGGCGAGTACGTTCAGTGGAAAAAGAATGGCAATTATTTCAAGGGAAGCCCCAAAGGCGAGCCGCAGATTGGTAATATCCGTTTCCGCACTATCAAGGAAATGAATACCCAGATTGCCGAACTTCTGACAGGCGGTCTCGACTGGATCTGGGACGTTCCCAAGGATCAGGCCGAACGGCTTAAGGACGGCGGCAAGGTCACGGTTGAGAATGCCAAGACCATGCGCGTCTCCTACATGGCGTTCGATGTCCATGGTAAGTCGGGCCAGGAGTTCTTCAAGAACAAGAAGGTCCGTGAAGCCGTGGCTCACGCGGTCAACCGCGGTTCGATCACCAAGAACCTCGTTGGCCCTGCGTCGGTCGTTATCCCGTCCGCATGCCATCCCGATCAGTTCGGTTGTGCGCAGGATGTTCCGAAATGGTCCTATGACCCTGAGAAAGCCAAGGCGCTGCTCAAGGAAGCCGGCTATCCGAACGGGTTTGAGTTCGACATTTATGCCTATCGCCAGCGTGAATACACCGAGGCTGTTATCGGTGACCTCGCAAAGGTTGGCATCAAGGCCAAGCTCAACTTCATGCAGTATCGCGCACTGCGGGATCTGGTTTGGAAGGGCAAGACGCCGGTCAATCACATGACTTGGGGTTCGAACTCCATTCCGGACGTATCGGCCATCACCAGTCACTTCTTCTCGGGCGGTCGTGACGATCCGGCCAAGGATCCCGAAGTGATCAAGGCCTTGGCTGAAGGCGATACCGCAACCGATCCGAAGGTTCGCGAGGCCGCCTACAAGAAGGCGCTGACCAAGATCTCTGGCGAGCTCTATTGGCTGCCGATGTTCACCTACGCAAAGTATTATGCGTGGGGTAGCGACCTCGACTTCAAGACGACGCCGGATGAGATCCCACGCTTCTACACAGCAAAGTGGAAGTAGCATCCGTTTAGACAACACACGTTACCCGGCCTCTTGGAAGGCCGGGTAACGCCACCGGCCCAGGCGGGGGGTGCAATCATATGCTCCAGTACATGCTGAAGCGGCTCGGGATCGCGATCCTCGTCGCGCTTACAGTTTCTCTTATTACCTTTTCCATGATCTATCTTTCCGGTGATCCGGCAATTGCGCTGGCCGGCGAAGCCGCGACCGAAGAGGACATTGCCAATATCCGTACATTCTACGGATATGACCGACCAATCCTTGTTCAATATCTCGATTGGCTCTTCCGCGCCCTCCAGGGAGATTTCGGGCAGTCTCACTATCTGAAGTCCAGTGTCGGTGGTGTGATTTTCGAGCGTCTGCCGACAACCATGCTGCTTGGCGCATGCGCAATCACTTTCGCACTTCTTCTGTCCATTCCACTCGGCGTGCTTGCCGCAATCCGGCCCAACAGCCTGATTGACCGTTTCGCATTAACGGTTGCGGTGGTCGGTCAGGCCATGCCGAGTTTCTGGTTTGCGCTCACACTGATGCTCTGGTTCGGAATTACGTGGCGGCTGTTGCCAATTACCGGGACCAGCAGTTGGCTCAACTTCGTCATGCCGTCGATCGCACTTGGTTATTACGTCACGCCCGGTGTCATGCGGCTGACACGCGCAGGTATGCTGGAGGTGCTTGGGTCCGACTATATTCGTACCGCCCGGGCCAAAGGGTTGCGCCCCATGCCGATCCTGTTCAAACACGCCTTGCGCAACGCGATTCTTCCTGTGGTCTCGCTGGCTGCCGTTCAGTTCGGCTTTATGCTCGGCGGATCAATCGTGATCGAGACGATCTTCGCAATCAACGGGCTTGGCTTTCTCGCCTGGGAGTCGATCCAACGCGCCGATTTGCCGGTGATGCAGGCAATCGTCCTGGTGCTCAGCGTGTTTTACATCGCCCTGACGTTCTTCTCCGACATGCTGAACGCTTTTCTCGATCCACGCATAAGGGTGAGATGACATGACCGACGCAACAATCGTACGCGCGGGCATACCCACCGCCCAGGAAATTCTCGAGCCATCGCCGGGTGCGTTGCTGCGCCGCCGGATTTTCGGCCATGCCGGCATCATGATTGGTGGGTTCGTCCTTCTTGCGATCGTGTTGATGGCTTTGTTCGCCGGCGTTATCTCGCCGGGCGATCCCTACGATCAGGTTCTTGAACGCAAACTTATTCCGCCTGTCTGGTTCGACAGCCCGAAAGCGACCTGGGAGCATCCCTTCGGCACCGACGCGCTGGGACGAGACTATCTCACACGCCTGTTCTACGGCGCGCGCATCTCGCTGCTGATCGGGTTTTCGGCAATGATCATTTCCGGGATTATCGGCACCACGCTTGGCGTGCTCGCCGGTTATTTCGGCGGCCGGGTTGATATGGTCGTCAATTTTATTTTGACGACCAGGCTATCCATGCCGGTCATCCTGGTTGCCCTGGCGGTCGTCAGCCTCGTCGGTAGTTCACTTACGGTGGTTATCTGGGTCCTGGGTTTGTTGATCTGGGACCGGTTTGCAGTGGTGATGCGCAGTGCGACCCAGCAGGTCCGAAATCTTGAATTCGTTTCGGCGGCGCAAGCGCTCGGCTGCTCGAAGACGCGTATTATCCTCACTGAGATTATGCCAAATATTGTCAACCACCTGATCGTGGTTGCAACGCTGGAAATGGCCCACGCGATCTTGCTCGAGGCGGCACTTTCCTTCCTTGGACTTGGTGTTCAGCCGCCTGAGCCGAGCTGGGGCCTGATGGTATCAGAAGCCAAAGGTCTCATGTTCTTCGATGCTTGGCTTATCGGTATTCCTGGCGCGGCAATTTTTGCGTTGGTTCTGTCGATTAATTTGCTTGGTGACGGCATTCGGGACGTAACGGCGCCGGAAAATAGAAATTAGATGTCGTTCGGAGTGGGGTTGCGTGGCTGAGCGTATATTAGACGTCAAAAAGCTCTCGGTTGATATTCCGGTTCCCTTGGGGACGCTTCGTGCAGTCCAGGGCATTAATTTCCACGTGGACCGTGGTGAAACGCTTTGCATCGTGGGCGAGTCCGGTTGCGGGAAATCGATCACCGCCCTGTCACTCATGAACCTGTTGCCTTCAACCGCAACCCGCACTGCCGACAAGCTCGAGTTGGATGGAAGAGACATCCGGAAATTTGAAGAACGGCAGATGTCGGACTTGCGCGGTGACCGCATCGCGATGATTTTTCAAGAGCCGATGACCTCGCTCAATCCGGCCTACACCATCGGCAATCAGCTCGAAGAGGCGATGCTCCGTCACCGTAATGTTTCGCGGAGTGAGGCGCGTGACCGTGCAGTCTTCCTTCTCGAAAAAGTCGGTATAACAGGCGCGCGTAGCCGGCTGACGCAGTACCCGCACCAGCTTTCCGGTGGCCTGCGCCAACGCGTCATGATTGCCATGAGCCTGATGTGCGGGCCTGATCTGATTATTGCGGACGAGCCGACCACGGCACTGGACGTGACCATTCAGGCGCAGATCCTGCACTTGCTTGCCGACTTGCAGCGTGAATTCAATATGAGCCTTATCCTCATCACCCACGATCTGGGGATTGTCGCGCGGGTGGCCGACCGGGTTGCCGTGATGTATGCAGGCGAATTTGTCGAGACAGGTACAGCGGACCAGGTCTTCAACCGTCCCTCGCACCCCTATACTCAGGGACTTCTCAACTGCATTCCGATCCCGGGCAAGACAAAACGTGGTGCGCATCTGGGCGCCATACCTGGGATCGTTCCTTCGCTCGTCGGCCACATGGAAGGATGCCATTTCGCGAACCGCTGCCCGTTTGTCCTCGATGATTGTCGCCGTGGCGATATCGCATTTCGCGAGGCGACAAAGGGAGGGCATGACTACCGTTGCGTCCTGTCGCCTGCGGAGACCGCCCGCAACCTCAAGAAGGCGAGTGCGGCATGAGCGGGCCGGTAATCGAAGTCTCTGACGCAACAAAGACATTTATGATCAGCGCAGGCTTCATGCGCGGCAAGATGCCGTTGCACGCTGTGAACGGAGTATCTCTCGAAGTTGAAAAAGGCGAGGTGCTCGGCATTGTGGGCGAGTCGGGTTGTGGAAAGACCACACTCGCGCGGATGATGCTGGGTCTGCTTGACCCGACCACAGGCGCGATCAAGGTCGGCGGGAAACCGGTTCACGAGGTCGAAAGGCTCGAAGTGGCGCGACAGCTACAGCCCATCTTTCAGGATCCCTATTCCTCGCTGAATCCACGCAAGTCCATTGGCGACATTGTTACTCTGCCCTTGAGGGTTCAGGGGGACCGGAACCCTGACACCTGGAGAAGACGGGCTGAGGAAATGATGGAGCTCGTCGGCCTTCCGCAACGGGTTTACAACAATTTTCCGAACCAGCTTTCCGGTGGCCAGCGCCAGCGCGTGGCTATTGCGCGCGCGCTGATCAACCGGCCGGAGATCGTTATCTGCGATGAACCCACAAGTGCGCTCGATGTGTCTGTGCAATCGCAGATTCTCAATTTGCTTCAGGATCTGCGAAAAGAATTCGGTCTGACATACATCATCATCAGTCACAATCTGGCTGTCGTCGAGCATATGGCAACGCGTGTCGCGGTAATGTATCTCGGGCGCATCGTCGAGCAGGCGGACACGGCAACACTGTTCGACTCGCCGAAGCATCCGTACACCGAGGCACTGCTCGGCTCCGTGTTGACCCCGGTCCCGGGTCTCGGTGTGCCGGATACGAACCTGGGAGCGGCTTACCCGAATCCCGTCGACCCGCCTTCAGGATGCACCTTTCATCCGCGCTGCGTGAAGGTGATGGATCGCTGCTCAAAACAGTTTCCGCCGACGGTTCCAACCGAGGGTGGTTTTGTCGAATGCCATCTGTATGCAGATGGCGCCAAGCCCAAACAAACACCCGGCAAACCTCGTCGGGTCGCAAAGAAGAAACCCAAGCGCGGTAACGCGAATGCCGCACGAAAACCAACAAGAGTGCGCGCAGGCGCCCGCGGGAGAGCGTAGTGAGTGACGTACCAAGTAAGAGCCACGCCATTGCGCGTGGGCTGAAATACATCGACGATGGCGTATTCGAGGACGAGCTTCGTGCTGCGGTTTCCATGAAAACCGAAAGTCAGACGTCCGAGGGGTTTCCCGAACTGC
>Ga0209633_10000535_pt1 | contig 43779 bp, 36 predicted proteins | sample Cruoilmetagenom1_FD_187290 | JGI IMG/M metagenome (GOLD analysis project Ga0209633, IMG submission 187290) | Oil polluted marine microbial communities from Coal Oil Point, Santa Barbara, California, USA - Sample 1 (SPAdes) (version 2) | ecosystem: Environmental > Aquatic > Marine > Oil seeps ...
GAGATAAGCTGTCGCCCAAACAACCGCCATATTTTCATCGACGAGCGCCTGCACCATACGCCACAATTCACGCCGGGAGATAGGATCGACGCCAACCGATGGCTCATCAAGAAGAAGGAGACGCGGCCGCTTGAGAAGAGCGCAGGCAAGGCCAAGTTTCTGTTTCATGCCGCCCGACAGGGCGCCGGCAAGCCGGCCGGTGAACTGGGCAAGGTCGGTAAATTCGAGAAGTTCGTCGAAAGTCGTCTGCCGGTCCGCTGCGGGTAAGCCCTTCAGATTGGCGTAAATATCAAGGTTTTCCTGAACCGTCAGATCTTCATAAAGGCCAAATTTTTGCGGCATGTAGCCGATCATCCAGTGGAGGTCTTTGTGGGATCGTGTTGCGTCTTTACCATTTATAAGCACGCGCCCTTCGTTCGGGCGGCTAAGGCCTGTCATCAGGCGGATGAGCGTCGTCTTTCCAGCGCCGTCAGGTCCGACAAGGCCGGTTATGCGACCCGTGATGATCTCACCGTTGATCGCATCGAGCGCGGGCGGTGCGTCTGATTCAAAACGTTTCGTTACATTCTCGATACGGATGAAAGGATCTTTCCCCATGCGCTCACTCATCGTCTGCTTTTTTCGACAACGCCAGTCGAATGGTCACGGGCATGCCCTGGCGCAATCCGTTATCAGGCTCTTCGACGATAATTCGCACTTGATAGACGAGGTCACTGCGCAGATCCGGAGTTTCGACGGTTCGCGGCGTAAACTCGGCGACCGGCGAAACAAATCCGATCTGGCCCTGATAAGGGCGGTCGGGACCGGCGTCGGTGAAGATTTCCGCCAGCGTTCCTGGAACAACGCGTCCAAGCGCGGGCTCTTCAACATAAGCGCGAACCCAAACCGGACGCGTAAGCGCCATGGTCAAAACAGGTTCGCCTGCTTGCAAGATCGATCCACTTTCGTTGACGCGGGAGAGTATTGTGCCGTCGGATGGCGCGACAAGGTTTGCGTCATTGACTTTCGTCTGCGCGGAAGCGGCGATCGCTTCCGCGGCCTGAAGTCCGGCATGGGCGGCGGCGATTTCTTCGCTCCGAAATCCTTCAACCGCGATTGCGAGATCTTCACGCGCCGCCGCCAGACGCTCATTGGCGACGCGGAGCGCGGCGTCGCTTTCATCAAATATCTGTTTTGAGACCGCGCCGGATTTAACAAGAACCGCCCGGCGGTCATAATTTTGCTGCGCCATCCTGACGCCCGCTTCAAATTCGGCGACCCGCGCGCGCGCGCGATCAACTTCAGCAGGGCGAAGACCAGCTTCAAGACGGCTCAGCTCTGCTGTGCGTATCGCGACTTCGGCTTGGGCAACTTTCAGCGCGTCTAAATAGGGCGTCGCATCGAGGCGGGCGACGAGATCGCTGGCCGTAACAGCATCACCTTCTTCATAGATTACTTCTTCGAGCCTTCCGGAAACGCGAAACGCCAGCTCAACCTGGCGAATCTCGACATTGCCATAGAGAACCATCGCTCCATCGTCGCCAGCATTGAAGCGGCCAGTCTGCGATGTCAGGAAAAGACCGCCAATGGAAATGATGGCGATGACAACGGCGCCAGCCAGAATTTTCCTAGGCATGAGCGGCTCCTCCCTTGAGGGGCGCGCAAGCGGTCAACGCAATGGCGGAAGACCGCTTGGAGTTTGTACGAGCGGCCTTCACATCCGTGGGCCATTGTTTTTGAATATTCATTGCATCGTCTTGTTTCAAATCAAATTCACTGGGTCGGCTTGCAGGTAAAATGCCGTCGCCCTATTTGTCACATAAATAGTACAAGTGTATTAATTAATCAACAGTTAAGCTGGAAAACCCCAATTAAAGACCTTGATGCGTCAAAGCGCCGCTCGTGGCGGGTGTAATGCTATTAGAAACGTTAACCTATGTGGTAGGGTCTATTAAGAGTGCGGGCGTGGCTCTCTGAGCCCGCGGCGAATTGGGTCAGCGGTGCGCTTGAAAAAAGTACAATCGTATTATAAATGATCTGTCACTAGGCAAAATGTGAAGGCGTCCGCCGCCATAAGGAGAGTGATTATTGTCTAACCCTGCAACACGCGAGGTCAAAACTCCGGGCGCGCACCGTGATCGTTCGGTTAAGCCCGCCAATGACGCCAGCGAAGCTGAGGTTCTGTCATCGATAAGTGAAGCGAATGATCGCGACGAGACGGATTTTGCAGCAACCATTGATCGCTCTGTACGCGCTGCAATGGCCAAGAGGACATCCGGTCTTTCACCGGCGACGCTTTTCTCGGTCTGGTCTGATTGGGCGGTTCATATGAGTGCCTCGCCCGGCAAGCAATTACAACTTTGGGAAGATGCGTTTCTGAAGTCGACGCAATTTTGGCAATACGCAACGAAATCACTTTTGTCCGGCAGCCCAATCGAGCCATTCATAGAGCCATTGTCGCAAGATCGCAGGTTCCGTGGTGACGCGTGGAAAAAGCCGCCATTCAGTTTGTTGTATCAGGGTTTTTTGCTGCATCAGCAATGGTGGCACAAGGCTGTGACGGGGGTCCGCGGGGTGTCGCCACAACATGAACGCGCCGCTCAATTTGCCGTGCGTCAGTTCCTCGACATCTCTTCACCTTCAAATTCAGCGCTCACAAATCCGGAAGTGATCGAAAAGACCATCAATGAAGCAGGGCGGAATTTTGCCCGAGGCGCACAGTATTTTTATGAGGATTTGCGCCAGCAGGCTCTCGGAAAAGCACCAACTGACTATGAAGAATACGCCGTAGGCCGCAATCTTGCGATGACGCCTGGCAAGGTCGTGCTGAGAAATGATCTTATCGAGCTCATTCAATATAAGCCGAGTACTGATAAAGTTCGGCCAGAGCCGATATTGATCACGCCGGCCTGGATCATGAAATATTATATCCTTGACCTGAGCCCCGAGAACTCTCTTGTCAAACACCTGACGGATCAAGGCTTCACCGTCTTCATGATTTCCTGGAAGAACCCGGGCCGCGAAGACTGCGAGCGCGGCATGGACGACTATCTCCAGCTAGGCCCGATGGCGGCGCTGGACGCGGTTCAGGCTATTATGGGCGCGGAAAAAATTCATGCTGTGGGTTATTGCCTGGGCGGAACGCTACTTTCAATCGCAGCGGCGGCAATGGCGCGCGATGGCGATGACCGGCTGGCGTCTGTCAGCCTCCTCGCGGCGCAGACTGATTTCACCGAGGCTGGCGAGTTGACCTTGTTCATCAACGAAAGCGAGGTCGCCTATCTTGAAGACATGATGTGGGAGAAAGGCTTTCTCGATACCAAGCAGATGGCGGGAGCGTTCCAGATCCTTCGCTCCAATGATCTCATATGGTCGCGCGTCGTGCGAGAATATCTGATGGGCGAGCGAGGATCGTTGATCGACCTCATGGCATGGAATGCTGACGCGACGCGCATGCCCTACCGGATGCATTCTGAATATCTGAGGAAGCTCTTCCTCAATAATGAGTTGGCGATTGGAAAGTTTGTTGTTAACGATCGGCCCATCGCGCTTTCCGATATTCGCGCTCCGATCTTTGCTGTCGGTACAAAGACAGATCATGTCGCCCCATGGCAGTCTGTTTTTAAAATTAACTTGCTGGCGGACACGGAAGTAACATTTACGCTGACGAGCGGCGGCCACAATGCAGGCATCGTGTCAGAACCAGGCCATGCCGGCCGCCACTACCGAATCCAAACAAGACGTCACGATGAGCGCCACATAGACCCGGACAGCTGGGTCAAAGAAACACAAGAGCAGGAAGGCTCCTGGTGGCCTGAATGGTCGCGTTGGCTTTCGGATAGGTCAAGCGAGTTTGTCAATCCGCCCCCAATCGGCGCGCGCGATGACGGCTATACGCCATTGTGCGATGCGCCAGGAACCTATGTCCACGGCGAATAGGAGCGATTCAATTGCTTGATCTGAGCGGGAAGCCGCGTTGCTGGCGTCGCTAAAGAACACTTGATCGCAGCATGCCGCGCGACTTGCTCGGCAGAAGATCGGGCGCCGGTTCTTGGCGGCCATTCTAAAGGAGACGGCAATGAATGGCGGCGGCATTATGAGGGGCCTGATGTTGGTGACGGCGTTCGCGTTGCTCTCTGGGTGCGTGACGCCATCGCGCGTCGATCCGCCTCCATCTCCAGCCGCGGCGTTATTGAGTGGTTTTCCGTCGGCCACACGCCTCAACGCCGGCGACCCCGAGATTTCCAGCGCCGTCGCCCAATTGATGGCGCGCGCTAGCGCGTCAGCCGATGGTTCGTTCGACATTCTCTCGCTTTCCGGCGGCGGCGCGCGCGGCGCATTCGGAGCAGGCTCGCTTGTTGGTTTGGCGCGCGCCGGCAAACGTCCCCGATTTGAGATTGTCACTGGCGTCAGCGCCGGCGCACTGGTGGCGCCATTCGCGTTTCTTGGCGCCGAGTGGGACCCACAGTTGACGGCGGCCTTTACCGACGCGCAATCAACAACGCTGATGAGCCCGCGCGGACTTGGTGCGTTGTTTAGCCCCGGCATATTTTCCGGCAAGCCGCTTAGGGCGCGTGTTGATCAGTATGTCACAATGGAATTAGTAGATGCGATCGCGCGCGAGTCGCGACGGGGGCGCATTTTGCTCGTCCAAACGACCGATCTGGACGCACAGGCTGCAGTTCTCTGGAATATGGGCGAGATCGCCGAAGTTGGAGGAGAGGCGGCGCGTGCGCTTTTTCGCGATGTTCTTCTCGCGTCCTCTAGCGTGCCGGGTGTGTTCCCCCCTGTTATGTTCAATGTTGAGATAAACGGTCAGCGAAGCCAGGAAATGCATGTTGACGGCGGCGTCGTGTCGTCATTTGTATTAACGCCGCTCATTGCAGCGTTATGGCGCGATGAACCGGATATGCAGATCGTTCCAGGTAATCTCTTTATTATCCTGAATGGTCCGCTTGCTGCAAAATTGAAATCGACGCCTCGAAATACGGTGCCGATCGTATCTCGCAGTTTTGAGACCAGTCAGGTGCACCAGGCGCGGGCGTCCCTCGCAATTGTCACGGAGTTTGCCCGCAGGCGTGACCTAAAATTTCTATTTACATTTATTCCCTCTGGATTCGATGCTTCCGGATCGCTCGATCTGGCGCAGGAAGAACTGACTTCGCTCTTCAATGATGCGGTGACGAAGGCTGCGAAGGGTGAAATTTGGTGGAGTGTCGATGAGCTAATCGGAAGTAACGGCTTGGCGCCGTGGATTGATTTTGAGCAAGCGATAATACCGGAGAAAAAAAGCGATAAGTCACGCTACGACATGCAAGTGAAGGAGATGGTGAGATGACGCAATGGAGTAGGGCGTACATGCGCCGGGGGCTAGAACGATGAACAACAAAGATTTGCTGTCATCTGACGAAAAGCGTTCTGAATTGGCTGCGCCCCCGGAAACCGGGTCATATAAGCTCGCCTTCGAGGATCAAGAATTCCTCGCGAAGGAAGAGCTTCGGCCGCTTCGTTTGCAATTGGAACTGATGAAGCCTGAATACCACCTTCAACAAGAGGGCGTGCAATCGACTATTGTTGTCTTCGGAAGCGCCCGCGTCCTTCCTTTGGCGGACGCAGAAAGAAGAGTTGGCGAGGCGGAAGCTGCGGTCATGAAGGATGGCGACGATGAAGGCTTGCACGCTGAGCTCGCTCAGGCCCGCAAGCAGTTATCGTATGCCCGGTATTATGAAGAAGCGCGTGAATTTTCAAATCTAGTATCGAGACGGTTTCAGCAGGAAAAGCGGCGCGACTTCGTTGTCGTAACCGGTGGCGGTCCCGGGATTATGGAGGCGGCGAACCGGGGAGCGATGGAGGCGGGTGCAAGAAGCGTTGGCCTCAACATAACGTTGCCACGAGAACAGCACCCCAACCCCTATATCAGTCAGGAACTTTGCTTTCAGTTCCGCTACTTCGCTTTGCGGAAAATGCACTTTCTGATGCGCGCCAAAGCGCTCGTCGTGTTTCCGGGCGGATACGGAACATTCGACGAGCTTTTTGAAGTGCTGACGCTTGTCCAGACAGGAAAAATTGAACGCATTCCAATCATCTTGATCGGCTGCGATTTTTGGTCCCGCGTAGTCGATTTCAACTTCCTGGTCGAGGAGGGGATGATTGAATCTCAAGATGTTGAGCTGTTCCGTATTGAAGACAATGCGCGTGACGCTGTTCGGTCCATTTGTGATTTCTACGGCGAGATACCGCCGGAATAGCGGTTGCCATGAGTTATTGCTTGGCGATCGGGGAACTTGGTTTTGATGCGCGCCGCGCAGTTGGCGACGGACACGGAGCAAGTGGTATTGAAAGGTGACTTTATGACAAGCAGGAACAAACAAGCGAATTTGTTGATTCGGATAGTCGGCGTCGCCGCAATCCTTTTCGGTATATTGACGATAAAGGAAGGCGGCTCCGTATTGTTCTGGAGTGAGGCGGCGCGGTTGGCCGCAGGTCAATACGTACCTTTCGTCCTCTGGTTTAATTTTCTGGCTGGATTTTTCTATGTCATTGCTGGCGCCGGGCTTTGGGCGGGGCGCCGATGGGCGGCGACGCTGGCGCTTATGATTGCAGGGGCGACAATAGCCGTCTTCATTGCCTTCGGCGTGCACATCAGCGCGGGCGGCGAATATGAACCGCGGACGATTGTTGCAATGCTGCTGCGAAGCGGCGTGTGGGTTGTTATCTCGTTGCTGGCGCGCCGTTTCCTTATTCGGTCCGGCAAGGAGACAAGTGCGTGAAGATAACTTTCCACGGCGCTGCACAAGAAGTAACCGGCTCCTGCTTTCTCGTGCAAAACGAAAGCGTCCGGTTTCTTGTGGATTGCGGCATGTTTCAGGGCGGGCGCGGCGCCGACGCCAAAAACCGACGGCCATTTCCCTTCGATCCATCGAAAATTGACTTCGTCGTTGTGACGCATGCGCATATCGATCATAGCGGATTATTACCGAAGCTGTGCCGGGACGGATTCAACGGGCCAATTTACTGCACTCAAGCGACAGCGGAATTGCTTGGAATTATGCTGCGCGACAGCGCCCATATTCATGAAAATGACGCAGAGCGTGCAAAAAGACGGCGCAAAAAGCCCCGTCATGACGTCGAGCCGCTTTATATAATGGCGGACGCGGAGAGGGCGCTGCCCCAGCTCAAAACACACGCCTATGATGAGAGTTTCAATCCGCATAAGGACATCTGAATTCGCATGCGCGATGCCGGACATATTCTCGGTTCCGCGATTCTGGAAATCTGGGTTAAAGCTGAAAATATTGAACGAAAAATCGTTTTCTCCGGCGATCTCGGCCAGCCCGGCCGGCCCATCATCCGCGATCCATATGTAATCGACGAAGCTGATTATCTGGTCGTTGAATCAACCTATGGCAACCGGCGTCACAAGGCGTTGTCGCCATCGCTCGACGAGCTTGTTGAAATCGTCAACGACACAATATCGCAAAAGCAGGGGAACGTCATTGTACCGGCATTCGCTGTGGGCCGGACGCAAGAACTAATTTACTATCTGCACCACCTGACGCGTGTTGGACGTCTAAAGAACCTCAACATTTTCCTCGATTCGCCGATGGCGCAGCGCGTTACCGAGCTGACGACGCGCCATCTTGAATTGTTCGACAAGGAGGCCAGGAAGCTCGCCGCATGGCGCGCCAGTTCGGAACCAGCGGTAATGCTGAAGTTTACGGAAAGCGTCGAAGAATCGATCGCCTTGAATTCAATACGGTCAGGCGCGATCATTATCGCGGCGAGCGGCATGTGTACGGCTGGCAGGATTTTACATCATTTGCGGCATGGTCTGCGACGGCCCGAAAACACGGTGTTGATTACGGGCTATCAGGCGCAAGGCACGTTGGGTCGTCAGCTTGTTGAGGGCGCGTCCAGCGTCAAGATCTTCGGTGAAGACATACCCGTCAATGCAGACGTCCGCTCGATTGGTGGTTTTTCGGCGCATGCCGATCAAACGGCGATCCTGAACTGGCTTTCGCGCTTCGCTACCGCGCCAAAGAAGACATTGATTGCACACGGAGAACCAGATGCGGCGAAGGGCTTAAAGGACGAAATTGACCGTCGCTTTAGCTGGAACGTTTTCATTCCGGCGCCAGGAGAAAAAGTGTTGTTGGAGGAAACTTGCTTATTAAATATGCCCGATTAACAAAAGCATCTAATCGGTTAGGCAATAAACAAAGATCTGATCTGTGTTGTCGCTAGGGGCGCTATTCAAATTATTTGTCGATTTTGTATGCTGGTTCTACCGTTCTGTTTTCTGAATCAATAACACTAAGAATTTGGTGCGAGGTTGGCCAGAACCAAGCTGGATTTTGGGGTAGAAAGTGGGCCGTTATTGGGGTAGAAAGTTGACATCACAATCGTCAATGTATTGAAACACATGATCTTTTCAGATTGTTTCGAGTCCCGTCACTCGCGCATCTGTTCATGTTTTAGGCCAAGCGAATTTTGTTCGCTGAATTTGCGGAAAGAGCAGGTCAATTTTGGAGGGTTCTCAAGCAGTGCTCATGAATCGAAGGGGGCCATTTTGAAGCTCGAATTTGTGTAACAAACTGCGCACATTTTGTGTAACAATTCGAGCCCCGATGATCTGGAAGTCATTGAAATTACTTATGTAATATGCGAATTCCGAGCCCGCTACCCGCTCCAGAAAACTTCGATGAAAACAGCCCCTTATAAGAAGAGAAAAAATCTCTGAAATTTCAATTTGCGTTCGTCCCTCGCCTTGAAAACTTTTTTATATTTTTTTCGGTGTTCGTAGGCGCCCATCTTCAAAAAGGCGTTCCTATAAGTGTGGCTCTGCAACCGTGTGTGAAGAGCAGATAGTTACCGACACGACGACGCGGTTTTTCGACGGCGATTTCTGATTGTTGCTATTGGGAGGAGTTGGGCGAGAGGCGGCGTCAACCCAATCGACAAGATGGGTAAGCAAAGCATCTTTCGCTAAAGCAAGCCATCGATGCCAGGAAGATCCTTGGCCATATCGACAACCCGGCCGGTCTGACGCACCGCTTCATCGAGCGCGGTATCCGCCGCTTCACCTAGTTTCTTTTCGGCAGACTTTTTGAGTACTTTTCTTAGCGTAGAGCCGATCCCTTTTAAGCGGCTGACATTGACGGCGGGGGCTTTGAGTTCTTCAACTGCAGAGCTGAGGAGCTTAACGACCGTTTCTCTAAACACTTCCGATTGAGCCGCATTCGAGCGCACAGAGTTGGAGAACTCGAATATACGCTGCACATTCAGAAGGCATTCAGAAAGAACGGCAATCTCAATGAGAAGATCATCCGTCTTTGCGTCGACCCATTTGTCGAAGAGCTCAATGTCGGAATGGGTTTTGCGAAGGTCGGACTGAAGGTTTGCGAGTGAATTACTCACGGCGCTGTGCTCTCCGCCGCTCGGTGTCACCTCATCTTCTTCCATGCGCGCGCCCAAAGCGTTCATTTGCGCAGCGAAGGAGCCAAGTTGACTCAAGTGCGGCTCGAACCTTTTTTGTATATCCGACGTGCGTTGGCTAAGGCTGTCGAATTTGTCGGCAAGCGCCTTGTCGCTGGGTTTATCGACAAGTCCTTGGAGGATTTCTTCATACTGAGAAAGAAGCTCAATGGCTTCGGTTAGGCCTTGAGCTTTGAATATGAGGTCTTCCTGTTCGTTCCGTTTCGACATGAGAGCAATTCCAAGAGTTTTATCCAAATAGAGACTTGTCGATTAGAGAGACATTATCCGCGCTGACGCCGTAGTTAACCGCCAGCTCCTTCCACATCGAAAGCGCATCTTTAGTTGCGCCAATAACTGCATCGACTTTGGCTTCATCTATCTTGGCGGCGTCGCCTAGCCGCCGTAAGTGTTCCTCGGTCGGCGACTTGCCTTCGCCCATAACCGTTGAACTATGTTCGCCGCCGGGCCCCGACGAGAAGGTGAGGTCATATGCAGGCGACAATTTCCATTCGCCGGATGCATCCATAAGAAATGAAAAGTTCTTGGAATGTTCGTCCCGGTTGTGAGCAAGCACATTGAACACGGCAAGCCGGTACATCGTCTCCACCTCACGGGCGTCTTTGGTAAGACTGCCCGTGAGCGCCAAGAGTTCTTCATAGTCTAAAGTTGGCGTTCTGAAATCTGAATGCAGCAATCCGCAAGCAGAATGGAGGTGCAGCCGGTTTGAGCCAATTCGGTCGAATCGTTTCGTTGCGAAATAGCCGGCCGCGTTCTCGGCCGGAAACAAATGCACGTCGCTCATCTCAACGCCGGCGGTTTTCGCCATCTCAGCATAAACGTATTCTATGGCGCCTGCATCAGGGCCGTCCTGCGTGTTGGCGAACTTCACCAGCCAATGTTCAAATCCGTCTTCATGTTCGCCGCTGCCATGGCGGATGATCGTTTTATCGTCGTTGACGAAAATGACGGCTTTAGGGCGTGCGCCTGCGGATGAACCGTTAAGTGCGATGAGATCTTGTAAAACGTCGTTTGCCTCTCCTGCTAAGACCGCTTCAGCCTGCGTCGATAACTGATCCAGGCTTAGGTCGCCGACTTCCGTTGTTTGACCGTCCCATTCAGGCAGGAACGTGAGGGCGCCCATTCCGCTTTGGCCGACGCAAGCCAATCGGTCGAGTGCGCTGATGGTGCGGTAATTGACGCCTTGGCTTGCTAGTGCCCGATCGACGAGTAGTCGGCCCCACCCATCAGGAAGGCAGTCGTAGAAAACACCTGGCAAACCATCGAATAGGCGTGGATCGAATTTGCGCACGCCGGGTCTTAAGGAAAGCCGTAAAGGTGAAAGTTCAATTCCCTTCTCTAGGAACGATGCTTCGTATTCGAAGTAGATTTCGTTTTCGCGCAAAGCGAGGCGACCGACCGGAATTGGATCGTTGTCGAAATTCAGTGTGACTTTAATTTCAGTGACGGGCTCCAGGCTCACTTGCGCCACCCCCGTTTGCGCTCCGTCGGTCGCGTGTCGGCCAGAACGTCATCGATCGACGTAAAGGTTTGTTCGTCCGGTGCGGTGGCGTTTACAATTGCGTCGAGCGTTTCAAGAACCATGTGAACCTTCAAAAAGGATTCCAAGGAGATCGCGCCGTCCTGCTCAAACCGGCGGAGGCTACTCACCGGCACGCCGGCTCGGTCAGCCAGTCCTTGTTGAGTGAGACCCTGGGCAAGCCGTCGTTTTTGGGTGTGTTCGGCGAGCTTTTGCTGGGCTCTTGAGACCGTCGTAAGTGATATCATATGAGTAATATAGCTGATTTTCCAGCCATTACTACCCATATCTTGTTAATTATCTGTGTTGATCCGCACCCAGTATAGCGCCATGGCGCGCGTGAATGGCCCCCAATTCAGCACTCTATATCGTGCGTGGACGTTTTGGAGCGAGCCGCAAGGCCAGTCAATCAGATCAGCTTCCCAATATCCTACTGTCCAGCCCCATCATTATGTACCAATTTTTGCTAGAGTTTCAGGCACGGTGAAGCGCGGTCTGGCCCCGATATTGTCGGCATCACTACACGATAACCGCGCAACCTTGTGAATATTGGGAAAAATCGTGTATCCTGCTGATTAGACCTGTGGTGGGTTCGTTGGGTATTCGGGGGCAGTGTGGAATTCACGCCTATCGGCTTTGTGTGTCTTGTGGCGGCGGCCGTCATCGTCGCGCAGCCGGTGCGCATCGGCCTCCTTATTTTAGCGCTGTTTATCCCGCTTCAAACCGCGGCCGCCGTCAATCTCTGGTCCGTTGGCGGCATGTCGGTCATCTGTGCGCATGTCCTGATTGGCGCGCTTGTGGTCGGGCTGGCGCTGCGACCGAGGTTATTGTCGTCGATCCTTCACGGCGCAGCACGCAATCCAGCTGTCGTTCTTTTCGGCCTTTTTGCTTTTTACGGCGTCCTCTCGGCATTCATGATGCCCCTCCTATTCGAAGGATTTGTCGAGGTTTATTCACTGGAGCGAGAACCGGATCTGGCAATTGCATTGGCGCCGCTGCACCCGACCAGCGGGAATATCACGCAGTCATTTTATATTAGCGTGAATTTTATCTTGTTCGCCGTTGCGACGTATCTCGTCGCCCGGCCGGGCGGTTTGCATCGTATGACCCATGCGATCAATGCGATGACGTTCGTGCATTTATTTTTCGCAGCGATCAGCGTAATCCCGTATCTGCCGCCGGCTGCCGCATTGCTCGATTTTGTGCGCACTGCGAACTACGCTATCAACGCGCACCATGTCATTGCGGGCATGCCGCGCGTCATCGGTTCTTATGCGGAGCCATCCGCTTTTGGCGCTTTAAGCACTGGGCTGTTCGCCTGGAATTTCCTCAGATTTCTTCAGACATTCGGGCTTTGGCATTTTACAGCGTCGGTACTGCTGCTCGCCTGCATTGCGTTGTCCTTTTCGACAACCGCTTATGCAGTTCTTGTCATCATGGTCGGCTTGTGGGGCCTCGCGTCTGTTTATAAATTAGTGCGGCACGGAGTAACGGCTGATCATGTCAGGGCATTGCTGTTCGGAGCGGTCATGATCACCGGACTGTTATCGATCATTTTCTTTTTTGAACCGGCGCAGGCTTTTGCTGCAACAATCTATGAGCGGTTGTTTGGCGCCAAGATGCAAACCGTGTCGGGGATTGAGCGCACTGCGTGGAATATGCAAGGCCTGCGTAATTTCATTGAAACAAACGGGTTGGGCGTTGGGCTTGGCAGTGCGCGGACGTCCAGTCTTGCGACGGTGCTTCTCGGCAATGTTGGGATCATCGGCACGGCGCTTTACCTGGCATTTTTGAACCATTCGTTTCTGCGTGTTTGGACGCAAAATGACCGCGGGCCGGATGCGCAGAATCTCGTTCGTGCGCATAGGGTTTTTTCTGCTGCGCGCGCCGCCGCGCTCGCTTTGCTGCTCGCGCATTTGATTTCGGGAACGAATGTCGATGCAGGGTTATTATTCATCATTTTCGCGGCGACAGCGACGGCCGCTTATGTTCCGTCGGCGCGCAAACGCTTTCATATGAATATTGAACCCGTCCACAGGCCGGCAGAGCTTGTTTTGGGTGCGTCACCTGCGCAATTGGCTTGTTTTAAACCAAATCCGTTTGGCGGCGAAAAGTCGCCGGCAAAGATGGATTGGGGCCTCACCAAGGGGAAACGCCGGTATGATCATAAAATCTGAGCGTGAGAGTAGGCGCCAGGCGCGATCTTGTGCGCCCATCTATTGGGTATGTGCGGGGCTAATTGTGCTCGCCGGGTGTTCGGACCCAAATTTTGCCGGCACTGACGCGCCATTTCCAGAAATCGTCGATGCGGTGCCTCCGCCCGCTGAGTCTGACATCGATCTCAGTGACTTTGACGGGACCTTCGAGGCGCAATTTGATCGCCGCCTCGATGTCTCCGCCTGGGATTGCGATACGGAGTGGATCGCGCATACGCCCTGGAACGGAGATTTTGGCGCCGCGCAGTTTGCTGATCCTGTCCCGGGCTTTCCGTTTCGGATAAAGCGTGGCCTGTTGCGGATTGAAGCCGCCCGAGACGGGGGCTGGAAAGCGGGACTGTTATCCAGCCGCAATACTTGTGGCGAAGGGTTTGCGCAGCAATTCGGGTATTTTGAAATGCGCGCCATGCTTCCGGAAGGTGACGGCTTCTGGCCGGCATTTTGGTTAATCGGCGTTGATCGCAGCCTGTACACAGCAGAGATCGACGTCTTTGAACACCACGGCGCTAAACCCGCACAATTTACCTCAACAATTCACGTTCATCCGCGTGCAGAGGGCGTCAATCGCGTGCTCGCCGGCCACACGCTGCCCGTAGAAGAAGGGCTCCTCTATAAAGGTTTCAACACTTACGGCGTTAGCGTTGAGGAAGACGATATTGTCTTCTATTTCAACCGAAAAGAAACTTGGCGAACGCCAACAAGCAACCACTTTAAGCAGCCGCTTTTTGTGCTGTTTAACCTTGGCATGGAAGCGAGCGAGATTTCGAATTCTACGCCGCAGCCCGCCTTCATGTATGTCGATTATGTGCGCGCCTATCAGCGTAAAGATCGGGATTAACGACGTCGTTACTGATGCTTTATGCGCTTGAAGAAGGAAGGCGCATGCCGGATATCAGGCGGCCAAACGCACGCCGTGGATAACTCTCCATCCGGCCAAGGGGTATCGGGCGAAGAGCCCGTAGTGTTGCCTTTTGCGCCATTCGAAGCATGCCAGGGCGGGTAACATTGCGTTCAATGGAACCTTCGCACAGCGGCGTAGCGCCATTGCTGAAGGTGATTTTATATTCAGAATCGCCGCGCCCAAAATCGATCCACTTTATTCCCAATTCTTCTGCGCGCGTGGCGGCGCCGTGAAGGAGCATAATGCCGGGCCCATATTTTGACAGCTCCTGATCGTAGGAAGGAAACCACCAGTGCCAATCTGTTTGTGACCGTATACCGAAATGAGCGCCCATAAGTCGTCCGTCAGCACGGACTGTGGTCATGACGCCAGCAAATTCCGGAAGTTGTGTGTGGCGGATAATATCGAGCGTTGTCTGCACCCAGCCGACATTCAGGATTGACTGAACTTTTAGCCGATTGAACATTTCGTTCTTATGCGCGACATGGGTTTCGTAGCTTTTGTTCGATGGGTCGTGATAGGTAAATTCAACGGCGCCTATTTCCCGTTCGGCTTTTCGGGTTCGCCGCGCCATCTCCCGGATCGTCTTTTTCCAGATTTTTGGCCTTTCTTCCGCATAAGCATCAAATCCTTTTGACAGATCAATATGTCGTGACAAAGTATGGTCATAGGCGTCCGCCGAAAAGGCTTCCATAGCGACGGGCAGGTGATTGAAGTCGTATGAGGCTAATCCGCAAAGGCGGAGCAACTCTTGCGGGTAAAGTGCAATGTGCGCATCAAGAATGGGCCCGTGATAATCGGATATGGGCCCTCCAATTGGTTTTGCGACACCACCGCGAAGACGGTGAAACGGAAAAAAACCAACCGTTGCGCCGTTGTCTTCCAGAACGGCGACCATGGCGTCATTGCGCGCTTCTGCAACCGCGAGTGCAAAATGCGGCGAATAGAAAGGGTTGCGATAAAGCGGGTTACTTGCAGTCAGCGCCAGCCACGAAGCGCGCTGGCTGGAATCGAGTTCCTGCGGACGAACGACATGCGCTTTCACCAGCGCTCCCCCTTGACGCCGCAACAAATAGTCGGCCATTTCATGTGAGCGAACATATCAATCCATTCTGCGCCATGCAAATTCGTCAACTCTTTTTACAACCCAGGCGGAATTTCGATCGACGAATTCTCTTGAGAGGCGTTTACTTTGTGTCTTCCGCGATTCTATTTCTCTTGCAGAAAAGCCCCGATATTGTGCGGGCGGACTAAAGCAAATAACATTGAGCGGTGGTCCGGAGGGGCGCACTATGGGTGGACTAAAGAGCTTTAACGAAATTCTGGCGTTTGTTGCTGCGCAGGTCGGCGTTTTGCTCCTGCTCGGTCTTTATAATTTCTCGTTTGTCGTCAGTAATCCGGATTTCATTGCTGGTCCGATTGGACCGGCTGGCTTTTTTCTTGTCGCCGCCGGAATATTGGCGACCTTGCGTCTGGTCTGGCCCATTCTTGTTGAGCCAGTAGAGCTTTTCTGGGGAACGAGCGCAAAAGTGCGTATAGGGAAGTGGCTGCTGCCAACTTTGTTTGCAAGCGCACTTGTTTTTATCGCCGCCGCCGTCGTCGCATTTGCGCTTTACCAAATCGCATGGGTAAACGTATTTTTGTTCGCAGCAACGGCGTTGGCGCTGGCCGCACCTTTTGCTATTACGGCATTGCTTCTTTATTCTGCCATTCGCAGACGGGAGGCAATCCGCGGCGGATTGGAAAACATGCGCGATGCATGCAGTGTGGTTGAAAGGACGGATGACGTAGAACGCATCAATGCGTCGATCGCCACAGAGGCGGGATCGGGCACGACCACCGTTCGCGCCAACCCCCAAGGTTTCACCTTCGCTGGGCTAACGTCAAAGCCCTGGCATGATCCTGAGGATTTTCTGTGGGTTTCCGGTTTTGTAAGCGCTGTTGATGAAATTCTCGAGGAAGCCGAAAGCGTCCTGAATATTCATGAAGACCGCATTGAAATGTATAGATATGTCGGACTCGACGGCGAGTTTTGGCGCAGCTTCAAATTGGCGGCCCGTCACCGGGAAGTTCCGGAAAATCTTGAACTCTGTCCGAAAACAGCGGCGCTTTTAAAGACCATCCCGGGCTATCCATCGTTCCGGGACGCGATGTTTTCGATCCTGGACCCGGGGGGGCTGATAAAATCGCATCGCGACGTCTCCAATGTGTTCCTGACACTTCATTTGCCGCTGATTGCGCCCGGCAGTGGATATATTGAAGTCGGGGGGCTGAGGCGCGAATGGCGCAAGGGCGTACCGTTGATTTTTGACTCATCTTACAATCACCAGGCCGCCAACAAGTCGGACGAAGCGCGCGTGGTTTTGCTTGTTGATTTTCTGCACCCGGAGCTCACTGAGGACGAACGCGCCTGGGTACGGGCTTCCCGGCTTTAATATCTTGCCTCGGCTGTGATATGGTCGCCGGATGAGGCGCGAGGCGGTAAGACAAATTTCCGGCCAGTCGCGAGATCACGGGCGAGCCAGTAGAAAATCGCCGGATTTTTCAGCGCCCGTGAGACGGAATAGGGAAGCCATGCTTCGCCATAGGGAATATAAAGCCGCGCGCTGACACCAAAGCGTTTGCCCTCTTGCAGTGCCGGTTCAATGGGAAGCGGATAGACGAACTCCTGCTCGAAAGGCGTTCCGGCCTCCGCCAAAATTTCCATCGCTCGCGCTGCGAGCGGTGCATCATGGGTTGCAACGCCGACAAAGACTGCGCGACCGGCAAGCCTTTTGATGATGCGCAGATAACCCTCGCGCATATCCATGTCGGATTCTTCCGGGTCCGGCCACTGTCCTTTCACAACGCGCACGCGAACGCCCATTTCAAGTGCACGATCAGCATCGCGCACGCTGCGCCGCCAGCGCCCGGGAATTGCAAGGCCAAGCTGCTCATTGCCAAGACGTTCTAAAAATCGAAGCGTATCATCGGATTTATGCGGATCGTGAGAATCGAAAATAACCGGCACGCCGAATTTTCGAGCCAGACTGACGACTTTGTCGACAGGTGCTTCGCGTTCCCATAATGCGGGCAACTTCATCGCCAGCGCGCCGTCAATCTTGCGCGCTTGAAAGGTGTTGAGGATGCGCTCATATTCTTTGGCGACAATCTCTGGTTCTTCTGTGCCGTCATTCCAATAACAAAGCGTACAGCTGAAATTCTGCGCAGCCGCCCGTTCTGCAAGATCGACGGCGTCGTCCAATTCTTCGCCTGCAACGTAGGAGCGTGTCGCATACCGCACTATTGGCAAAAAGATCGATTTCAACATTGTCTGTATATGCCCCGTGAACGACAGTGCAATTATCATACTCCTTCGGGGTCTTGACAATCCCGCGCTGGTTTTGAGACGAAAAAATTATTCTGTCTGTAACCGGATCGGGAGTGACCGCATTGCAACAGTCAGTATAGTGAGTTGACGCTGGAGCCTCGAATTGCAATATCGAGCTCTTCTAAATCGATTTTCATTCGCATAACCATGCTAGGGCAGAGCGGGCGGAAGTTTGTCGGGGGCAATCGGCGTTGGAAGACAAAAAGAGAATAGTATCGTTGGACGCCTTTCACAGCGTTGTGGTGCTATGGGTGCTGATCTAACATTTCGCCTATTACTGAACGCTGGTCGGCGCCGAGGGCCAGTATACCGGAATACTTAATCAATATAATGTTTCTGCCGCATAATGTTTGTGCCGCCGGAGCATGTTGGCCGACTATTCGGTTATTAGGACTGGACATGGCTTGACGCCGCCTATTGGTCGCTTTGGGTTGAAGTTTGATTTTACACAGTTATCGGGTTTCCGTTCTACCTATTCAGGCGATCATGGCTGTCGATTTGGCTTGGATTTGAGGGCCTTGGATGGCTACTGAATCTCATTACGGTATCCATCGGAAATGGGTTTGCTGGTGTTCTGGAAGACGTGCTTTTTAGTCATTTTACGCCATATTTTGAAATTGGAAATATTGCCTACAACTATCATCAAAAAGCCATGAACAAGCTTACGTGGGCCCGTCTCGTTTTCGCGCTGCCTACTAGCCAGCGTATCGGGCCCTTACCCATATTAATTTCCGGAGCCATCCTGGTGTTGAAACGTCTGCACTATTTATGTAATGAACACGAGACGTGTGGGGAAAACGTAGCATCTTTGCGTTTTTGCTGATCGCGCATAGTTGCGGACATTTGCCGGAATTGCCAGGCGCAGGCGTCACGGTTTTGAGAAAAGTTGCTCAAGATTATCTTGAGCAAGCTTGATTGCGTTATGAAATTGGGGGACGGCGGATGCCACGTATAACTTTAGCAATGCCGGTTTTTAATGGCGAGAATTACATCGCACAGGCAATTGAATCGATCCTGAATCAGGATTTTGCCGATTTTGAACTTGTCATTACCGACAACGCCTCGACCGATGGTACGGAGGCGATAGCGCGCCGTTATGCGGAAGCTGATCCACGAGTGCGTTATCATCGGCATCCAAAAAATCTCGGTGCAGCCCCGAACTACAATAGTGGTTATGAACTGTCGTCGCCTGACAGCGAGTTTCTGAAATGGTGCGCGCATGATGACTATATCAGTCCAAATTATCTATCAGAATGCTTGCGGATACTGGACGCGGATCCGGACGTGTCGCTCGCATTTGGCATAACGCAATGCGTCGATGAAAATAGTGATGAAATCACAACCGTCGGTCATGACATACCAAGCCTCGACGGGCTGAGTGGGGCCGAACGATTTGGCAAAGTGATCCGCTTTTCCGGGACATGTTTTGAGATTTTTGGCGTCTATCGGAAGGATGTGCTCCGGCGCACGACGCTTCATCGCCTTTATTATGGGTCAGATCGCGCCTTGCTTGCGGAGGTTGCGCTCCTTGGAAAATACGCGCGCTGCGAAAATGCGGTGTTCTATAATCGTGAACATCGCAGCCGATCGATCAATATCGATGACAAACGTGCGCGTCGGCAATGGCAATTCGCTGAAGGCGGCAACAAGGCGTCTTTTGAGCACTGGGGCTTGATTGCTCACTTGTTTGAAATCGCGCGCCGTCATCCGGAGGTGGCGCCTACAGCGCAAACAACGTGGCAGGTCGCAAGTTTTGCTGCAAAGCCAATGCAGTTATCGCGTTACGCGCTGGAACTTGTCGGCGCGGTCTCTCCGTCGGCTCAGCGCTGGATCCGCCGTCAAGCGTTCCGGCCGCTCAAGGCGTAGGTATCGACTGCAGCTTGAAAAAAACAGCAGTTTTGCAAAGAAGTCGTGGCGAAAAAACAGTTTATGAACTAACGTTAATCAGGAAAGAAAAAGAAGAAGTATTTCGCGCGAATTTTGTGCGGCGATACAACTTTAGGGTGTGATGCTTTTCTGATTGTAACAAATCGCATGTGTCGTTGTGCGGGTTGGGGGAAATTATGAAGGTTGCGATATTAGCCGGCGGCTATGGTACCCGCTTGGCCGAAGAAACAGAAATTCGTCCGAAGCCGATGGTCGAGATCGGGTCGATGCCGATCCTTTGGCACATCATGATGCATTATTATGGTTACGGGCATCAGGACTTCGTGATTGCCCTTGGTTACAAGGGCGAGTTCATCAAACGCTGGTTTCAGGATTACGCCACGTTTGGCGGCAGCGTCACGGTCGATGTTAGGACCGGACAATTCTTCCGCCATCGCTGCGAAACGCCAAATTGGCGCGTTGATCTTATCGATACGGGGCTGCACGCCGGAACTGGCGGGCGAATTCGCAAACTTGCAGACTGGGCCGGGCCGGGTCCTTTCATGCTGACCTGGGGCGATGGCGTTTCCAATGTTGATCTTGATGCGCTTTTGAAATTCCATCGCTCGCACGGGAAACTCGCGACGATGACTGCCGTGCGTCCGCAAGCACGGTATGGTCATATTTCCTTTGATGGAGATCAGGTTACGGAGTTTTCTGAAAAGCCACAGACTGGCGAGGGCTGGATCAATGGCGCTTTCTTTGTGCTTGAACGCGGTGTTTTCGATTACATCGACAATGACGAGATGATGTTCGAGCACGACCCCATGCGCCGGCTTGCAGCGGACGGGCAATTGATGGCGTATCGCCATCATTCTTTCTGGCAGTGCATGGATACACTGCGTGAAAAACACATTCTCAATAAACTTTGGGAGAGCGGCGAAGCGCCTTGGAAGACGTGGGATCGCGAAAAAGGCGATACGGCGAAAATTGTCGGCAACAACGTCCATACGATAGCGCGCGGAGCGTAGTATGCGAGTTATTCTGACGGGGGATCGCGGATATATCGGATCCGTTCTTGCGCCAATGCTGATCGCAGGCGGTCATGACGTGACCGGCATCGATTGCGATCTATTTAAAGCTTGTACTTATGCTGGCGAACTCGCGAATTATCCTTCGATCCGAAAAGATTCACGCGATATTGAACAAGGCGACATTGAGGGCGCAGACGCCATCATTCATCTCGCCGGCCTTTCAAACGATCCGTTGGGCGACTATCGCCCTGAATTGACGGCAGATATCAATATGGACGCGTCTGTGCGTCTTGCACGGATTGCCAAAAAAGCAGGCGTGAAGCGCTTTCTCTTTGCGTCCTCGTGCAGCAATTACGGCGCCGCCGGAAACGACTTTCTGGACGAATATGCGCGATTTAACCCGGTTACGCCCTATGGCGAGTCGAAAGTCGGCGTGGAGCGCGAAGTCACGGAACTCGCTGATGGCGTTTTCAGCCCGACATTCTTGCGTGCCTCGACAGCCTACGGATTTTCGCCGCGCATTCGCTTTGATCTTGTGATCAACAATCTTACGGCCTGGGCATATACAACCGGAAAAGTTCGGTTGAAAAGCGACGGCAAACCGTGGCGGCCGGTTGTCCATGTTGAAGATATCGCGCTCGCCTATAAGGCGGCGCTTGAAGCCGACCGTGACCATGTTCATCTCAAAGCTTACAATGTCGGGACGACGACCGAAAATTATCAAATCCGTGAACTCGCAGAGATCATTTGCGAAGAAGTACCCGGCTCTGAAGTCACGTTCGCGAGCGACGCAGCGCCGGACAAACGCAACTATCGCGTTGATTGCGATTTTATCGCGCGCGACCTACCGGGCTTTAAGCCGCAATGGACGGCGCGCCGGGGCGCACGCCAGCTTTATAAGAAGTTCTGCGAATTTGGTCTGTCGCTGGAACAATTCGAAGGCGAGCAATTCAATCGTATCGCGCATGTAAAAAAACTCGTCCGAGATGGCGTCATCGACGATAATCTTCGTCTTCAACGCGAGTGGCAGCATGTCTGAGGCGCAAGAAATAAACGGCTCGCGTTTCGCCATGGCCCGGTCGGTGCGTGAAACAGCGTGCCGATCATGTGGTTCCAATGCGCTGAAACCTTTCCTGGATCTTGGCGTTATGCCGTTTGCGGATCGCCTGATCGGCGCTAACGAGATTACAGCGCCGGAACCGGCCGCCGCGCTGGAGGTCGCGTTTTGCGAAGCGTGCACGCTCGTTCAGATCTTGGATACGGTGCACCCTGAAGATCTGTTCGACAGCGCCTATCCCTATTACTCATCTTTCTCGCCTTATCTTCTGGAACATTCGCGTAACAACGTGCTTGATCTCCTGGAGAGGCGGAATCTCGCAAACGACAGCTTTGTCATCGAACTTGCGAGTAATGACGGCTATCTTCTAAAAAACTATGTCGAGCATGGCATCCGTGTTCTTGGAATAGACCCGGCGGACGGACCTGTTGCCGCTGCCCGCGAAGCGGGCGTTGATACGCTGCACGCCTTCTTTTCTGACAGCCTTGCCGATGAGGTTGTCGCCAAGCATGGGCGCGCTGACATCGTTCACGGTAATAATGTGCTTGCGCACGTGGCTGACACGAACGGATTTGTTTCCGGCATTGCCAAGCTCGTCAAAGAAGACGGCGTCGTCGTTATCGAGGCGCCTTATGTTCGCGATCTTATCGAACATGTTGAGTTCGACACGATTTATCACGAACATCTCTGTTATTTTTCGGTTACCGCAGCGGATCATTTGTTCCGGCGCCACGGCCTTTTTCTTAATGATATTCGCCGGCTGCCAATTCACGGCGGTTCATTGCGCTTTTATTTTGAGCCGCGGGAAAATGTCGGGAATACCGTAAAATCGATGCTTGAAGAAGAAAAGTCGCTCGGCATCAATTCCTACGCCTTTTATTGGGATTTTTCTGCGCGGGTTATGCGGCTCGGCGCGCGGCTGCATGAAATGTTGCAGAACCTGAAATCCGAGGGCGCGAGCATCGCCGCCTATGGCGCAGCTGCAAAAGGCGCCACCATGATCAATTTCGCTGAGATCGATAATGGCCTTGTCGATTTTGTCGTGGATCGCAATACGCACAAGATCGGCAAATATATGCCAGGTATGCGGTTGCCAATCCAGCCCGTTGATGCGTTGCTTGATGAACAGCCGGACTACGCTTTGCTGCTGGCTTGGAATTTCGCAGACGAAATCCTTGAGCAGCAAGCGGAATATCGCCGCCGCGGTGGAAAGTTCATTGTTCCCGTGCCGGAGCCGAAAATTGTTTAGTGAAAATTAAGGGGCAAGGTCGGTGATGCTGGATGAGATGGTTTCCGAAGAACCGCCAAAAAAAAACTCAATTATGGGCGCTGCAGGTTGTCCTTGCTGCGGGACAGGGGCGCTTCGCGATATTCTGAAAATTGACAATGTCCCGACTAACAGCTGTATTCTACTTGGCTGTAAAAAGGACGCTGAGGAATATCCGACGGGCGACATACGCCTCGCGTTCTGTACGCAATGCGGATTCGTCTTTAACCGAGCGTTCGATATTCGCCGTACGGAATATTCTGGCCGCTATGAAGAGACACAAGGATATTCCGGCACGTTCAATAAGTTTCACCGCCATTTGGCCGAGCGCCTGATCGATAAATATGATCTGAAAGGCGGAAAAGTCCTTGAGATCGGATGCGGCAAGGGCGAGTTTTTGGCGCTTCTCGCCGAAATTGGCGGCGTCCGGGGCGTCGGCGTTGATCCTGGCGTTCATCCGGAACGGATCACGCCTGTAATTGCAGACAAGCTCACCTTCGTGCCGGAGATGTTCGCGCCGGAGCATGTCAGCGATGCATTTGATCTTATCGGCTGCAAGATGACGCTGGAACACATTCCCGACCCTTTTGACTTCGTCTCGACAATCCGCAAGGGCATCGGCGACCAACGCGATTGCGTTGTCTTTTTTCAAGTGCCGGAAGCGATGCGGATTTTAAAATCGCATGCTTTCGAAGACGTTTATTACGAACATTGCGCATATTTTACGGCTGGTTCGTTGGCGCGGCTATTTCGCCGCGCAGGGTTTGACATACTCGATATCGAATATGAGTATGACGATCAATATTTGACGATTGAGGCCGCGCCGGCGGACGGCGCCACCACTGCGTCGCTCGTTCTCGAAGATGATCTCGGCGCCACTACCGAGGTGGTGAACGGATTCGAGACCGGGTGCGCCGATACGATCGCTCTTTGGCGAGCGCGGCTTGCTGAAGCCCATGCTAAAGATGAAACCGTCGTGCTTTGGGGCTCAGGTTCAAAGGCGGTCGCCTTTCTCAATGCGGTCGATCCCAAAGGGCAGGTCCGGTATGTGACGGACATCAATCCTCACCGCCACGGTCATTTCATGCCGAAATCAGGCCAGCGGATTGTTCCGCCGGGCGAGCTTGCGAATATCAAACCCGATCTTGTCATCGCGATGAATCGAATATACGTCGATGAAATCAAAGATAACCTCGAAGCGATAGGCGTCACCCCGGCGCTGACGGCGCTTTAAACGGAACGGAATAAATATGCCGCACCGGACGGCGCGCGTTGTTGTTATCAATGATAGTTCCATCGCCAAAGGCGGAGCCACGAAATTAGCGCTGCAACTTGCATCCGGGTTGTCCGAACAAGGCGTTAGCGTGACTTTCTTTGCCGGCGATGCAGGGATTAATCCTGCGTTTGAAAACTCGCAAATTGATGTTGTGTCCCTTGGCGGCGCAAAATTGATTGAATCACGCGGACGCTCGATCATCGACGGGTTGTATAACCGGAAAGCGAAGAATGCGCTCTCGCGCATGATTGACGAGATCGATACGCCAAATACGATTTATCATTTGCATGGGTGGTCGCAAATCTTGTCGCCGTCCATATTTGACGCCTTGGCTGACGTGGCGCACCGAACGGTACTGACGGCGCATGATTTTTTTCTTGCCTGTCCGAACGGCAATTTTTCAATTTATCCCAAATCGCGCCAATGCGATTTCACGCCATTATCGTTACAATGTCTCGCCGCTAACTGCGACAAGCGCAATTATGTGCACAAATTGTGGCGCGTTGGCCGTCAAGCAATATTGAACGCAACGTCCAACCTGAATGACGCGGGCTATACCGTTTTGGCGATACAAGCCGGGATGGCTCCATTTCTCGCGCGTGGCGGCGTCCCTGAAGACAAAATTCGTGTCATGAGCAATCCTGCTGCGCAACTACGCATGGCGCGGACTCCGGCAGAGCATAACAAAACGATATTGTATGTCGGCCGGATCGAGCATGAAAAGGGCGTCGACGTACTGGCTGCAGCGTCCCGCGATATCGGCGCGCATCTTTGCATAATCGGCGAGGGCGAGGCCGAAGCCGCTGTTCGCCGCACAAATCCTGATGCTGAATTTCCTGGCTGGCTGGGTCCGGACGAAATTGCCGCGCGGCTTGGTGAGGCCCGCTTTCTTGTGATGCCGAGCCGTTGCACTGAACCCTTTGGCCTTGCCGGCGCTGAAGCGCTCCGGGCGGGCGTACCGGTGTTAGTGTCCAACTCCTGTTTGATTGGCGCGGATGTGGAGCGAGCCGGGATGGGCGCGCGCCTTGATGTCTTTGACAAGGCCGCGTTTACATCAACGCTCTCAGAGTGGATGCGTAATGATGCGTTGGTTGCGAGGATGAGTGTCGCGGCTTTCGATAATGCAAATACAATCGCGCAGACGGATGATGCATGGCTGGATGCGCATCTCTCTCTCTACGATCAACTATTAGCCGGGAATGAAAAATCAGAGCGATAGAATTCGGCTCGGATTAATCTTTCCCCGCAAGATGTCTGTAATCGCGAGCCAGTTGCCCTTCACCCGGCCCCAGCGATCAATATGGCTTTCCGGGGCCAACACCCGCAAATGATTGCTGATGAAGTTGCGGCCCATATTATCGGCGGCGTGCGACCAGGTCATCGTACCTTTGCGGTTGAGGTAAATCGGATTGACGATTTGAGAGTAACCGAACCGTAAGCCGGATGTGCGGCCTCCTTTTGCGCCGAGATGAACGCCGGCTATAGCGTCGGTTTTGACTAGGGGGCCCCATCGTCTGGCCTGTGCAGAGAAATCGACGTCTTCAAGCCAACCATACAATGGCAGCGTTTCATCAAACCGCACGCCGTCAAGCGCCGCTCTTCGAAATGACATATTGCAGCCATACAGGCTGGGCCGGGATTGTTGAGAAGCTTTTTCCGGCGCAGGCGCACGATATGCAGAAATCGTCTCATCGGCTTCATCAAACGTTAGGCCAAGTCCTTTGACGCCATCGCGCAGGACATGGCCGGTGACGCCGGCAATTTCGGGGTTTGCGGCGAAATAGGCTTCCAGTTGCGCGATATAATTCGGCGCAGGCACGAAATCATCGTCGAAGAAAACAATAATGTCGGCGGCGTTGCCGATGTGATTGATGCCGGCATTGCGTTGCGCGCATGATCCAATGGGCGACAAGATAATGTCGGCGCCATCTGCGTCTTCAGGCGGCGGCGCATCTTCTGTTTTCGTTACGCAAAGACATATCTTGTCCGGCGGACGTGTTTGCGCGGCGAGGCGACGTGTCACTTCACGAACAACGTCGCACCGTCCCAAGCTTGCAATAATTATCGCTATGCGTGTTCTCACTTCGAACCGTTCATGCGCTGCGCGAATATCCTCGTCGTCATCATTTGGCGGCATTCATCGTCCATCAACATTATAGTGAAGCGATCCAATTTACGATAGTGGGCGGACCGTTTGCGCTTGCCGGTGTCCTGGTAAGTAACCATTATGATTATCGGATGAATCACTCACATTTTTCGTCACGAAAATGATTTGTCAGCGGAGATAATAGCTTGTCGTCAAATGGAGAACGAGCGCATAACGCCTCTGATGATCATAGAGGAAGACATCGCCAGTGACGGAAGCTCCGCTGCAGGGTGACAGTAATCGCCGTAATGGCGGGATGGCGAGCGCTGGCGGGGCGGCGCTCGCGGCGCGCGTTATTGCGCAAGGCGCGCAGCTCGCGATGTTTATCGTCGCAGCGCGGATTTTGGCGCCGGCTGATTTTGGCGTGTTTGCCCTCGTAGCCGCTGTGTCGGCTTTTCTTTTTGTTGTCGGCGCCGCGGGCTGGCGCGAGTTCATCCTCGGTTGGGGCGGTAGCGACAGAGCCGTTAACCAGGCGATCACCTATTCATTTCTATCCGGTTATGTCTTGACGGCGGTCGGAGTCGCGAGCGCCGTCGTTGTCGTGTTTGTCTATAAGTCGCCGCTGGTCTCAGCGCTGATCTTGACTTTGTCGGCGACCTTATTGCTGGCGCCGGTTACCCATACGCTCGGCGCGATCCTGGTTCGCCGCGGTGCGATCTCGTCTCTCTCTTTTGTAACGATTGTCGCCGAATTGGCCGGCCTGGCGGCAGGCGTTGCCGGATTGCTCGCCGGCTGGAACATCGTCGCGCTTGGCGTCGGCAAGCTGGTGATGCAATTTGTCAATCTTGTTGGCGTTGCCCTGTTCGCGCGATGGCCGGTCAGGCTTATTATAAATGGCGGTTTTGAACGTCAGATTTTCGAGTTTTCACGCTCAATTCTAACAACCCGGATTGTCGGTTTCGTATCGGGAAATGCGGCAATATTCATCGTCGGCGCTTTTCTGGGGGTTGCTGGCGTCGGCTATTACCGCGCCGCGGAGCGGGTCGTTTCCGCCATATCGGAAATGTTGTTTGAGCCGTTGCGCCTGGTCGCATGGATGGTGTTTCGCCAGGCTGCGGATGGCGCTGAGGATCCGGCCGGCATACGCGAAAGCCTCACCCGCGAAAGCCATCTGATATTTCCATTGCTGATCTTGTGCGCGGCGCCGGTTTTTGTGGGCGCCGCTATCATCGCTGATGATGTTGTCGGTGTATTGTTAGGTGAGCGATGGCTGCCGGCGGCGCCGGTGGTGACAATTCTTGCTTTGGGCGGGCTCATGATGACGCCCAGCATTGTCAACGAGCCGCTCTTGACGATCAACGGTAAAGTAAAAATCCTGCCACCAGTTTCGATCTTCAACGCTGTCGTTACCGTCGCAATTTTTCTTGTGTTTACGCAATTTGGCTTGATTGCAGCGGCGCTAGCGCGTCTCGGGGCGAGCGCCGTCGTCATGGCGTCCTCCTTCTGGGTGCAAGTCCGGCACGCTGACGCGCCCTGGTGGGGCGCTATCAAGAAGGCGTCGCCCGTTTACACCGGCATCGTTGCGCTCATTATCGTTGTCTTGTTTGCCAATCATTGGCTCACCGGCCAGAATATCTCGATGGCCGCGCGATTGAGTGTTGAGGTATTTATCGGCGTGGTCGCTTATTTCAGCGTGATCTTTTTGGTGCGGCCGTCATTTCTCAGAACCACATTCTGGCTTTGAAGAACGCTTTTTGCCGTTACCCGCCGAGTACTTTTTCGGGCGGTCTGATTAAGTCCCGTCGCCCGGCGGCTTCTTCGATCAACGCTTCGGTCATCGTTTCAACATCGGCCCGGCTTTTCGGCGCCCAGGGCAATTCTTCATCGTCGCTACGCTCTCGCGGTTTGCCCGCGATATCGAGCAGGAATGGCGCAAAGCGCGCCAGGCCATCGCGCACCCGCGGCGCATATCGAAAGTTGAGAAAGGCCAGTTTCGCTTGCACGCGATCGGCGGCGCTTTGCGGCGGAATGAACCTGGCCCAGCTCGTATCCGCAAGTTCGCGCGCATACCACGCGGCGGCATCACGCCAGGCTTTGGGCCGGCGTTTGGACCATGGTTTAGTGGATGTGTAATGCTCAATGAAGGGTTTGTGACGCCCGCCGAACATCAGGTAGATTTCGTGCAGGTTCCAGCGCGGATCTAGCGGCGTCCATTTGTCAATTAGCGCCGCGTTCAATGCGTCCTGATCCGGCGCCTCCATGCAGCGCTCTGGATAATCTTCGAGAAATTTCCGCGCCCGCTCCAGCGCGCCATCGCGAAGCGTCGCCTGCCAATCGAACACCATGACGCCAGATTGCAGATATGGTCCGTCCTCGGCGAGAAACAGGTCACGCCGTCGCCGCCGGATATTGCCAGTGACGTAATAGATAAAGTCATGAACGGCGCCAACGGGACGCCCGCGCAAATCCGCATTAAACAATGGACCGAGAGGCGCGCAAACGCGCGTATCAGAATCAAAATAAATCAAGCGGTCAAAATCGTCGCCAAAGATCGAATCGAAATAGAGCCTCAAATAAGCGGCGCGCGGCCAGCGATTGCCAATCGGTTTGATACGCTCATCGACAAAATCTGGGAGTGTGACCGTCGCATCGATATTTCGCGATCTGAAAAACTTTTCTGCTTCTTGAATGTCTGCCTCTGAAACGTCGCAAACAATCAAATGCAATTCGGCATTGCAGTCCTCCGGCAGGTGCGCCGCCGTTGACGCCAGCTGGCAACACGCTGCGGGGAGATAACCCGCATCTGTTGCAGCAACGATTGCGATTTTACCAAGCTTTTCCACTCATCCCCCTGTTTATTCGCCGCGTGGTTGTGCACTGTTGTAACTTTTCGCGTGACGCGCGCCAATCTCTCTGTAACCTATCGCTTGCACCCGGATTATGGAATACAAAACTGGCGTTTTCGGCAATTCGTTTAAATATAAAGAATGAGGCTCGCGCAGTGCTGGTCAGGCAGCTAAGATTATAACAAGATGGGGCGGGGAGCATTTTGACACAAGCAGCAACACAAGGCGACAGCACGCTCACCGATGAGCGCGCCGCGTGGTCGGCCGTTCCGGTCTCACGGCGAACGCCGATGCAAGACTGGCCATGGACCGAGGCCTGTTTTGACTCCCTTTATCAGAATGACTGTCCGACTTTTGTTTTTATCGGCGACGATCACACTGAAAGGCATGCGGCGGCTGCATTCGCCAAACGCGGACAATGGGCGCCGCATTTGTTTCTTGTCGGCGCGGAAGAAAATGGCGAGCCTGTAGACGTTCTCTATAAAGATGAAGAAAGCGCTTATGCTCTTGCGGAACGGGTTAGCAGGCTCGGAGCCGCCATACGCTTCGGCCACTTTCCGGCACAATCACTTTTTTATAAAGCATTCACAGAAATTTCGCGAAAGCACGGCGTACTACTACGTGCTCCTGTTAAAGGCTCGCCATATATTGAGTTAGATGACGGTTGGCGCGACCCGCTTTCCCAATTCACCTCGCGCCGCCGTTCGGACCTTCGCCGCATGATGCGTAAAGCTGAGAAAATAGGGGCCGTCACGTTCGAGATTGTCGCGCCCACACTTGATAATGTCGATCAATTGCTTGACGAGGCGATTGCGGTTGAGGCGAAGAGTTGGAAGTCGCGTTCTCAAACGGCAATCGCGGACAATGAGAACCAAGCCGCCTTTTACCGGGACTATGCGAGGCTCGCGGCCTGCGACGGCATATTTCGTATCAGCCATATGAAGATTGACGGGCAGTTGGTCGCCATGCAACTCGCTGTCGAATATGAAAAAGGTTTTTGGCTGTTTAAAATCGGTTACGACGAAACATACGGCGCGTGTTCCCCAGGCAATCTTCTTTTGTTGGAAACCATCCGCCGCGCGGTTGAGAACGGGTTGTCGTCATTTGAGTTTCTGGGAAAATCTGCTGACTGGACGAAGGTCTGGACTGATACCGAACGCCCCAATGTCGCGATGCGATTTTATCCGCATACTGTATCAGGATATATCTGTTTAATTCGCGATGCCGCTGGAATTGGCGTCCGCCGGGCGCGCAGCGTCATGAAATCCCTAATCTGCAAAGAGAGGACCGGACAATGAGCGGCGGGGCGCTTCAACGCGATCCGTTGCGCATTGGTGTAGTCATTGACGATGTCGGTGACCTTTCAATCTGCGTGCGCCGCGTGCTTGAAGCAATATGCAAAGACGAACGCTTTCGCCTAGCTGCGGTTTTTTCGGCCGACGCGAAGAAATCGCGGGCGGGGCTGGTTTTCGCAATCGCAACCGCAGCGGAATCTGCGGTTTTTTCCCGGCGCCGAAATATTCCGACGCCCTGCTTTGACGCGGCGGTCACGGAACTGACCATTGAGAATCTGAGCGTCGTTTCCGAACCGGTCCAGCGGCTCGACGTCATTATCGATTTCCTGGACGCACCGCTTGCTGTTCAACTTGCGTCAACTGCGCGGTTCGGTCTTTGGCGCCTTTCATCCAATGACGCCGTGGCTGGATTTTTTGAAACACTCAACAGAGCGCCGGTAACAGAGGTTTCTCTGCTTCAGTATGCGAATAAAAGTGATTTGCCGCGTGAAATTGCGCGCGCGGCGTACAACACAAAATTCGTGGCTTCGCGTAATACCGCGTTCGTGCGTGAAAAAGCGAGCCAATTAATCATGTGCGAGTTGGCGCGGATCTGGTTGCACAGCGCGCCGGCAGATAACGGTCCTGTCCCAGCAGCGCCCCCACGAAAACCCGGTGTTCCAGATCTTGCGGCTTATGGCGTCCGGCTGACAGCAGCGCTATTTGATCGCATCGGCAAGAAGGTTCGCGCCAAGGCAGGGTTGCGTCCTGGCATGTTCATGCTGCGCTATGGCCCAGGCGGCCCCGATGAATTTGACCCTGCTAAGGGTGTCGACATCGTCCCCTCAGGCGACCAGTACTGGGCCGATCCGTTCCTCTTTCGCTATGGTGGCGCAACATACGTATTTTTCGAGAACTATGAATACGCGACGCGGCGCGGGCATATCAGTGTTGGCCGAATTGAAGGTAATCATTTTGAATTCATCGGGACCGCCATCGCGGCCGACTACCATCTCTCCTATCCATTTGTTTTCGAACATGACGGCGAGATATACATGATGCCGGAAACAAGCCAGGCGCGCCGCATCGAAGTTTGGCGACTCGAGAAATTTCCTGATCAATGGGAATTGCATGCAACAGTCCTTGACGGTGAAGTGACGGCGGACAGCGTTTTGTATAAAGATGGCGAGGCGTCGTGGTTGTTCACCAATAAGACAAATGATTCCTATGGAGATCATAATTCTGAGCTTCATCTTTATAATGTAGACGGGCCGTCGCTTCGAAAGCTGGAGCCGCATCCGCTCAATCCGGTTGTTATTGATGCACAATCAGCGCGCGGCGGCGGCCGGGTATTTCAGCATAACGGGCGCTTGTTGCGCGCCTCGCAAAACAACTCGCATGGGATTTACGGTTACGGATTGAATTTAATGGAAATTTGCCGGCTCGACATGCTTGATTATAAGGAGAAGGTCTTTCGTCGCATCGAACCGGATTTCGATCGCGATTTGATCGGCTGCCATCATGTCGATTTTCTTGACGGATATTATATTATCGATTTGCGCAAGAAGCGCGGCGGTCGCGCTTGATCAGACAAGGCCAATTCCTAGACCAGCGCAACTTTCCGGCCGTCGCGCGTTTTTATTTTTGAAAGCGCACTCGCAAGTTCGTCTAAATCTTCTTCAACCCGGCTGATTGTCGCCATATGCGAGATTTTAGAGATTGGCGTTTCGCAAGCGCGTTTAATTGCGGTCGCGATATCCTCCGGTTTGGTGCCGGATTGCCCGAACAGAAATTCCTTACGGCCGACAATCGCGAAAAATTCGTCAAGTTTCCGGTTCGTCGTCAATCCCACATGCGGGATGCGGTAAGCATAAGCGATAATATTGGCATGGAGGCGGTGGGAGATAATGCCGTCGCATTCGCGGATCGTCGCCACAAGTTCGCTCGGGGTTTTGCTCGGCTCAGCAATGCTGATTTGGTCCTCGTCAAAATCCTTGAGAACCGACGGCGGAAAACATCGCCGCAAATATGCTTCATCGTCTGGCGCGCCATTGGTGAAGAGCAATATATCGTACTCAGCCTGATTGATGGTTCGCGCGCATTTCTGGTAGAAGTTAACGTCTGGCGCAGACGCTGACGGATCATCACCGTCATTATGCAAATTCAACGTCGCCGGATTGGTGACGCCGACGCCGATTAATGGTCGGTTTCGATACGGCCTGGCGCTTTTTTCTGCCGGGCCATACGCAATCGCCCCGAGCAATCCCGGGTCAAGGCTGAGACGCAGTGAGGCGATGTCGGCGCCGTTAAAATGCCGGCGCCAGCGTTGCCGCGATAATGTATCACGCGCGCTGGCCCAGACCAGATCGCTGCCAACGAAGGCTTCCTTGAACAGCATTGCGCCTTCGGGCGACCAGTCCTTGCCAACGCCTACAGAATGCAAAGCAATCGGAAGATCCAGATTGCGGGCGACAGACGCCGCTGCGGCGATTTTCATCGGAAAATTTAAATCGGCGTCCGCCAGAATTTGTCCGCCTCCGAACAAAACAACATCGGCGCTTTCCATCGCGCGCTCATATCCCGGCAATAATTTGCGCCGAACCATGACTTCGAGAAGTTTTGCGAAAACGGTTTTCTTCAACCGCACGGGCGTGCCGGGCAATACGCTAACCGCCAGCGAACGCAACATTCCTGAACGCTCGCCAAATTCGGTTCGCCCCGCGAGGTCACAATTGACGACTTCGATGTCGGGAAGGCGCTTTTTCAGCGCATGCGCAAGACACTCGGCAATAATGCCGTCGCCGAGATTGGCGCTGAACTTCACATTAACGAGGACGATCTTCACCAACTATCCCGATAGGTTCCGGCTGCGCCCGGCGGTCCGATCAATTCCCGTAAAAAAAAACCGCGCTGATAAGGCCTTGATGCAGCTTAGAGTAGCCACTTCGCGAGCGCAATAATGACAACCCATAGAGTAATCGTCGCAGCGCCTGCGAAGACGAGGTCGAGCGGTCCGCGATCTGACGGTCGCGCGGGTGCGCTCGCTGTTTTTGTGCTCGTCGCCGCTGGTTTTAAGGCGCGGGAAATCGGGGCATCGTCCGTTGTCGCGGTGGAGTTCGCGCTGTGTTTTTCTTCGCTCGGCCCCGGTTGAGATTGTACAAAACATTCTTGCATGGATACTCCGGGTTAACGACGCTAGTTGCTGCGACAGCGTGGAATAATCGCCGATCTTTTCGACGTGCGCTATGGCGAAAACCGTTAAATTCTCGATATGTTCATCAAAGATGCGAGGAATTAAATAATGGTTACCGATAATTCATCGGTTACCGCATTGAAATTCCGAAATAAAATTACAGCGCGCCGCGACCTATAAGGACAACGCCAACTGTTTTCAACAAGATCGCTATATCATTCAGGAAGGACCAGCGCTTTGTATAATCAACATCAAGCGCGACACGTTCCTCGTACGAAACATCGTTACGCCCGGAGACTTGCCACGCGCCAGTCAGGCCGGGCTTCAACCGATAATAATATTCGATATCCGGCCCGTATCGTTTAATTTCGTCTGCGGTGATCGGGCGAGGGCCGACAAGGCTCATTTCACCCTTCAGCACGTTGAAAAGTTGCGGCAATTCGTCAAGGCTTTTGCGCCGCAGGAAGGACCCAACAGCAGTTATCCGCGGATCATTGCGTAATTTCTGGTCCGCTTCCCAGTCTTTTCGAAAATGCTCGTTGCAAACGAGGATGTCTTTTAGAACGCGTTCGGCATCCGGCACCATCGACCTGAACTTGTAGCATTGAAAAGGAACGCCGCCTTTGCCGATCCGCTCATGAGCAAAGATCGCCGGATCACCGTCGCGGCGAACAATGAAGAAAATGATGGCCATCAGGGGTGCAAAAAACGCCAGCAACACTGCGGCGCCGACGATATCAAGAGCGCGCTTTCTCAAGGAAGCGTCGGGCTCAACCTCTAAGGTTCCAGTCGCCTGCGCATCTTCCACCGCGCCGGCTGCAGCCCCCGAACTCAGTTGCCCAGCATTTGAAAATCGCGACGAATCCGCGCTTTCGGCGGCGTCATCACGCGCCGACGGCGTCTCAATCGCTTTATGTCTTAACATGTTCCCCCACGAACATATACAAATCTTATTCCATATCTATCTCAGTTGAGACGTATACGGAAGATGGCATACGCACACACTTGCCGCATCTTCGATTAACCTTAATTAATACCTTTCTGCGCCACAGTGCAATGCTGAATTAAATAAGAATCTGTATCGCTCACCTTAAAGGTGATTTTTATTTTTCAACACAACTTAAGGGTGAATTTTCCCCAGCCATGCATCATTCAGCGGCAGCTTTTTGCATAATATCAAAACCGTGCTGTTGAAAAATTTCTATCATGGCTTGCTGAAATCGAGTTTTCCCGAATTTTTTTGCATGTTGGCGGATAGCAGCCGCATCGAAATGATCGCCTAACGCTTCAAATCGCTCGACAGCCGCATCGAGGCTGGCGTCTGCATCGTCGTCATACAATAGGCCCGTTTGCATGTGCGCAATGGTTTCCATGGCGCCGCCGCGATTGAGGGCGATGACGGGCAGTCCGGCGGCCATTGCCTCCACCGGGATCATGCCAAAATCTTCTTCGCCGGGAAATAAAAGCGCACGCGCGGATGTGTAAGCACGGCGCAAGGTCTCATCGTCTACCCGTCCCAGAAACGAAACCGTGTCGCCAGCTTCAGCTTTCAATTGAGGCGCCGCTTCGCCGTCCCCAATGAGAATCAGTCGTTTTTTCAAACGGTTCGCCATTCGGACGGCGGCTTCCGGTTTCTTATAGGCGGTCAATTGTCCAACCCAGAGATACGCGTCGCGAAACGTATCGTCCTTTACCTCGGGGCCGGCAGAAAATCGCTCAATTTCAACCGGCGGATGCACGACCCGCGCCGGCCGGCGGTAGTATTTTTGAATCCGTGAGGCCACAAAGCTTGAATTTGCGACGAATTCGTCGACGCGCGCCGCGGCGGTCACGTCCCATTGCCGCAATCTATGGGCAAAAAACGGGAACGCCAGCCTGCCGAACAAACCCGCATTGGCGCGGTATAAGTGATAGTGGTCCCAGATATAGCGCATCGGCGAGTGGCAATAGCAGATATGGGTCGATGTTGGCGGCGCGATAACGCCTTTTGCCGGACCCGACTCGCTCGAAAGTACGAGATCAAATTCGCTCAAATCGAGTTCCTCGAGCGCCAGGGGCATAAAGGGTAAGTAGGATTGATAGCGGGATCTGGCGAAGGGGAGCCGCGAAATAAACGTCGTCCGGATTTCGTGACCGGGATATAGCCGGGCCGCGAGTTCACGGTCTGCAACATGCGTAAAAATTACGGCGTCCGGAAAAAGCTCGCAGAGTGCTTGAACGACTTTTTCACCACCGCGCTCCGCAACGATCCAGTAGTGAATGATAGCCGTTCGCAACTGGCACCCCAATTTTTTTGTCGCTGCAGAAATTAATTGCGCAGATACGGTCACAAGTCACGCCGTCATCGCCGCCCGGATTACAGATACTTGCCGGCAAGACACCTACACAGGATGCCAGCGTTCAATTTTCCCGTAAAGATTGCCAGATCACGCGCGAACAAGAATTTTGACGGGAACAATCGATCCCCAAGGCGTACCTTTAAAGTCGTTGTCACGCCGTTAATTATTGATTAATCTTAATAATAATTAAGGGGTATAGGGTATGAATATAGCAAGCAAGATATGGACGTTTGCGAGTCTCGCGGCGACGCTGTTGCTTGTCGCATGCGCCAGCTCGGGCACAATGGACGCGATTGTCGCCGAAGATGTCGACGTAGGCGAGCGCCTTAATGATTACCAACTTGGTCCTTCCGATAAAATCAGGCTGATCGTTTTTAATGAGCCCGATCTATCCGGTGAATTTTCGATCAATGCGCGCGGTCAGATCTCGCTGCCTCTGTTGGGCGAAGTTGATGCCGCGGGTTTGTCGATTGAGGAGCTTCGCCAGAAAATTGCATTGGGCTTGGCGGAAGGTTTCGTCAAAGATGCGCAGGTCGCCGCAGAAGTCGTCGAGTTCCGGCCTTATTATATTTTAGGCGAAGTCGGCGCGCCGGGCGAGTATCCTTATAGCTCCGGCATTAGTGTTATTAAGGCCGTCGCTACCGCCGCCGGGTTCACTTACCGGGCGAACAAATCGGTTGTTTTCATCAAGCGCGCGGATAGCGACGAAGAAGTCAAATACAAGCTAACGCAGCAGTTGATGGTTTTCCCGGGGGATGTTGTTCGCGTTGGTGAGCGATTCTTTTAAGTGCTGGCATCGGCGTTGGGGCGCCAGCGCAATGTAACGGGGCGTTGGCCGTCATGTTTAAGGTGGTGTCCTGAAAACAGCTTTGCTGTGTTTGTGGGGAGTATGCAGTGATGAAAAAAGCGAAGATGGAAATCCGCGGGGCGCGCGCCCGGCATAGTGCGGACAGAGGCATCGTTTTCGCCGTCGCGGCGGCAATTTCTTTGCTGGGCGCGCCTGCCTTCGCTCAGGACAATGCTGACCAGGATGTTAGTCCCAATAAGAGCGTTTCGGAACGTTTCACCGAAAATTTTGCTGTTGACGGCATACGCAGCGGGTCGTTCATCTTTTTCCCGGTTCTGACTTACGCCCAAATTTACGACGACAATATTTTCAGCGCACCGGCAGATGAAACAGATGATTTCATCGCCGATATCAATGCCACGCTGACGCTTCAATCCGATTGGGACATGCACGGCGTTGATCTCCTTTCAACCGTTCGCCGGCTTCAATATTTTGATAATACAAGTGAATCCACGACCGATTACGGCGTGCTGGGTCGCGGTGTCTTCGACCTGTCGCGGCGGTCAACAGCAACAATAACGGGCGGTTATGCCCGTTCAACCGAAGCGCGCCGCTCGACACAAACGGCCTTTGGCGCTGAGCCCGTGCGTTTCGACGTTGCGCGGGCAGCGATCGACTTCGATTTACGGCAGACGCGCTTGCGCGAACAATTCGGTGTTTCTTACCGCCAGGACAATTTCGACGATGTCGCGTCACCCGTCGGTCCGGGCGTCATCGATCAGGATTTTCGCGATCGCGACGTTTTTGCCGGCTACTTCCGGCAGTCTTTCCGTGTGCGGCCCACTGTATCGCTCTTTGCCGAAGTTAACGGCGAAATTCAGCAGTTTGATTCAAATCAGCTTGCCGTCGGCGGCAGCCAGGAGTCAGAGAGTTATGGCGCCGGCGTTGGCGTCGCCTTCGATATCAACAAGGTGGCTCGCGGAGAGATTGGTGTTGGATACCAGAACCGTGATTATGAAAACGCACTGTTTGAAGACATTTCCGGCGTCAATGTCGATGCAGCGCTGGAATATTTCCCTTCGGATCTCACAACGTTAACGCTGACCGCCCAGCGAGCGATCCAGAATACGGCGACAATCGGCGTGGCTGGATATTATACAAACGGCGGCGATATTACGATTGAACATGAACTATTCCGCCGGTTTATCCTAGTCGGCCGGGCGGAATATCGCCGTGACGATTTTCGTGGCATCGACCGCGACGATGAGCTTTTACGGTTTTCCGGCGGCGGGGACTACGCCTTCCGGCGGAACATCGTTTTGAGCGTTCGCTATATTTATCTGGATGTGAGTTCAAGCGGTACGGCGGCGAGATCGGGGTTTGAAGAGCAAATCATTCGTGTCGGTATTGAGTTGCGCCGGTAGATGAACAGCCGCGAATGGCGGCCTGGAGTTAGAATGACATATGCGAATAACAATGACGCGTATGACGATGTAGAAGACCTTATCGATCTGCGCTCTGTTTGGGTCGGGTTGCGCCGGCGCGCAGCGCTCTTTGTGGGGGCGACGTCGGCAGTTTTCGCCGCCGTCGCAGCTTATGCCTTTTTGTCGATGGAGCTTTACACCGCTGAGACCGCGTTGATGATTGAACCGAAAACGCAAGTATTTGCTTATGGGTCCGAGGTCCTCGGGCAGAGCGCTGCGGATCCGACAATGGTCGATACGGAGGTTGAACTCCTGCGCAGCCGGGCGATGGCTATTCGCGTCAACAATCGCTTGCGTTCGAGCGAAATGATCGTCGCTGATTTGGAGAAGGATAATAAGGAAAAACTTCAGGACGATTTCTTTACGCGCCGCCTATCAGCGATCGCGGCGGACCTCGCCGCGCTTCAATCCAATCAAAATATCATGGACGCATCTGTGACACCGACGAATGACGACGCGGGGGGTACCAGTGATGCCGATACAGACGCTGACAAGGTCGTCCAGAATGATGAGGCGGAGGGTGAAACCGAAACCGTTGTTCCCGCGCAGATCACGCAGCTGGAAAGCGAAGTGCTTATGGAGGCGGCCAATTCCAAGGTCGAGGCCATAAATGCGCAAGCGTTCGGTGACGAAAAAATTACGCCGGCAAGCAGTTTGCTTTTCCCCAACCGTGCTGAGAATAGCCGCGCCATAACAAAACTCATGAAGAATCTGGAGATCCAGCGTGTTGGATCGACTTTCCTGATCAAAGTGCGCCATAATGATCCGTCGCCGGATAAAGCGGCAGAAATATCGAACGCTTATGCCGAAGAATATATTCTGCAGCAGCTTGAGGCGCAGTATAACGAATTGCGGCAAGCAAACCGCTGGATTGATGCGCGCCTTGCGACCTTGCGTGATGAAGTGCGCGCCGCGGACGCCGCCGCTGCGCAATATCGCGCGGAACAGGGCCTTGTGGATGTCACGGGCGAGTCTTTTTCAGAAAAAGCGCTGACCGGCATCGCAACCGAACTCGCTGCCGCCCGAACCAACCTCGCCAGCGCGCGCGCGCGTTATAATACGGTAAGCGGTCTTGTACGCACCGGCGCGCCATTCGATTCAATCAGTGAAGTGATGACTTCGCCCGTGATCGCAGGCCTGAGGGCTGAGTATTCCGAACTTTCGCGCCGCCGCGCTGAGTTGAACGTCAGATATGGCGATAGGCACCCTGAGATCAAAAAGGTTAATGAGGAAATCACCTCAATCGACGCCCAATTGGAGCGTGAGCAGTCGCGGATTGTTGACAGTTTGCGCTCGGAGGTGCGGTTCGCCGAAGCGCAGGTTCGATCTCTGGAGCGCAATTTGCAAGAAGCGCAGGGCGATATGGCAACGAACAACGAAGCGCTTGTGAAGCTCCTCGAACTCGAACGTGATATCGAAGCAACGCGCGGCGTCTATGAAGCTCTGCTAAACCGGCAGAAAGAGCTCAACGAACGCGATCAGCTGGCGAACGCGAATGCGCGGATTATTGCCCGCGCCGAACCCCCAGAAGCGCCGTCTAAGCCGCGGAAAAATCTAATCATTGCCGGCGGATTCATGCTTGCCTTGATGATCGGCGGCGTGTCGGCCTTCGCTGCGGAATCGATGGATAAGCGCGTGCGCAACACGCATGACGTGCGCCGCGAATTTGGTCCGAACGCGCCGGTGGTGCTGGTCCCGCGCATCCAGTCCCGGCTGCTTTTCCGCGAGCGCCGCTGCGATGATGTCGTGCGCCGCTATATCCAAGAAGAGCCGGAGTCGAGCTTTGCCGAATCGCTGCGCGACTTGCGAATGTATCTGAAGTCAGCGCAACGCGAATTGAACCATGCGCCGTCTATTGCTTTTACCTCTGTCTTCAAGGGTGAGGGGACGACTACAATCTCCTTTGCTTTCGCGAGCCAGCTTGCCTCGACAGGCGCTCGCGTTGCTTATTTCGAATGTCCTTCCCGCGCTGCGCGCTACTTCAAGCCATCGGACCAACACGACGAAATTGGCTATGAGGATACGCCGCGGCTTAGCGATAATTCTGCGGTTGAGGCGGAAGAGGACGCTGCGGACGGCGGCGCTCAGGAATGGTCCGCCGAAAACCCTGTGAGGCGGCCCGGCGATGTCATAAAAACGACGAATATGACGATTGCGCCGGTTGATCATAAATTCGTCATGGACCGGACATTGTGCGGTGTGCAGATGATGAGCGTTGAAAGCGACTCCGGGATCATCGACGAATTAGATATTTCGATATTCGATTCGATGATCGACAATATCCGCGAGAGCTACGATTATATCGTAATCGATACGCCAAGTGTGCTTGCGCGAAATGAAGGAAGCCTGATCGCGGCAGCGGCGGATTACACCTTCCTCGTGATGGAGTGGTGCACGACGACGCGCGGTGCGGCGCGGGCGGCGACGCAACGGCTTCTCGATACAAATGCGCGAATTCTCAGTTTTGTCGTGAACAAGGTGGATGAAAAGCAGCGATATTATTTCCGTCCGGAAGATCGTCAGTTCTACTTCCGTAAATCAAGATGACAGATGCCGGCGCAGCGCGAGTTTCTTGGCGGCAACGGCAAAAAAATAAAGCCCACAAAAAAAGGCGAAATCAGGTGGTCATAAAGTCCCATATTGAGCGGATCGCCTCATTGGCGCCGATCATTGCGATTATTGGTTGCGCGACGACAGCGCCGTTTCCGTCGCTCGATAACGCTTATGCGCCGTCCGGAGCGCCCGATATCGATCTCGCAGAATATGCCCTTACGTTCGACGAAGAATTCGATACGATCGATATTTCCGGGCGGCGCTGCGATACGCGCTGGATAGCCCATACGCCCTGGAGCGGAGATTTTGGCGCTGCGACATTTGCCAATCCTTCGCGCGGATTTCCGTTTGTCACGAGTGACGGGATGCTTCGTATTGAGGCGCGGAAAGACCCGGACGGTCGATGGTTCGCGGGGCTCCTGTCATCCTACAACCCCTGCGGCGAAGGATTCGCGCAGCAATATGGTTATTTCGAAATGCGCGCGCGACTGCCGAAGGGCGATGGTTTCTGGCCAGCCTTTTGGCTTATCGGCATCGATCGCAACCGCTTCACCGCGGAGATCGATGTTCTGGAAAATCACACAGTGCGGCCGGATAAACTTGTTTCGTCCGTGCGGGTTCATCCCCGTACCGAAGGTATTGAAGGCTATAACGTTCACTCGACTTATATCACGCCGCCGGGGGCGCTTGGCTACGGGTTCAATACCTTCGGGGTCAGCGTCGAAGAGGCGGAGACTGTGGTCTATTTCAACCGGCGCGAGGTCTGGCGGACGCCCACGCCAGAAGAATTCCATCAACCACTATTCTTATTGCTCAATCTGGCTATGGAGGCGGGCGAGATTACTGAAAGCACGCCAGAGCAGGCATTCATGTATGTCGATTACGTGAAAGTCTTTGCGCGGCATTAAACCAAACCGGCGGAACAGAGAGTGAGCGCCGTGGAAGCGATTTTGAGCAATAACATGAATGCCGCACCGCCCTTTGATGATGATGCGGAAATTCGTCTGTCGGGGCTCGCCTTGTTTGTAATGTCGGTCCTGATGCTTGCCGCCTTCGTGGTGGTGGGGCTGCTGTCATTTTATCAATATGAGATAAATCAGGCGTCATTGCGCGCGGAACCTTCGCTTGTTGCCGCATCGGCCGTTCCTGAAACTGCGAATTCAGAAAATTTCGAAAATGCGCCCGGCAATAACCCAACCCCGCGGCCGTTGCATAACGCGCCGGTAAGTAACCAGGTTTTAGATGCTGCGTCTCACAGCGAAGCCGCGCCCGTCGAAATCGCTGATCTTGTTGAAAATGCCGGTCCAATGCCACCTTCACCGGCTAACGACATTGCGGCGCAAAGCAGCAGTGACAATGCGCCCGCAAAACCGGCGTTTGTTACTGAGCGCACGATGCCGCCGGCGCCGATAGATGCCTTGGCTGGCAATCATGTTGTTCAGGTTGGGGCCTTCGAATCAAACGAGATCGCGCAGGATAGATGGGCCACGATCGAAGCGGCGCTCGGCGAAATTCTGACCGGAAAATCCCATGATATTGAGTGTGCCGATCTTGGCGAGATTGGCGTCTTTTATCGCTTGAGGATCGGGCCGTTCTTTTCTTCGGACGAGGCCCGGGAATATTGCAACCGCCTCTCGGCGCGCAGTCAAGACTGTCTTGCTATGCGCCTTTAAACTCGCGTGGTTTTTGGTCCGATAAACGCGATTTAAAGAGTGTGATATTTCGCAGCGCCGTCTGTCCCTACCGAAAATCAGATTCGAGAGTATTCATTGCGCAGTCCGCCAAGGTGCGGAATGGCTTTGACGTGCTTCCCAAAACTTGGACCATCTAAAGCTGGAATTTTTCAGTTATGATCCCCTTATGATCTTGACCCGATGTTTGGACCAGCGTTGAGCCGAACTTCCCGGTCTTATGTCGGTGCGGGCTGGCTGCATCTCGCATCGCAGAAAACACCATCTGCTGAAGCTGACTGCGCCGGAATATCCAACCCCGCTTTCGCCTTGCTGGAATGTCCCTTGGATCGCCCTCGAAGCCGTTCAGCTTTAGCGCCTCGTCAACATGGTTAACCTTGTTTGCGAGCGCTCGACGTTGTTTTTCCACCTCAATAAGTTCGCCGGATAACTCCGCCCGCTTCTTGCGGAGCGCACTCACCGCATGGCTTTCGTTCATCCCCAAAGCTTAGGATTCACGCCGCTATCATTCCATGGTATTCTTGGTGCGCTTGCTACATAAGGCCGCAAATTTACAGATTTTCCCTGTAAATTCCCATTTATCAGGGAAGCTGAGTGGAGACGCGTTGCAGCAGGACTGCACCGACCACCATTCAGTCAGACATTTCAGGCGATTTATTAAAGCTGACCATGCTGGCTCTACGGTGTTGCCGGGCTCGGCCTCACGCCAATGAGGATCCCGGCGAGGGCAATAATTGTAAAGCCTGCTCCGGCGATAAAGGTCGCGGGCGGTCCGAACTTATCCCAAAGCAAACCTGCGATAAGACTGGCGAAGAGCATCGCAACGCCGCTTACGAAATTAAAAACGCCGAACGCGGCGCCGCGCAGTTCGGGCGGCGTCGTGTCCGTCACCATGGCCGCCAGCAAGCCTTGAGTCAGGCCCATATGCAGACCCCAGAAAACGACGCCGACCATGACGGCCGAGATATTGTTCGCCAGCGCGAGAACAATATCCGCAGCGATGAGACACGCGCACCCAATGGCGATCATGTTGCGCCGGTCCATTCGGTCCGACAGGGCGCCGGCCGGGTAAGCGGAGAACGCGTAAATGATGTTCATGACGACCAAGACAAGCGGTACGAACATAATCGCGAGGCCGACATTTTCTGCGCGGAGCAACAGAAACGCTTCGCTGAAGCGCGCCATGGTGAGCACCGCAGCGATCGCGACGAGCCGCCAATAGACCGCATTAAGATGGAGCAAGCCTGTGAGGCGGATTGTCGGATGCGCCTTGCTCTCGGTTGACAGGGACTCGGGTTCCTTCACGCCTAGGATCAAGATTACGACTGCAATAAATGCTGGAATAGTCGCCACCCAGAACACAGCACGGATGTTGTTGGCCAGGAGCGCCATAAAGGCGATCGCAAGCAGCGGGCCTGCAACCGCGCCAATAGTATCGAGAGATTGTCTAAGACCATAACTGGCGCCGCGTAATTCCGGCGGCGCGATATCGCCTATCAGCGCATCCCGGGGCGCGCCGCGAATGCCCTTGCCAATCCGGTCAATA
>Ga0209633_10000536_pt1 | contig 43766 bp, 38 predicted proteins | sample Cruoilmetagenom1_FD_187290 | JGI IMG/M metagenome (GOLD analysis project Ga0209633, IMG submission 187290) | Oil polluted marine microbial communities from Coal Oil Point, Santa Barbara, California, USA - Sample 1 (SPAdes) (version 2) | ecosystem: Environmental > Aquatic > Marine > Oil seeps ...
TGTGTATTTTCTCTTCCCAAGGTTTTGTCCCACACTAGTCCCACGTTTTATTTTTCTACTTTCTATTCACAGTTAGAAGGCAAATATTGGTCCACCCTCCTCTACCCTCTTATCTTGACATGCATATTCTCCAGCCGTGCTAACTTCCGCCCTTTTCCAGTGTTGACAAACTAGGTTTTGGCGAACCACAGGTTTCAAGTGGAATTTGACCCAAGAGAACTTTATGCATAGTATAAAAAGATGTTTAGAATAAACAATCGGGCTAAACATAAGTCTGTCTATTCTATTAAAATAATGAAACCTATTAACATTATTAGGAGAGTAAACAGGAATCACAACTAGAAATGCCACATCAAGCAACAACGCTTTCATGAGGGTAAGGTCAATAATCCACATCACCATGGGAACCGACATAAATAAAAGCCCAACTTCAAAAAAAACTGCGTGGGCTAGACAAAGCTTCAGCCCGCGAGGGTAAAGCGGTCTTCCCATCCACACCAGCGCATGATCAAACAATATATTATAAACATAGTTACAAACCATGGCGATCAGGCTCATGGCAATGCTCATACCACCCATGTGACTCATGGGCTTATTAAACACAAAGGCCAGCAAGGGCACACAAATAGCAATCAAGATGATCTCAAATAAGAGGGTGTGTCTTATACGATCCCTAAAGCTTCGCATGGTTGTCGTCATGACTGCTCTCCTTCACGGGTTTCATCGTATGTCAAGTCAGTTTTTAAAATACATGCAACATCGAGGTAAAATCACATATGGCAAAACACCCCCGATGCCTGCACCGAGGGTGTTTTGAGGTCATGTCATTCTTTCTTTCTTCTTTTGATAACCTTCCATCCCTCAGGCAAAATCACAAAAGGAGGCAGAATTAAACCTTTCCTCTTGTAGTAAGCCTGAAATTGGATATTACCACTGCCGGGCCTGAGCGCTTTCTTCATCGGTGATATCGATTTTTTCGCCGGTTTCAGGCTGGGTTTCTTCATAAAATGTCTCCGTAAAACGGTAATCCTGGGCAGTGATGCCTGCATCTGTATTAAACTGATGCTCAATACGCAGAGTTTCTTTAACAAAATCATCAAATTCAGATGCACTGATCTCAACGTCGTATCTGGCCTTGATAAGGTCGAGAAGCGGGGTCATATCATCGCGTACTGAGTAGCGGACAAAGTTGCACATTCCCATGGCATCCATGCGAGAGCCTATCACCTGGAATTTTTTTGACAACTCCACCTTACCCTCTTTAGAGGTAGGGTCATCTTCATCACGCAGGGTAAAACCAAAGGTATGATCTGCACCCATCGGGTTGGAAAGGTATGTCATTGCCATACCCTTGGTACCACGAGGCTCATAAGCCGGTAGAGCCTGCCCAAGGATATGAGGAACATGACGGACGCCAAGTACTTTTGCCGCAACCTTACAGCCTGAGGCGAGAATGCGACCAAGAGGTGTAATATTTCTCACCTCTTCCATCAGTTCAATCACAGCTTTTTCATCACCAAACTCAGCCAGTCCTGCCTCCATTGCCACACCTATAGCAGCTCCAACATCCAGAGTGTCGACTCCGGCATCATTGGCTATCCTGTTCATCTCTGCAATGACATCAAGGTTTTCAATACAGAGATTTGACCCCATAAGAGCCATGGTCTCATACTCAATAGGAGAACAGAGAAGTTTTCCATCCTTGTCCGGATAGACATTGGAGCACTGAATAGCACACGGATTCATACAGGCATGCTGGGTTTTACCATCTCCTCCCCTCTCCTTGATGATATCGTACATACTCTGGGCGTTGATTTTCTCAGCTCCGGGCAAAGTACCCTGGGTAAAGTTCCTGGTAGGTAACACTTTCAAGGATTGACAGATATCGACCATTGCCGCCGTACCGTATTTAGTGAAAAGTGACGACACAGGGTTTTCCTTCAACAACTGGACAATCTGTTTACTGCCAGCTTTGAAGGCTTCCGGGTCGACAAAATCCGGCTTCACTTCGCCGTCGGCGAGTATAACCATACCAATAACTTTTTTGGAAGCCATGACTCCACCGAGTCCGCCGCGACCGGCATAACGTGAGCACACTCCATGAGGATCAGAACAGGCAATGCCGCTGGCCAGCAGCAGCTTTTCTGCGGCTGGACCAATGGTGATACAGCCTGCTTTCTTGCCAAACTTTTCAACGAGAAGTTCTGATTTCTCATATACACCCTTGCCGGCAAGAAATTCTCCATCACTGATTTCCACTTTATCCCTGCCAATAACAATAACTTTCCAGCCATCATTTTCAGCAGGGGCGCCTTCAAGAACAATACATCGCAGACCCTGCAGGGCCATGCGTGTACCAACTATCCCGCCGGCATTGCTCTCTTTTATACCTCCGGTAAGAGGGCTTTTGGCACCTATACTTAAACGGTCCGAACTGGAAACCGTCGTACCGGCCAACACTCCGTTACAAAAGAAAAGTTTATTGTATTTGCCAAAAGGATCGCAGATGGCTGGAACTTCCTGGCTGACCAGACGTGAAGAGAGCGTCCTTCCCCCAAGCAGGTATTCCTTAGTGTCAAAATTTTCTCTTTTAGTCTCTCCTGTTGCCGTATCAATTCGTAACATGGAAAACATCCTGTTCCTCCGTGTATGGTATATGCATCTTTGATCACAATAGTCTGTATAACACTTACGGTCTCATTTCCTTAGTCTCACGAGGAATGTGGATTAACAGTTTAGCTGCTTAACTCCCTGTTTGGTAATCAATGAATAATCCACCCCAGTATTACATACGACAATCCCCATTCCATCCATGACCTTTAATAGCTGCTTGATCTCAGTAAGACCAACACCGAGCCTACCAGCAATATCAACAGATTTCACCAGTTCAGGTCTTACATTATCGTTGGCATTTTTTGCGAGTATTTTCAACACCTGTTGTATGTGATCAGAACGACACATCGTATCCCTCCCCTACACAACTCCCTGGTCTATCATTGCATCGACGACTTTGACAAAACCGGCAATATTGGCACCAACAACATAGTTGCCAGGTGCTCCGTACTGGTCAGCCGTTTCCTGACACATCTTATGGATATTTTTCATAATATCTTTCAGACGGTTATCCACCTCTTCTCTAGGCCAGTTGAGGCGCATGGAGTTCTGGGACATTTCCAGGCCGGAGACGGACACACCACCCGCATTCGCGGCTTTTCCGGGGCCATACAGAACCTTATTCTCCAAAAAGATATCGACACCTTCTGGATTGGTCGGCATATTGGCACCTTCTGAAACAACGTAAACACCATTATTGACAAGGTTCTGAGCATCAATTTCATTTATCTCATTCTGAGTAGCACTTGGAAAAGCACAGTCACCTTTATGGTCTTTCCACATCGGATTATGGCCAAGTTCCTGGTCAGCAGGAACATAAACTGCCTCGGGGTAGCTTTCCACATACTCACTTACCCTGCCCCGCTGGACATTTTTCAGGTACATTATGTGATCAAGTTTTTCTCTATCTATGCCGGCCTCATCATAGATATAGCCGGATGAATCAGAAAAGCTGATCGGTGTAGCACCCAGATGGAGCAGTTTCTCCATAGTGTACTGGGAGACGTTTCCAGAGCCGGAAACCAGACATCGTTTGCCTTCAAGGGTCTCATTCCTGGTGGTCAGCATTTCAGCAGCAAAATAAACACTGCCGTAGCCAGTTGCTTCAGGACGAATCAGGCTGCCGCCCCAGTTAAGTGCCTTGCCGGTGAGTACACCCGTAAACTCATTGGCTAGTTTTTTGTACATACCAAAAAGGTAGCCGATCTCTCGTCCGCCAACGCCTATATCCCCTGCGGGTACGTCTGTATTGGGGCCAATGTGGCGGTACAATTCTGCCATAAAGGACTGGCAAAATCGCATGATCTCCATATCAGATTTACCTTTGGGATCAAAGTCGGAACCGCCTTTACCTCCACCCATAGGCAAGGAGGTAAGCGCATTTTTAAAGACCTGTTCAAATGCAAGGAATTTCAAAATACTCAAGTTGACTGAGGGATGAAAACGCAGACCGCCTTTATAGGGGCCGATAGCGCTGTTCATTTCAATTCTAAAACCTCGATTTACATGCACCTGCTTCTGATCATCCACCCAGGGAATCCTGAACATGATTACACGCTCTGGCTCTACAACTCTCTCCATAATACTCTCATTTCTATAGAGCGGATTCTGTTCCAGGACAGGTCGTACTGACTCGATTACTTCGGTTACAGCCTGGTGAAATTCCTTCTCATGAGGATCTCTTTCGGTTACAAACGTGATGCTGTCCATTACTCTATTTCTCCATGATATATTAGAGGCAAAGGCTTCTTCACCTTTCCCCTTGTTTGCATCGTTCTAAATTGACTGCAGGAGGCCTTTTTTATCCCAACCACGCAGCCGGTAATAATCGTTAAGCATATATTCCATTTCTTCTGTAGAAAGAGCTTTTCCTGATGGAAGAGCCTTCTCTGTCAGTTTCTTTGGCAAGCGGTCATCTGCAGGAACCAGCCCTTCCTGGATATTATACTGTCTTGTCATATTGACAATATTGACCGCAACCTCACGTAACTGCTCTGTTGAGCTGTCCAGCCCCGTTACCAGGTGTAAAACTTTTTCAAGCTCCTCCCAGGAATAAAGATCACGGTAAAATCTACATAGAACCAAGGTATCAAAGATATTGAGGCGATCTTCATAATCGATAAGCATTTCTGCCTTTTCCTCGATTTGCTCGGGAGGAATCATGCCGGAGAGTTCAGGCTTATAGAAGGTGGTCCGCAGATGACAAGCCCCTCTGGGTGAAGTTGCAAAGGTCAAACCCATTCCCTTGAGGGCACGTGGATCATAACCCGCAGGTTCCATGCCTTTTACATGGATTGCCAGGTCTTCAACTCCCCATGCCTTGGCGACAGGAACAATGCCGTCGGCCAATAGATCGCCAATACCCTGACGAGAGGAGATCTTCTCCAGCAGTTCAGCAATCTGATCAACGTTGCCGTATTCGATATCATAGTCAAGCCGACCCTGTGCCTTGGCTTCCATCGCCAGACCACAAAGATTGCCGGCCGTTATGGTGTCCATTCCCAAGCGGTCACAGATATCATTGAGGTGGGCGATTTCTGCCATATCATCAACCATACATAGTCCACCAAAGGAGTAGATAGTCTCATATTCAGGGCCTTCAATTACCAGGTCCTTATGCCTGCCTTTTTTAATTTTGGCCATTCTTCCACAGGCCATAAAACACTTAGCACAGGCATGTGGTTTGACTTCATGCTCTTCATGGTAAGTCTCCCCACTTATCTTCTCCCAATGCTCACAATCTCCCTGGGACCAATATTTGGCAGGGAAGGCTCCGGCTGTGTTCATCAGGGACACCATCATGGTTGTTCCCATCGCTTTATAGGCCTTCACTCCGGGGCTATCCGTATTGACTTTGGAAAACTCTCTGGCATAGGAAGCAACACCATCCATATCGTAGTATTCCCTTTTCCTGTCCCCTTGGAAAACGATAGATTTAATATGCTTTGAACCCATAACGGCTCCCACTCCAGTTCTACCAGCACAGCGCCACTTATCATTAGAAATAAGGGCGAATCGCACAAGGTTCTCACCTGCCGGACCGATGGTCACAGCCCCGGGTTTACGATAGCCATCCTTATTTTGTGCAAAGCGTGCCACTGCCTGCTCTTCAGCTTTGATACTATCCATGCCCCAGAGTTCTCCGGCATCATGAAAGGTGACACCTTCCGGCTCAATTGCAACCACCGTTGGTTTTTCCGCCTTACCTATGAAAACAATGGCATCAAAACCTGTGCTATCAATTGCCTCAGGTACCCGGCCACCGGAATAGGATTCAGCATAAAAGCCGGTTAAAGGAGATTTGGTATAGACTCCATACCTGCTCCCACCCCATAACCGTCCACCGCAGAAGGGACCTGTGGCAAAGATCAGATGGTTTTCCGGTGACAGTGGATCCACACCAGACGGATTTCGATCAAGCAAAAGATGCGTTGCCAGCCCTTTCCCTCCCAAACACTCTGATAGGATATCATCACTGACCTTCTCAATAGTTGATGACTTTTGGGACATATCAATTGTTAAGATACGATTATAGAAACCAAACATCTTTTACCTCCCTTCCGGTTAACTGGTAGATACTGCCGTATTAAAGTGTGGCTAAGCCATCTCCAACAATTGTCATGCCCTTTTCCAACTCTTCATCAGTTATCACCAGGGGCATCAGAAAACGGATCACATTGCCATATGTTCCACAAGCCAGAAGGATAAGGCCTCTGTCAAATGCATATTTCACAAGTTCTCTTGCCTTATCAGCTGCAGGAACTTTCGTTTTTCTATCGGAGACAAGTTCAATAGCGATCATGGGGCCAACACCGCGTACCTCGCCGATGACCTCATATCTTTCCATGTAGCCTTCAAGTTTTACACGCAGTGTTTCTCCAAGTTTTTCAGCCTTCTCAAGCAGGTTCTCCGTTTCAAAAATGTCAAATACAGCGAGAGCTGCTTCACAGGCCAGAGGGTTACCACTGTAGGTTCCGCCGATACCAGATGGATGCACAGAATCCATGATCTCCTTTTTACCCACAACTGCGCTAAGCGGCATGCCGGCAGCCAGGCTCTTGGCCACAGTGGTAATATCAGCTTCAACTCCGTAATAATCCATGCCAAACATATAGCCGGTCCGGCCCATTCCGGTCTGAATTTCATCTGCAATCATCAGTATATTATTTTTTTCACAGAGAGCTTTCAATCTCTTGAAATATTCTTTGGGAGGAGCAATAAAACCGCCTTCGCCTTGCACCGGCTCAATAATGATAGCAGCTGTCTGTTCCGCAGAAATATGATTAACAAAAAACTCTTCCAGATGATCAGCGCACTTCAGATCACATGATGGATATTCACTGCCAAAGGGGCAGCGATAACAGTAGGCGAATGGCATTCGATATACTTCAGGAGCAAAGGGTCCCATCCCATGCTTATATGGTTTAACTTTTGAGGTTAAAGTCATGCCCATCAAAGTCCTGCCATGAAACGCACTTTCAAAGGCTATAATTCCCTGCTTTTGGGTATAATAACGGGCAATTTTCACTGCATTCTCGACAGCTTCGACACCACTGTTGACAAACATAACTGATTTAGCAGAATCACCAGGGACAGCGTCGCACAGCTTTTCGGCAAGTCTGACTGGGGATTCATAAGGCATTACCATGAAACAGGTGTGGGTGAATTTTTCCGCCTGCTCCTGTATGGCTTTCACAACCTTCGGATGTGAATGTCCGACATTCATTACCGCAATACCGCCAGCAAAGTCTATATATTCATTTCCCTCTACATCGACCAGTATTGCCCCTTTTCCATGGGAAATATATCTGTCCGTTGCACTGACATTACCTTTGGCAATTACTCTACTGCGAATCTCATTCAAGGCTGCATTTGTCTTTTTAGAAATCATTGTATTTCTCCCTGACGTTGGTTTATCAATTCTTCCCTCTTCTCCCACTATTTTGGGGAGAAAGCAACACACTTAAAAGAGAATTACAATAGCCATGCCATAGAACATTTAATCTTAAATTATCTTATATTTTCAAGGCATTATTGGATTTTGATCTTGAACGTCACAATCTAACTTGATACACTTTTAAATCAATTTTTGATTTACTCATGAAAATACAATGACATACATGTTGATTCATCATTGAATCAACATGAAGAGCTAGAGGGGAACTATCTAAACATGCTTACAGGATCAATAGTACAAATGATGTATTATCAACCATATATCCGACATGTTATCAGCACTGTTTACATAAGGGAAAGGGGTTATAATCTGATAGCTGCATATAACATAATAAATATTTGATTCATTAATGAATCGAGCTTTAAAGACCATGCTTTTTCAGTTTTCTTACCACGGACGGTTGACTGATATTGAGGTGTCCAGCCATTTGGCGGGTTGTCCGACAGTTATTCTTTGCCTTGAGCAAGAGTCGTCTTTCGACCTGGTTAAGCGCGGAGGTGAGATCGATCGGCTGGTCGTCTACTCCATCAGGCTCCAAAAACAACTGCTCGGAATGGCTTTTATCGATAGTGTCCAAGATGTAACTGTCGATACCATTTTCATCGCTGAGCACCACAGCATTTTCCAGAATATTCTTCAACTCTCGGGTGTTGCCTGGAAAAGAATAGTGCTGTAAGGAGAACATGGCGGTTGAACCGACGATCTTGCTGGTATTGTACTTCTTATTATATTTCTCTAAATAAAACCGGACAAGGCCTTGAATATCCTCTGTCCTGTCACAGAGGGAGGGTATATCCAGAGTGAAACTGCTGAGTCGGTAATAGAGATCTTCCCGAAACAAATTCTGCTTCACACGCTCAATCAAATTCCTATTGGTTGCTGCAATGGTTATACACTCGACCTGAATCACCTTAGTTCCACCTACTCTCCGAAATTTCTTGTCGTCAAGGTACTTAAGTAATTTAGTCTGCAAATTTATCGGCATATCACCTATCTCGTCGAGAAAAAGAGTCCCCCCTTGGGCCAGTTCAAAAAGTCCAGCCTTTCCCTTGTCGCTCGCTCCGGTGAAAGCACCTCTCTCATATCCAAAAAGTTCCGCTTCCAGAAGATTTTCAGGGAGAGCAGCACAGTTAATCTCAATAAATGGATTTTTATTCCTGGTACTGTTTTTATGAATAACTTTGGCCAAAAGACCTTTACCTGTTCCTGAAGCTCCGGTAATAAGAATATTTGTTGCGCCAAGATGAGAAAGTTTCAGGGACATCTGCAGAATCTGCTGCATTTTGTTGCTATCAGCGATAATCGTATGACGTTCCAGTTCGAGGAGAGAAAGGTCAGTCAGCTCTTCTCTGTATTTTTCATTAACTTTTAGACTCTGTTCATACTGTTTCTGCAACTTATCCAGCTCTGTCATGTCTCTTTCGTTAACCACGACAAGTTGGATATGCCCCTCCGCATCAAGAGTTGGTGTAGCTGTTAAAAGGAGAAGGCGATTTGTTTTGCTAACATGTTGCAGAATAGTCTCCCGGTTTCCTGTTTCTAAAACCAAAGTCGTTACAGACTTATCAAAAATATTTTTCTCCAGAAGGCTCTTAACGTCAAAGCCTACGACATCTTCTGCCTGAATTCCATTAAGCCGCTCCGAAGCCTTATTAATTGTGATGACAATCCCCTGACCATCACAAACCCAGATACCATCCGACGATGAGTCGATTATTGTTTCCAGGCGATGAATAAGCTCTACATATGAACCTGTCGGAATTATATTCTTTTTAATAGAGTTCATTAATCACCGAGATTTCAGTTTGACAAATATTGCTGGTGTGTTACTCATATCCGACTTCTCATTTGTTGTCCTCACATCGTGCAGGGACGCCTCTCAAGCAATACGAATTTTCACATAAATGACTCTAATAGCTTGATTTATTATATTAATCTAAACAATTCAGATAGACTGCAATATAATATGAAAGAACACTGCTAACGTTATTGCCTGCCAGTCAGTTCTAACCATTTTCAAAGGAGGAGTTGGACGATTTTCGTCAAAGCAACGCGACTCCATGGCATCCGCCAAACGCTGTGAACGACCTATCGTACGACGCATCACCGGAAGTACCAAACGAGACATTCGTAAAATAGGGTTTTTACGTTGATCAATAGCTCGTGCCCGCTGGGCATCAGATATTTCCCGCGTAGTACCCAGTATTACCGGGATGAATCGTACAATTAGCCCCATCATGACCGCAATGCGTTTTTCAGGGACAAACGGTATTGGGGCCAAAAGGTGTTCTATTGCCGTGCGAATATCTTTTGGCCGCGTTGACACGGAAAATAACAGACCCATTAGAATGATGAGTGCCAGCCGCCATGATGCAAACAACCCTTCAACTACCCCCTCCCGAGTTATGTTTATGCCCTTTAGACTGTAAATGGGTGTCCCTGGTTGTGTCAAACAATTTGATATAAAAACAACTAATAAAAACAAGCCAAAATAGCGCAATTCAAAAAAAATAGTCTTACCTGGAAGATCAGCATCCCAAGCGAGAACAGCGAAGAGCAGAGTAAGCAGCAACAGCCCTGCTGTTACTGCCTTGAGGGTGCTGAGACTGACCAGCGCCAGGCAGATAATTTTACAACGGGGATCCATTTGGTGGAGAAAACTGGTTCCTGGCTGGAAATGAAATGTTATCGTTTGAGCCATGCCTGAAACTCTCCTCTACTTCGAACAGATTGGGGCAGGTAAACTCCAAACTCTTCTGCAAAATGAACCACCTCATAAAAAGGCCCATCTTTCACAATTTCTCCTTCCTGCATTAAAATCAACCTGTCTGCCATCCCAACCACTGTTTCCAAATTGTGAGTGGCCACCAGAATGGTATGTCCTTCTGAATGCAAGGCTGCCATTTGTGTCTGAACCTGTTGAATGCCCGGATAGTCCAGATTTGAAAATGGTTCATCAAAGACTATAATTCTGGGTGCCATTGCCAAAACACCTGCTATGGCCAAACGGCGTTTTTCCCCTCCGGATAGAATGTGAGGAGGCGACTCTTTAAGATCCAGCAAACCGACGAGATCTAAAGTGCGGTTGACAACTCTACCCACATCTTCCGCGGGCAAACCTAAGTTTTCAGGCCCAAAGGCAACATCATCGAATACGGTTTCCCCAACGATCTGGCTGTCTGCCTCCTGGAAGATCATGCCCACCTTCTGTCGGGCTCGTTTGAGATCATCAGCCACAAAGACGCCATCAACTTTCACTTGCCCCTTACCTGCAATCAACAGACCATTCAGCTGTTTGAAGAGCGTGGACTTCCCGGATCCGTTGGCACCGGCCACTACAATAAATTCACCCTCCTCTACAGTCAGGTTTATATTATTAAGTATTGGCTTACCACCAATAAGCTGGTGGGTCAGATTGCTGATTTCGATGATATTCATTGGCCAATGTTTTCAAGCTTACTCGGCTGATGACTTTGTATTGTATTTGAATAACTATCAATCATCGGTCTAATAGTTTTCACAACAAAAGCAGCAGCGGTGATTTTAAGTACATCCCCTAATAAAAAAGGATACATGCCAACAGCCAGGGTTTTTGGCCAGCTCATACCTGTAGAAACCTTAAGCCAGCTTGTCCCTAAAGCATAAATCACCAGACTCGCAAGAATCATGGCAAGACTATCCCACCAAATAGTTTTCTTTTTGAGTTGAGAGATTAAGCCTGTGATGAATACCGCTGGAAGATATGCTAAAAGATACCCTCCTGTAGGGCCAAAAAATCGACCAATTCCACCTGTACCTCCTGCAAAAACTGGAAGTCCCAAAGCACCTGCAAGAAGATATACACCGCAGGTCAGAGTTCCCCATTTGGGCCCCAGCAATAACCCGGTCAACAGTACGAAAAAATTTTGCATCACAATAGGTATTGGTCCAATGGGTATGGCTATAAAAGCACCGACCGCTATCAGTGCTGCAAATAGTGCAGACAGAACCGTCATATGCAGGTGGGTTTTAGTGTTCATATACTTTCCATAAATTTGATTTATCACCAGAGAACATTGAATAACAGACTACATCACCCCCTACAGCCTAGCAATCTAGCAGCCTAACAACCTTGGGTTGCGGGCTTGTCCCGCATTAGGCCACTAGTAGAAACAATCGCCATAAATCACTTTATCAATTTTGCCGCTATCTTCTTTAATCAGCAAGGCACCATTTTCATCAACACCTTCTGCGTATCCTTCAAGAGTATCATTATGTGTTACTATCCGTACATATCGGCCTAATGTTGAATTGTATTTTCTCCACAGATTGATTGCTTCCTCAGACATGGCCAAATCAAGCTTGTCTTCAAAGCGGTCAAGAAAAATTGACAGCAACTCTTTTTTCGATACCTTTCGACCTGAACATCTTCGGAGACTCACACTATTTGGTTCATACCTGGCAGGATCATTATGTACATTGATACCTATTCCAATATTCAGGAAAGTTGTCATTTCTCCTTCCACCTCCATCTCTGAAAGCATGCCACAGAGTTTTCTTCCCTCTACCAAAATGTCATTTGGCCACTTTACCTTTGCATCAGCCCCATACTCTTCACGTAATGTTTGTGTCAGTATCGCAGCTGTATAAAAATTGATTCTCCCCATATACTGGGGTGGCATCGACAACCGTAAAACCATGGTAAAATAGAGTCCTCCCTTATCGGAATACCAGGTTCTATCCAACCTGCCTCTACCTTTTCTTTGGGCCGATGCCACAATTACTGTGAGATGTGGACACCCCTTACGAGCTAAATCGCGGGCAATATCCATAGTGGAGTCTACAGTTTCGGTATAGTGGATTTTCTCACATCTGTCCGGATACTCCCAGGCGAAAGGGGTATCCGGACTAGCCATTAGACGGTAACCTTTTGACGACGTATCAACGTCGTATCCCTTGGCAATAAGGATCTTAATATGTTTCCATATCGATACCCTTGAAATACCCAGAATCGAACTGAGATCTTCTCCTGAAATTCGTTCGCTGCTTTGTCCAAGGATCTGTAGAATTTCTTTTTTCATGGTGTTTAAGTATTTTTGGTTAACCTGGTCTCAACGCGAGGTTAACCAAAAATACATGCATATGTCAATACTCATTTTTTCTATAACTGCGGTTTAGTTGAGGATAAAAAATGATCAGATCTTCATCATGAAATTTATTGGCACCGATAAGTCGGCAAATAGATTTTTTTAATGGTTCGGTGGAGGTGATATCCATCATGGTATATTCGGAATAGACCCCATAGGACAGAGAAAGCTGGCGCAGACGATTTTGCTACAAAGGATGCTAACATATTATGGGCTGGTGGATTGAAAAAATCCTTTCTTAATCTGCCGCTTCACTACTCTTTTTTATCTAATAATGTATTTCCAAATTTAATTTTTTAAACCTTCTTATTTTTCCCTGTTGAAAGTTATCAAACTCCAATTTCAATAAATTTTTCGAGGAAATTATAAATTCGACTGCTGAATTACTCTGAATACTACCAGTGAGATCACCTTTAAATTTTGTTGCTTTTAATTCAAATATGGTTTTTGTCAGTTTTTTGATGTCAAGACTGTTATGTTCAGTAGGTTCGCCCATATTTCTTCTTTTTCCAGCAATCTTTGGTAGTCTAAAAAACCAAGGCAAATATGGATGTTTTTCATTAATAAACACCTCCATATATTTCCCTTGTGGATAGTATTCAGGCTGAAATTTTAAGGACTTTTTAAAAAATTGGTCTGAGTTTGCTCTATTTTCAAAACAAAGTCCATAGGGAGAATAGTTATTGTTTTTGAAGTTTGAACGTTCCCAAATTTTTAATGGCGATGAATTTTCACTTTTTGCTTCTGACTCATTCTCGACCCACAAAATTTCCAAATAAAAATTTTCAAAAAAGAATCTCCTGTTTGCAGTTCCTATTCCCGGATGAGTCCTGCCGCTTCCTTCTGTTAGTCCAAATTCAACTAATTCATCTGCTTCCAGCCCTTTGTTGGAAAAAATGAATATATGATCAACTATCATAAGCAGATCTTTTCCATGGCCAAAACAGAACATATTGTATATATGATCATGGCATTTTTAGAGTTGTCCCCCAGACAACCGATGCCCTGGGAGACTGTATGGGAATACATTACCGAAAAAAGTCCCCAAAGCATCAGCGTGCCAATAAGTGCTTTTCTTTCTGGGTTTACCCGTATCATTATTACGACAGATAGTTGTCAATGAACCCTGTATCCATACTACGATCAAAAAATTTGCGGTGTTCAAGAATACGCAAGTTAATTGGAATGTTAGTTTTGACCCCTTCAATTTCAAATTCTTTAAGTGCTTGAATCAAATATGCCACAGCTTTAGGTCGATCTTCTGCCCATGAAATAACTTTTGCCAGCATTGGATCATAAAAAGGAGGAACCACACAACCGTCAGACAGATTATGGTCAACTCGTAAATTCTTTCCGATCTTAGGCAGAGTCACCTTATTTATTGTTCCTGGGGAAGGGTAAAATGTCTCAGGATCTTCTGCATATATTCTAGCTTCAATAGAATGCCCCATGAAGTTAATATCATTTTGAGTGACATCAAGCTCTGCGCCAGAAGCAATCTCAATTTGCCTCTGCACAATATCCTGCCCAGTGATAAATTCCGAAACAGGATGCTCAACCTGGAGCCTGGCATTCAACTCCATGAAATAATATTTGCCTTTTTGTGTACGCAGACATTCAATTGTCCCAGCTCCGGTGTAACCCAATTTTTTAATAATTGCCTTGGTATTTGCAAACAATATTTCACGATCAGCGGGAGTAACTACAGGTGACAATGCCTCCTCTATAATTTTCTGATGCCGCCTTTGAATTGAACATTCACGTTCTCCAAGGCAAACCACATTTCCAGCTTTATCTGCAATGAACTGTACTTCAATGTGTCGAGGATTAAGCACTACTGTCTCAATGTAGCAATCACCAGAGCCAAAAGCTGCTTTGCCGATGCTGGTTGTACGATCAAGCACTTCTGCAACCTTACTCGGCGAGGTTACCTTTTCAATACCTTTCCCCCCACCACCCTTGTCCAATTTTAAAAAAACAGGCCATCCGTATGCCTCCCCAAAGGACACAACCTCTTCTGGAGATTTGACAGGGTTTAATGTACCTGGAGTTACTTCTGCTCCAACTTCGACTGCAAGTTGCCTCATATAGCATTTCGAACTGATGGCGAGTAGAATTTCCGGTTGAGGACCGATCCAGGACATTCCTGAATCTGTTACCGCCTTGGCAAAGATTCCTCGCTCTGAAAGAAAACCATAGCCGGGATGAACAGCGTCTGCACCTGTCTTATTTGCAGCATCTATTATAGCTTGAATGTTTAGATAGCTCTCTGTCGGATTTGAAGGTCCTACGCATACTGTTTCATCAACCGAACTTAGATATGGAGAATCTTTGTCAGCTTCAGAGTAAATCCCTACAGTTTTCACTCCCATTTTTTGGCAGGTGCGGGCAATACGCGAAACGACCTCAGCTCTATTGGCAATTAAGATTTTTTTTATCATTTTTTGTTCCTGTCATCATCCATTATTATCAACAGTTAACAGAACCATTGGGTCACCAACTTGAAGTTCATCCCATTCTTTTGAGACAACACTTTTTACAATCCCATCATATTCACTGTTCACACTGATTTCAGTTTTCATACAGTTAATTACAGCAACTTCCTGGCCTTTTGCTACCTTGTCGCCTTCACTCACAACAACTCTGGCACAAAGACCTGGCATAATAGCAGTTACAATTTTTTCCATGGCTCCACCTATATTATTATTCAATTTGGGGTAACTATTCAGGTAGGGTAAAATTTAGAAAGAAGGAAGTATCAGATGTTCGATTTGAGGGTGTCTGTGGCCCGGACGGCCACAGTCAAGCCACCAGGGATGGGTTTATGGCGTCCCTCAAAGCGAACATCTGATACTTCCGACCATATTTACCACTCCAGCTGAATAGTTACCTATTTGGTTTATATAAAATCAACACACCGACTGAATTATATTTGTAATTGGTCTACAGCAATGACCTGTCACTAAGAATATCGTTCTGGGTATGGCGGGCACTTACAGCTTCCTCTTGTGTAACAAGCTCAAACTTAAAATAATCTCTGCCTGGTGCTCCCTGACCCACTTTCCATAAATCTGCATTGATTACATGAATGGGACATATATAGCCCCCCAATGTAGGTCCATCGGCAATAAGGAGAATTGGAGTATTGCCACAAATATTTAGTGTGCCTCTAATAGCATAGGCGTGATCCACAATATTCGATGGATGGCTACCGCCCACACCTCCGTCAGACCTGGCATAAAAACTATCCGGTAGCTCCTCCATCCTGTATGCTGACCGGTTCGATGTGTGCTGAATTTTTGAAGTACGACTAAACAGTAGCTCCATTCCTTCTTCGGTGACATAATCAGGACTTGTGTTAGGCCCTGGCATAGCTCTCAACACGATTTCATTTTGATATTCAGGAACAACATCAGGTTTAATTTTATTACCGACTACCTTGTCACTATCAACAGAAAATTCACCAATTTTCACTTCATCACCGGCTTTCAGAACTCTGCCTTCAAAACCTCCATACGAGCCAAAAACGCATGTGGATTTACTACCCAGATAGACAGGAACATCTATTCCACCAGCAACAGCAAGGTAAGAACGAAAACCAACTTTCCCAATATGGCTGAATTGGATTTTATCCCCAGAATTTACTTGAATAGATTCAAACAATGGTATGGAAATATCGTTTAGTTTTGGTTGCATGTCTGTTCCAGAGACTGCAATCACATGATCTTCTGTAAATTCGGCTTCAAAAAAACCACCAGTGATCTCAATACCGGCCTCTCCTGGCTTGTTCCCAACCAGGATATTAGCCAACCCGAGTGAAACATTATCCATAGCGCCAGAGGCACTCATACCTTTACTCAAATACCCCAGGCGACCAGGCCAATCTTCCACCAGTGTCTCGATTCCACCGTTTATTACTTTAAGCATCAGTTCCTCCTTTCTTAGTCATGAAAAAAACTTCCTATCTTACAAACGGGGAGCTGCTTTTATTCCTTTTTCTTGCTTTTCCTTCAGCAATTTAATCCCTGCCTGAATTTTTTCTGAATCAAACCATTCAATGTAATCTTTTGCCTTGATTACACCTTTTTCGATGTTGTATTCATAATCAGTTTTTTCATGCACATGCTTATATATTTCAACGACTTCTTTCTCGGTAGCTTCATGAAATTTTACACGGTCAGCATTTCGATATAAAAATGGACCATCCTTAAACATCGGATGTTTACAGGCGAATTGAAATACCGGAATAGTCCTGCCAAATAACTGATAACCTCCACCAGTTGGTGTCGTATATGTGAAGACACATGGTCCACCTATACCTACAGCACCCTCAGGAGTCCAGGTACGGGGTGGATTGTATTTGGGAACAACTAATGCACAGCGTGGATCCATGGCCCAGAGAAATGCACCTCCTGGCCAAAAACCTCCGCCAGAATTGAACCACTCTGTACTTAAGAACATTTCTTTTACTTCTTTAACTGTAAGCCCATTACAGAGAGCAATGTACTCCAAATTGTAACCATTGATAATGTTAGGAGCATCTGAACGAACCTCTTTTGCATATTTTTCAACAGCTTTTTTGGTTTCAGAATCCTCAAATGCAATCGGTAGATTTATTATTCGTGATTCCAAAACGACATCATCGACTGTCTGCATGGAATCTTCAGCTTCCTTGACCATATCAATCAATTTAGCGACAGTCACTTTTCCGGGATCGAAATGTAATAGATTTGTCCTGATTCCTGGTACCGTTTCAATAAGACCATTAAAATTTTTAGCTGCAATTCGATCATTTATAGCTAACATTCTAAAAGAATCTTGAAGCAATGCTCGTTGTTCTCGACCATATTCTACTTGTAAAAAGCCATCTCCAGCTTGCCTGAACAAAACCTCAAGCCTGCCTTGGGTTGCTGGCATATAATCTAAAACAACATCAAATTTACCATTTTTCATTGATTTTCTCCTGATCTGCATTGGGCCCAAACACTAGAAATATGTATTATCTCAATGGCATTAAATCCAATCGTTTTTGTTCCTGTTTCTTTCCAAAAGCCTATCTCTTATCTACCTCATATCCTTACCATCATTATTGCTAATTTTCTGGTGAAGATATAGTACAATTAGATTTCTCTAAAACTGAACGTACTGCCATCACAATTTCTAAAGAGCCAGGGCTGTCACTGTGAACACAAACAGAATTGCCACTTATCGCAATATCTCTTCCTTCAATCGAGGTCACCTTGTTTTCCAATACCATTCTTTTGACGCGCGATGCAGCTTGCTCATGATTATGAGCTTCGTGAGTCCTTGTTATGACAAGATTCCCATCAGCATCATAACCAAGGTCAGAATACATTTCGCAAATGGTCCTTACCCCCATACCTTCAGCAATAGGAACAATGACTCCCTTTTCCATTACATAAAGAAACAGTTTAGGATCAATATCCAAAATAGCCTGGCATATTGACCGCGCAATTTTGTCATCTTTATGAGCCATGCCATAGAGCGATCCATGCGGTTTGACATGGTGCAATTTAATACCAGCTGCATCTGTAAATGCTTTAAGCGCTCCTACCTGATAGAGCACTATTGTATATACTTCTTCAGGTGCAAGCTTCATCTCTCTTCGGCCAAATCCCTGCAAATCCGGCAGTCCTGGGTGCGCACCTACCTGCACTCCGAACTTTTTGGCCAAAGCAACGGTGTCCTTCATTACTCCAGGGTCTCCTGCATGATACCCACAGGCAATATTGGCACTTGTTATGTAGGACATAAATTCTTCATCATTTCCAAGTTTATACATGCCAAAACTTTCACCCATATCGGCGTTGAGATCTATTTCCATCAATATCACCTAAATCAAAATAATATTAAGATAATGAAATTATTCTTTATCTTTAGAGAGGCTTGCCAGGTTTTTTGAAACTACGATAAAATTCCAGATTTCATAGCCAAAAAGCACAACTCCACTTGAAATAATACAAGTCCATAAAAATATTTCTAAATTATTCATACGAGAATCTCCTGACTTAATTGGGAGTTAATATTCGTCTTCTTTCTTTATCTTCAGCACTGCAAAATCAAAATCATCTGGCTTTATCGTGCTCCCAACTACTGATATTAAACCAGCTGTTACAAAAGCTATGATCATAGCCCACCCCCATTGATCCATTGCAAGAAACACGTATGTTCCTACGCAAAAACCGACAATACCCCCAATAAACAAAGGTGTAGAAGCTAACCATTTTTTATATTGAGACATAACAAATCCACACACAAATGGTGCGGTGTACATTGGCATAAAAAGAAGAACCATAAGAATTGACTTCGGTTGCCAGGAAACAGCAATCACTAATAATGTTACGACAGTAACGACTATACGAACAACCTTTTTAATCTGATCACCATTTGCATCTGGATTAAAATACGTTCGATAAATATCATTGCCAATTATGTTACCAATGGCCAACATAGCTGCACCAACACTTCCTACAGTGGCCGACAAAACCAGCCAGATAAACAGTACCCCAAACCCGGATGGCAAGAACTGACCTACTATTGCAGCATATGCCTGACTGCCTGGAACTTCCGGCATTTGACCCGTTTTCATAAGAATTAATGCTGCAAAACCGAGTGTTGCAGACAACAGAGGCATGAAAAACCACCAATTGCCAGCGTGCCTGAAAGCCTTTCCAACATTTTTAGGATTTTTAACCGCAAATGCAGTCTGCCAGTAATCTTGTTGCATAGGTAAGGAAAAAAATGCCCATGCAAGAACCGGAATTAAATAATTCAACATTGCATTAGGCCTAAATATGTCTATCATATCAGCACTTAATGCTCCACTCTCGACTAATTCCATGGTTTGTTCGACGATAGGTCCCGGCCCGCCAATTGCCCACCAAGTTGCTATTCCTACAATTGCACATATTGGCATTGAAATGAGCGTGAAAATCCAGGTGGCAATCAGGCTTCCCCACATACCTGCTGTTAGAGTGAAAATAATAACAGCAATTCCTAAAAACAGGACTCCTACCCAATAAGGTACAGCCTCGCCGGTAAGGCCAACAAAAACGTGGCCAGCAGCCAATCCTTGAATCCATGCTCCACTAAAACTCGTTGCAATTGCCGCGACAATAATGAGGATATGCAATTTCTTGTCAAAGCGGTGCTTGAAATACTCTGTGAAAGAAAGGGCGTAAGGAAAAATATCACGGAGTTTTGATGCCCAAATGCCAAACACCCATAAACCGGCTGCATACATTGGGTAAATCCACACACCAGAGATGCCATTATTCACGCTACCTTCAGCTGCCCCCATAACAGAGGCACCCCAGATATACATTGAACAAATCGAAGCCATTGCGAGTGCCCAGTGTGCTTTTCTTCCCGCGACAAGATAATCTTCCGCAGTTCGCACCAATTTCAATTTGCGAACTAATACAGCAACAATTACCGGCACTAAAATAGCCATTAACCCTGCCATAATAGCCAGAGTTGGATCCATGGTTTTCATCGTTTGCTCCTTTTATAAGTTATGGTATTTGATTTAACTGAGCTCTCACCCGGGCTTAGAAGCTTGTCCGAGAATAGGCATTTTTCTCAAATCGAGGTTTTTCAAAAAAATAAGCACAGCCATATAGGTCATATTGTGAGCATTATTTTTATGAAAATACGAAGAGTTGGAGGGAAATGCATTCTCGGACAAGCTCCTAGTCATCCGCTTTTAAAACAAAAGTTGCCTTTCCCATCTCAGTCATTCTTTTAGCGCTCTTTTCCTCCAACTCAAGGTCATACTTCAAGCATCGTCTGGCCTCTTGAATTGCCTGTTCTTCACTCAATACTCCAGCAATTTCTTCAAAATCGCCACACCGCTCATTTACAGAACGTTTAGGTGCCACCTGCCTTAACGATTTTTCCTTTAGTATGAGTTCTGAGGGGTCTACATACGCAGTCGGTCTCTGCATCTTAATGAAGGGAAGATACTTCTCTTCCTTGGATGGCAGCTTTACTGGCATTCCCTGGAGGTATCGATTAATGGACTCTGCTGCTATCTTACCCGCGGCCATAGCTTTCACCACAGTCTTCGGCCCTGTAACCACATCGCCGCCGGCAAAAACCCCGTCAACCCCAGTTGCCAGCGTCTCCATATCAGCCTCAATGGTCCTTGCCGCAGTCACGGAAACGTCAGGATCTGAATCAACAACATTTAAGTCCACACCTTGACCGATAGCAATTATCACCGTATCTGCATCCAAACTCTTATCAGTACTTTCATCATACGTTGGACAGAATCTCCCTTGATCATCAAACACTGAAGTGCATTTAACCAGCTCAACTCCTGATGCCTGACCGTCTCCTGTTATTCGCTTTGGTCCCCAACCGTCATAAATCAATACCCCTTCCGCTATTGCATCTTCCAGTTCTTGATGGTCGGCCGGCATCTCCTGACGCGATTCAACACATGCCATCTGTACCGTCTCAGCTCCCAGGCGGATTGCTGTCATTGCAATATCCACCGCCACACTTCCCCCACCAATCACGACGACTCGTTTACCAATTTTTACTGCCCCGTCCAATCTTACATTCCTGAGAAAATCAAGCCCGATCAGCACACCGTCATGGTCTGCTCCCGGGATATTTAATTTTGCTCCTAACGCTGCACCAATCGCGACAAACACAGCTTTGTATCCCTGGTCAAACAGATCTTTAATCGCGAAATCCTCACCAAAGGCCATCCCTGTTTTTATCTCCACCCCCGCACTTTCAATATAGGCAATATCGGATCCTATCACTTCTGTCGGTAGACGAAATTGTGGAACCCCCGTAGCAAGCATGCCACCTTTAACAGGGAGTTTTTCAAAGATGGTTGGGCTGTATCCCCTTTGCGCCAAATAAAAACCACAGGTAAGGCCCGCCGGACCAGAGCCGATGATAGCCACCTTACCGCGACCACCTTCCAACCCCTTTTCTGCTGTAACCATCAGCCCATGCTTTATGCCGTAATCGGTCACGAAGCGCTTCAAATCCCGAATGGCCAGAGGTTCTCCAGTCTCACCACGACATATTCGCTCACATTGGTGATCACAAACCCGACTCAGCGATCCGGCAAGAGGATTATCCCTTTTGATCACTGCTAATGCTTCGCTGAACTTCCCCTGTGCTATTAATGCACTGTAACCGGGAACATCCTGATCAATAGGACACTCCATCCGACAGTAACCAGGGTAAAACTTGTAACAGGTCACGGAACCGGTAGCTAACTTTGTCAGGCATAGATTACACAGACGTTCCCGGGAGACACATTTGGACCGCCTCAAATCCCCCGCCTTGACACGATTGGCAAAATCAGGTTCACATAGCCACGGTCGAGCCAGGGATATCAAATCCACTCCTTGTTCCAACAGTTCTTCCATCACTCGTGGCGAACCAATCCCCCCCACAAGCATAAGAGCCGTGTCCGTGCCTTTCAGAGCGTCTACAAAGGTATCAACCGCCTCACTAAAATAGTATTCTTTCTCACCCACCTTTTTGCGCAAAGATTCCCGTAACTCGGTCATAAATCCCATGCCGCCACTGGCCTCAATAAAATCAAAGCCCTCTTTTACAAATCGTTTGGCAATCTTAAAAGTATCTTCCAACCAGTGGCCGCCAGGCAGATAATCAGCTGTGTTCATTTTGATGCCAATAGGAAAATCATCCCCAACTTGCTCCCGCACAGCCCGGTATACCTCGACTGGAAACTGGAGCCTTTTCTCGAGATTACCTCCCCATTTATCAGTTCGGTGATTAACTGCCGGGGAAAGAAATTGCGAAATAAGGTATCCATGGCCGCCGTGGAACTCAATTCCATCAAAACCGGCCTCTTTCACCCTTGCTGCTGCCCTGCCGAAAGCCTGCACCAAATCTTCAATTTGCTCCGCTGGCATGGTATCCACACTTATTTCAGAACTTACCTGTCCATAGGAATAACCAAAGCCCGAACCGCCGGCACTTTGCAACTGTGCAAACACCTTCGCCCCATCACCATGGAGATGAATCTCGTCCGCCAACAGTCTCAGCCCTGGCACATACTCATCCCCCCAGGCAACAATTTGTTCATGAAAAGAGCGACCCATGGGTTGTACGCCAATTGCTTCGGTGATGATAAGGCCAACGCCACCTTCAGCCGATTTTCGATAGGTATTCAGAATGTCCACCGTCACATGGCCAGTCGGGTCACCCATTCCAGTTTCCATGGCCGACCGGACCAGCCTGTTCTTGATCTTCAAGCCTTTCAAATGAAAAGGGCTGAATAAATTTGCACATTCATGACTGCTCATAATAGACTCCTGTAGCTTGAAATAAATCCATGCCTGAAATTAAAGTGTGAACGGTTTTCATTTGTTGCTTTTAAATGCTGTCTACCCATCTTGAGCAATTGCTGGTAGATCGCGGTGATGGCAAAATTGAAATATGAGTTTATAGCTGAGACCCTGAAGTCTCTTGCCCCACTCATTGAACGAACAGATGAGAGACACAACAACAGGTTAGGCCGACAATGCTCTTTACGGACAGTACCGAAATATTTAAATTATAATTGTTGGTTGGGTGTGATTCCCCCAACCATGGATCATTTGTTTAATAAATCGTTTAATGCAACATCGATAAACTTTTGGTCTTCTGGGTTGAAAGGTGCGAAGTGCCCTAACAGGGACGGTATAACCCTTAACTCAGCATTTGGCATAAGCTCCACTTCGCTGTTATTATCATTGGGGGGAAAATATTGATCCGTTTCGGACGGCATAATAATTGCGTTGGCTTTGATCGAGCCAAGAGATTTTACAAAGTCACCGCCATAAAGAGGTTGGTCACTGATGTCACCTAAAATCCAAGTCCACATTTGTGAAATCATGTTATTTGCATCCCTGGCGGTAAAATATGCCTCCCAGAAATCGGTTAGAAAATCGTCCAGCGTTGGATGGCCGAAAGCGTGAAACATTTCCTTGCGAAAGAACTCCTCTGACATTCCCCAACCGGCGTAAATATGGGCCATGACACGCACACCTTCGATAGGGGGAATATCTCCATACCAGCCTTTTTCCCAGGCAGGATCACTGACAATCGCTTTGATATTAGACTTTAGAAACAACTCATTGTAGACACTGGTTTTCGCGGAGCATGCTACTGGAGCAATCGCTTTGACCATATCAGGATACTGGGCAGCCCATTGATAGGCCTGTGTTCCTCCCATGGACCAGCTCGTAACCAAGGCAATTTCAGAAATCCCCAGTTCTTCTGTGATGAGCTTGTGCTGAAAGCTAACGTTATCGTAGTAAGTGACACGAGGGAATCTGGAATATTCGTATGGAGCGGCTGTGTTGCTCGGTGAGGATGATTCTCCCATCCCGAATAAAGCTGGAATTACCACAAAGTACTTATCAGGATCAATCGCCCGCCCTTTCCCGACAAATATATTGATCACGTCATCTATTGTACCTGTAAACCAGGTCGGACAAAGAACCACATTATCCTTTTGCTGGTTAAGTTTTCCCAAAGTTTTGTATGCTAATTTTGCATTCGGTAAAACTGTTCCTTTTTGAAGTAACACATCCCCCAAGTCAATGGTTTCAAATCTGTTCATAATATGCCTCCTTTAATAAAATACTTCCGAACACTGGAACCCCTCACATTAGGTATTTTTTGTTAGGCGTCCATGTCTCCTGGTCAAGATGTTGGCCAAAATTCATAAAAATCTATTTGCCTGTTGCATAGAACGGTGAATCCATACCCAGATTAGCTTCTTTGGTAGTCTCACCGTCAAAAAGCCTCACAGTGAGACTTCCTTTAGATTCTTTGGCAAATGGAATTAATAGATTCTCCACATATTTTTGAGCATTATCTATAGAATCAAATTCATAAAACCCACCAAGAGAATTGGTATTAAGTCCACTCAACCAAGTCTTTGATTTCAAACCCGGATTTTTTTTCATGTCTTCATTGATGGGTTTCCAGTCAAGCTGATCGAAAGGAACCGATAATTGATACTCAGCATACAAAAACACTTTACTGATGCTTTTCATTTTGCCTCCTGACCCGAAATGTATCGGAAGTTTTGAGATACCTGAACTAGTACCTTTGCAAATTATTTTTCTGCCAACAAACATAGAAAATAATTCGTTAGTACTTGCGTTGTGACTAAACATGCGTGGTTGTAACTAAGCACACGCACAATAATAATAGAAAGTAGAAGTTGTAAATATCTAGTTATTGAGTTGTGAATTCGGATTTTCAGATGGCTGGCAACACGATAAAATTAAAGTAACTTTTGGACTCATTCAGTGGAAAATATATTTTTAAAAAAAGCGTCCATTCAAATAGGCACTTACTATCTTACTGAAAATATAGAGAATAAAGGTAAGGGTGGAATTTACAGAGGTTCTGTTTTTGTTAATTTAGAAAATACAATTCGGAAAACCCGGGGTCTAGGAGTAAAGCTGAGGAGGTGAAAAGCCATTATTCAGCTGGCAAATTTTTTGCAACACAATCATTCGTCGATAATCTCGTAAAAAGTCATCCAACACCACCAGATGGGGTCTGGAAAAACTTTGATATACGAGCCCATCATTCTTTAGTTTATGCTATATTTGTTCTTAGATTGCCGGATGTGTACTCCATCTGGCAGAATTCTATAAATCTGCGGGCACATTTACTATGCTTCCTGCGCTTTGACCAAGTCAAACCTACATCCAAAGTTGGAACATCATCGTATATTTCATGTGCCTCAATGCGGTCTCCTTCAAGAGACCAAGGTCGGTAAACCAAATCTGACAGTATGGTAACACCTGATCTTACTCCAACCATACTTCTGACTGCCTCAATTGATTTCGTACGAAAAATTATTTGGGGTTTAGAGTTATACTGGTGCCAAAAACTCATATGAGTAGTACCCGCTTCATCAATCATAAGCTGTATATAGGGCTCTTTCAGGATATCTTCAAGAGTGATATTTTTGTTTTGAGACAGAGGGGAATTAACTGAAGTCCAGAGTCTTCTTTTCGAAGAGATAAAGGTTTCCGTTGAGAGACCAGGATTACTGACATTAGAAACCAGTAATACTGCCAAATCCAGTTTATCCTCCAGCAACATCTCCTCTACTTTATCTCGGGAATATTCAAATAATTTCACTTTAATCTGAGGGAATGTTCGAGCAAATCTAGCTAGAAGAGGAGCTAAAAAATATCCAGCCACAGTAACCGTGATACCCAGGCTCAGATCTCCGGAGATATCTGTAAATGAATTTTTTAAAGCGTATTCTGCATCAGAGACAGAAGCATTAATATTATAGCAATGTTGAAGAAAGCGATAGCCGTCAAAAGTTAGATTAATACCACGGCGGTGTCTGGTTATCAAAGATACCCCGGTATTTCTTTCCAGTTCTTTTATTGATTCGGTGATAGATGAAGGGGATATATTGAGTACGTTCGCGGCACCAACGATCTGGCCCATTTCAGCAGCAGCGACAAAATATTTTATTTGTCTAAGAGTTATATCCATATTAAAACAATTTATTTAATCTCAAATACGAATCTGCCTTCAGATGCAGTGAATTACCTCTCTCCAGATAAAATTCAGACCAAGTTTTAACAGAGAAAATATTTGCATTTAGCAACTGATTTGAAGCGCACTACCAGTGCAATTAAAACCTGTAAAACCAGACGATTGTTTTTATATTAGTTGTTAGGACTAGCAAAAATAATTCGATTTGTAAACAAAGTTATCAAATCCAACATTTGAACACCTCACGTCCTCCCGGCCATAAACATCCGAACAACCTGTTCCACGGTATGGGCAAGCAGGTAAGGACCGTCCTTCATTGCTGACTCCAGAGATTGCGGCCCCTTGCAAAGTGTGAAAACAGCATGCAAGCCTAAATCATATAGCTCATCTATTCTCTCGCCAATACTGCCGCATACTGCAATGCATGGTACCCCCTCCTCTTTCGCCACGCGGGCAACACCGGCAGGAGCTTTATCATACTTTGTCTGAAAATCAATCTGGCCCTCACCCGTTATTACCAGGTCTGCACCCTGGATTTTTTTATTTAAATGAACTATATCAATGACCATATCAATCCCTTTCCTCAGCTTTGCTCCGAGAAAGGCATGCAATCCTCCACCCAATCCACCGGCTGCTCCGGCCCCCGGCATGTTACGAATATCAACTCCCATTTCTCGCTCAATGACAGTAGCCAGGTTCTCAAGCCCCTTATCAAGAGATCTGACTTGCTGCTGCGACGCGCCCTTCTGGGACGAATAAACGTATGAGGCTCCGTTTGGTCCTGTGAGAGGATTGATTACATCACAAACAGCCTCAATCACTATTTCTGCCAAACGGGCATCGACGTCACGTTTGTCTATTGAATGAATTTGGAGTAATGAATTACCTATTGGCGTAACCTCTACACCAGATTTATCGAGAAATCTGAAGCCAAGTGCCGAGGCCATGCCAATTCCGCCGTCACAGGTTGCACTTCCGCCCAGCCCGACAACAAGACGTTTTGCGCCTTTATCCAGGGCGGCTTTGATCAATTCTCCTGTTCCATAACTGGTTGTTTGGGTTGGATCATGTAGATCCTTGGGGAGAAGGACCAAACCACTTGCCTTCGCCATTTCAATGACTGCCAATTTTTCTTCTCTTACAAAGCAGAACAGTGATGGCTGTATATCCATACGAGGTCCCTTCACATTGCAGTGAATGATAGTCCCTGAAAGTGCCTGGGCCATAACTTCTGTGAGACCGTCACCACCATCGGCAACCGGAACACACACGACATCGCAGCTAGGATTTGCCGCAAGAATGCCCTTTTGGATGGCTTCTGCCGCTTCCATAGCGCTTAAACTCCCTTTAAAGGCATTCGGTGCAGCAATAATTTTCATAATATCTCTCTGCTCTGTTTATTTACTCACCAAGCACCATCCTAATTCTAGCTAATGCCCAGTCAATCTCTTCTTTTTTAATAATAAGAGGAGGCGCAAATCGTATGGTGTAGGTGTGGGTCTCTTTACACAAGATGCCAAGTTTTTGTAACTGTTCTGCTATTGCCCTTGCGCCGCCTTCAGTGCCTTCGTGTTGCTCAATTGCGATCATCAGGCCGCGGCCTCTAATATCCTTGATGTCTTTATTCTTAATCTTTTTAAGCTCTGAAAGAAAATAGTCGCCCATCTCTTGAGAGTTTTTAATCATACCTTCATCGACAAGGGCATTTAGCGCAGCTCTTGCAATACTGCAGGCAAGTGGGTTCCCGCCAAAGGTGGAGCCATGCTGGCCAGGTTTTAAAATTTCCAGAACCTCTTTATTGGATAGAACGGCGGATACCGGATAAAAACCGCCTGAAAGTGCTTTGCCGATTAGGGTCAAATCTGCTTCAATGCCTTCATGTTCTTCCGCCAGAAGTGCTCCCGTTCTGCCAAGACCTGTCTGGATCTCATCCAGAATAAGGACCACATTGTTCTTATCACAAATCTCTCTGACTTTTTTGAAATAACCTGCTGGCGGAATAATAACCCCGGCTTCTCCCTGGATAGGTTCCACCATAAAAGCGGCTGTGTTTTTGGTAATAGCCTTTTCAAGCGCCTCCGCATCGCCAAATGGAATGATTTTAAAACCAGGAGGGAAAGGGCCAAAATTATCCCTTGCATTATCATCTGTTGAAAAGCCGACAATAGATAAGGTGCGGCCGTGGAAATTATCATTGCATACTATGATTTCAGCTTTGTCTTTTTCGATCCCCTTTACTTCATATCCCCATTTGCGAACGCATTTAATTGCGGTTTCAACAGCCTCGGCACCACTGTTCATGGGCAGGATTTTATGGGAATTTGTCAGTTTGCATAACTCTTCATAAAGCAATGGCAGCTGGTCATTTCGAAACGCTCTTGAGGTGAGGGTCAGCTTCTTTGCCTGGTATGTCATGGCTTCAAGAATTTTAGGGTGACAATGGCCCTGATTAACAGCGGAATAGGCAGCAAGACAGTCCATATATTTATTGCCATCCACATCCCAGACCCAAATGCCTTCACCTTTAGTCAGCACTACATCAAGTGGCTTATAGTTGCTGGCACCATATTCGTTTTCCAAATTGATATATTCTGTTGTTTCCATTATTCAGTTATCCTTATGTTTTATTGGAGGATCTGAGTGCCGGCCTTCCCCTGCACGCTATCACAAATTGTTTCGATCGATGTAATCACTGCCCGTTTGCCACCGCTCTGGACAAATTTCAGGGCAGCTTCAACTTTAGGTCCCATGGAACCTTTGCCACTTTTGTTGCTGGAAAGAAAATCCTCCGCCCAATTTACGCTCATCTGCGAAATGAGGTATTCATCGGGAGTGTTGAAATCAGCCAGAACTCCATCTACATCCGTAGCAATAACCAGCAAGTCGGCACCTATCTCAGTTGCCAGGAGTGCACTGACCAGATCTTTATCAATAACCGCATCCACCCCATTGAATGCACGGCCATTTCTAACCACGGGGATTCCCCCGCCCCCGCAGCAGATAACAATAAACCCGGAATCTATTAGCCGCTGAATTTCCCTTTTTTCAATAATGGTGACCGGTTTAGGCGATGCAACAACACGCCTGAATCCTTTTGGGGTTTCCATGGTGGGATAATCCAGTTTTTCAGCCTCGACAGCAGTGAAAAACGGTCCAATGGGTTTTGTGGGACTTATAAACGCCGGATCCTTCTCATCCACAACCACATAAGTGATAAGAGAGACGAGTGGGCTGAAATCAGCATCTTGTTCCATAAGGGATTCATCCAGTACGGATTCAATCATATAGCCAATCTGCCCCTGGGTCTGGGCCACAAGGATTTCCAGCGGCAGCTTGGGGACCTCATCACAGGATTCCTGTTGCAACATGAGATTGCCTACCTGGGGGCCATTGCCGTGGGTGATGATGATTCTATACTCGCTGGTAAGTGAGGCGATCTGGCTGATAGAGACCCTTAAATTTTCGAACTGCTGGGCAATGGTTCCTTCCTGCCCCTTCTGGATCAGCGCATTACCGCCAAGGGCAATAAGCAAGGTCGGTTTTTTTCCGCTGCCGGTACTGTGGTTCATGCAAATATCTCCCTGAAACAAAACATGTTTCAGCACCTAAGAATAGTTTTTTAAGGTGCCGAAACGTTACAAATAACTCTGGTTAAGAATCGAGCATCTCTTTTACCAGTTCACCCAGTGTAGGTTTACTGTTGTCGCGATAAGCATAGCGAACCCGCAAAGTGGGCTTTTCGATATTTACCAACCGGGTCAAATCAATGGGAGTTGCTGACACGACGATATCACAATCGCATGCGTTAATGGTTGCCTCAAGATCTTTGACCTGTTGGTCGCCATATCCCATGGCCGGAAGTACTTTGCCTACGTTGGGATAGGTCTCAAATGTATCCTTCAGGCTGCCGACAAGATAAGGACGAGGATCAACAATTTCGGCTGCACCATAACGCTCTGCTGCAATAACACCAGCACCGAATTTCATATGGCCGTGGGTTAAGGTGGGGCCGTCTTCCACAACAAGGACACGTTTGCCAGCCATACTGTCACCATTTTCAGCCGATACTTCAGAATCAGCTAACACGATTTTTGCCTTGGGGTTATGTTTGGCGATAGTCTCTTTCAATGTTTCCACATCTTTGGGGTCAGCACTGTCTACTTTATTGATCACTGCTATATCAGCCAGCAGCATATTGGTTTCACCTGGATGAAAAGTGGTTTCATGGCCGACACGGTGAGGGTCAAAGACAACCACATTCACATCAGGTTTATAGAACGAGGTATCGTTGTTGCCGCCATCCCAGACCACCACATCTGCCTCTTCTTCGGCCTGTCTTAGAATCTTTTCATAATCTACACCCGCATAAATAATAGCGCCCATATCAACGACCGGTTCGTATTCTTCCCGCTCTTCAATGGTGCAGGCATGTTTTTCGAAATCTTCATAGGTTGCAAAGCGCTGCACAATTTGTTTAGTCAAATCACCATAAGGCATGGGGTGACGTACCGAAACCACCTTTTTCCCATCATCCTGGAGAACCTTTACTATCTCTCTACTGGTCTGGGATTTTCCACAACCTGTGCGAATCGCACAAACTGACACCACTTTTTTAGAGGACTCCAGCATTGTATACTGGGCGCCAATAATGATAAAATCAGCTCCTGCTGCAGTGACTTGAGAAGCTTTATGCATAACTTCCGTATGGGGGATATCGCTGTAGGAGAAAGCCACCAGATCTACGTTGTTCTCTTTGATCAGCTCCATCAGGTTTGAATCATTTTTGATGGGAATACCATCAGGATACATGGATCCTGCTATTTCGGGTGGATATTGACGGCCATCAATGTCGGGGATCTGGGTTGCGGTGAAACAGACAACATTATAGCGTTTGTTGTCTCTGAAATAAACATTGAAGTTATGGAAGTCACGACCTGCAGCACCCATAATTATTACATTTTCTACCATTGTGTTCCTCTTTTTGTTGATTTTATATAGGTTAATTAGTTGCCTAAGGTGGCAACCATAACCGCCTTAATTGTATGCACCCGGTTTTCCGCCTCGTCAAATACAACCGACGCCGGGGATTCAAACACTTCTTCTGTGACTTCCATAGCCTCAATACCAAAATTCTGGTAGATCTTTTCACCGATCTCAGTTTCACGGTTATGAAAGGCGGGAAGACAATGGAGAAATTTTACAGCTGGGTTGCCGGTTTTTTTAATTACCGCACTATTAATCTGATAGGGGAGGAGTTGGGCAATCCTCTCTTTCCACACCTCTTCTGCTTCGCCCATAGAAACCCAGACATCGGTACAAAGAAAATCACAGCCCTTTACTCCGCTGTCAATATCTTCTGTGATGGTTATTTCGGCGCCGGTTTCTTTAGCTATTTCAATTGCTGTTGCAGTCAGTTCCTGGTCTGGCTGCAGATCCTTTGGTGAAACGGAGCGAAAATCCATGCCCATCTTGGCAGCTCCGATCATCAGGGAATTACCCATATTGTTTCTGGCATCTCCCAGATAAGCAAAGGTGATTTGACTAAGAGGGTTGTGGCAGTGCTCTCTCATAGTAAGCAGATCCGCCAGTATCTGGGTTGGATGGTATTCATTGGTCAGTCCGTTCCAGACCGGCACACCGGCATATCTCGCAAGTTCCTCTACTTTAGACTGTTCAAATCCACGATATTCAATACCGTCATACATACGGCCCAAGACCCTGGCGGTATCTTTTATTGACTCTTTTGCTCCCATCTGCGATCCGGACGGACCCAGGTAGGTGACGTTTGCCCCCTGATCATAAGCTGCGGTCTCAAAGGCACATCTGGTACGTGTTGACGCCTTCTCAAAGATTATAGCGATATTCTTGCCTTTTAGTCTTGGTTGTTCAAAGCCCGCATACTTGGCCTTTTTCAGATCAGCTGAGAGACCGAGTAGAAACTCAATCTCTTGCTGTGAAAAATCTAGTAGTTTTAGAAAACTTCTGTTCTTTAGGTTAAATCCCATTTTTAGTCTCCTTGTTTAACGTGCGCCGTATTTGTTTTCCACATCGATGTAGTCCATATTTATCATTATGATATCTCCTTTATGCCGCAGTATTGAGGTTGCTTTTCAAGCCAATTGGAGATAACTTTTATAGAATATAAAATATAGAATTCTCAAACACCAATTAAACGCTTTTATTCACTGCATAAACCATATGAATGTATTCAACTTCGACCTTAATCTTTTAGTGGTATTTAATGCGATTTATGAGGAAAAAAACCTGACCCGTGCCGGTCAAAGGCTTCACCTCACACAGCCGGCGATCAGTCATTCACTGAACCGGTTGCGGTCGGCTTTTAATAATCAACTGTTTGTTCGTCATGGTCACCAGATGGTACCGACCCCTTTGGCTGAAAAATTGAGATTGCAGGTTCTGGAAATACTGGAATTGACGGAAAAAATATTCGAGGGCTGGGAAAACTTTGAGCCCAGCAAATCTACACGCACGTTTTTAATCGGGATTCAGGATTATCCCTTGCTCGTAGTTCTGCCTCACCTGCTGGAAATTACCAATAAAACAGCCCCATTCATCACCATTAAAACCAGCCATTTACGAAAAGAAGATCGCAAGATCGCCCTGGAAGAGGGAAAACTGGATATGGTGATCGGTGTCAAGCAGGAGTTCGGCAGCAACATCAATCAGCAATACCTGTTTAGCGATCGGGAAGTCTGCATCATGAGAAAGGATCACCCAGATATCGATACAACCCTTACCATGGAACAATATATCACGGCTGAATTCATTAGCCTGTCTGTATCCGAGTATGAGGAACAGGCGATTGATGTTAAATTAAAAGAGCTGGGAATAAAACGGAAAATACGGTTGATTGTAGAAAATGAAGCTACCGTACCCCATTTGATTGTCAAAACTGATTTTCTCGCAAATGTGGTCGACCTCGTTGCCAATGCTTTTGCTCCATGGCTGCCGATTAAAATAATGCCTATACCAATTCCAATCACCGATATAAAATTTTATCAATACTGGCACGTCCGTCATCAAAAAGACCCGGCTCATGTGTGGATGAGGCAGGCCATGAAAAATGTCTGTGAGGTTATAAATCCTCACATTGACAAGTGATGTCAGGCTCAAGCTGCTAATGATCTACTTAACCTGAACAGATACAATTTATTTTGCAAATGGAAACCCCTCCTGTACTTCATTGCGAAACTCTTCAGAAGTGAAATAGATGTACCCTATTTCAGCCAGAATTCGGCTCGTTTTTTTCATTTGCTTATAGGCAAATTGTACTGCAGCGCATTGAGTAAATTCTTTGGAATGAATCACAACGTCTTTAGCTTTATCAGTGATATTAAAATAAGCTTGCATGGCAGGCACTTCATAAGTCACATCCCCAAAGTCGGAAGATCCGCGCGAGGGTTCTGCCCACTCAGGGCCCATATTTAATTCCTCTGCTAACCTAATAAAGTTTTGATTCAATACGTCATTGGGTTTTCCAGGTTTATAGGAGTTGGCAATCTCTTTGACATCGGCTTTCGTATCTGTCATTAAAGCCGCACCTTTAGCAATGCTTAAAAAACGTTTTTTCATGGATAACAAATTATCTATATCAAAGGATCGAAGGTAGAAATCGGACAGAGAGTATTCCGGTATAATATTGGGTGCCTCACCCCCGTTAAGAATCACACCATGGATCCTGCTGGTTTCAGGAAGTTGCTGCCGCCAGGCATCCACACCACTAAATAACAGACGGACAGCATCCAGTGCATTTAGACCTTTTTCAGGTGCAATAGCTGCATGGGAGGATTGACCTTGAAATTTAACTAAAAATTGCATAATCCCTGCAGCCACTGTAGACTGAGAAGTGGCAGCATCAGACGGATGAGCCATCATCACAATATCAACATCTTCAAGAGCTCCGGCTTTAATCAGATCGATTTTACACCCTCTTTTTTCCTCCGCAGGTGTACCCATAACAGTTATACGACCAGGAATATTATTTTCTTCAAGAAGTTGTTTTAAAACAATTCCCGTCCCAAGAGCAACTCCGGATATCAGGTTATGACCGCACCCATGTCCGATACCGGGAAGTGCATCATATTCAGACATAATACACACATTCGGGTGTCCATCTCCAGACGTGGCTTTAAAAGCTGTATCCAATCCTTTGAATTTCCGTTCAACAATAAATTCCCATTGTTCGAGAAGCTGGCACTGGATATCGCAAGCCATAATTTCTTCTTCAGAAAGCTCAGGATTTGAATGAATTTTACTTACGACAGCCTCAATTTGATCTTGATATTTTGTACAGTAATGACTGATCCGACTTTTTAAACTTTCCATTTCAATAGCCATTTTATTCTTGATTAAACCCCATTTCTACTTCAATAGATTCGTACCTGGAAGCAACTTCTTCAGATAATCAAAGATACGGAAATGTATCAATAATTTTCGTTTCCCATTCTGTATCAGTTTTTTCCTGGCACGTAATGAAACGCCACTCCACTTGACCCATCTGCCATTTTTCTTGAGAATTCAGCCCTATGTCCACTTTCATAACCATCCCGTACAAATAATGCTTCAGCTCTTCCCAAATACAGAAATCCCCCAGTCCATAAGCAATCAATTTATTCGCATCACTACCATTTTCTTCGGAGTTAATACTGGTCACGGCTTGAGGAATGTGGGCGTGATGTCCGATGATTGCATCAAACTCATTAATCAAATTCTTTGCCAGGGTCACTGTTGCAGGTCTTGGAAAAAGTTCCAGGTCGTAACCCCAGTGCGGGTAAAGGACATTAAATTTGTCGGGTGTATAATAAGTATCAGCATCCTCCAGTTTTACTATATAATCACAATCTCTATTTGAAATGGTAGTTCCGGCAACAACACGAATATCATCGCCGATCTCTGCAAAAGGCTTCTGAACGGTACCAAAAGTTTGAAAGCCTTTTGATTCAATTTTGGCAAGAGAATCGGAGAAACCTTTATGACCAAAATCTCCAGCATGATTATTGGCGAAATTCAGGAAAGTTCTGTCAGGCTCAAAAAGTTCTGTAAGTGGTTCCAGGATCTGAATAGAATGCCTTTGGGCTAAGGGGTAGCCTTTATTGTCAGCGTCGGTAATGGTGGCCTCAAAGTTTCCTACCAGGTAGTCACAATCCAGAACGAATTCCTTAATGCTTTCCGAAACTGTTTCATTTTTCCCAGCCATATCCATAATATCGCCGATAAAAGCAACCCTGTATCCTGGTACTACATTGTCATTCAGACAAAATGATTGAGGGTTATACTTGACGATATCTTTGTTCTTATAACTTGGGCCATATGAGTTGCGAATGAAATACCCCAGAGTTTCCTTAAAACTAAAAGGACTGTTTTTCAGCGCGTTGTATATTCCTATTGGACTTAGAGGGATGGTTTTAATAAAATGGGCGGTTCTCTTCATTTCTCATCTCTGATCTGCAGTCCTGTCCATAAAGGCCAGGCCTGTCTAGCATTGGTATTTTTGGATCGATTGATATTTAATCTGAGGACTTCAGGGGATCAGTGTAAAATAGAGTACAATACTAAAAGAAAATCTGTTTAAGAAACTCCTTGGTCCTTTCATGCTGCGGATTCGTAAAAAATTCAACTGGATTATTTTGTTCCATTATCTGGCCCTCATCCATAAAAATAACCCGGTCTGCCACTTCCTTTGCAAATCCCATTTCGTGGGTTACGCAGAGCATTGTCATCCCTTCTTTTGCCAGGGAAACCATAATATCGAGAACCTCTTTGACCATCTCAGGGTCAAGTGCAGACGTCGGTTCATCAAAGAGCATTACATCCGGATTCATACATAAAGAACGTGCGATTGCAACACGCTGCTGCTGGCCACCGGACAATTGTCCTGGATATTTATCTGCCTGTTCCGGGATATTTACTTTATTCAAAAAGTGCATTGCTTTCTCGATCGCCTGTTCTTTTGGCAAATCAAGACCCTGGATCGGTCCAAGAGTACAGTTCTCAAGTATTGTCAAGTGCGGAAACAGATTAAAGCTCTGGAAAACCATTCCGACTTCACGTCGAATATTCTCTATAATCTTACGGTCATCTATTAGCTCGACACCATCAACAACAATCTTTCCACCCTGGTATTTTTCTAAATAGTTTATGCAGCGAATCAGTGTTGATTTCCCGGAACCAGATGGACCGGCAATCACTATTCGCTCACCTTTTTTAACATCCAGATCAATGTCTCTTAATACATGCAGATCGCCATACCATTTGTTCAGAGCGGAGATGGAAATTATGATCTTCGCTGGAGTTTTTTGGTCAGAATGGGCCATTAAACTTCTCCAATTTGTTGTTAAAGTTATGGTTTTTACCGCGGATTAAGCCATATATTACGTGCTTCCAATTTTCGCAAAATAGCTTCAGCAACAAGTACTATTGCGAGATAATTGATAGCGGCGACGTAGTAAACTGACAAATCAAGCGTCTCACTGAAAAGATATCGGGCCTGGCCCATCACATCGGTTACCGCGATAACACTGACAAGAGCTGAGGCCTTGAGTAAAAGTACAAACTCATTACCCAATGCCGGTAACATCCTCGCGGTAGCAATAGGAAGATGTATGAACCGAAATATCTGAAGCATCGACAAACTTACAGAAGCCCCGGCTTCTTCAAGAGATTTAGGAATGGCCAGCACTGCACCGCGTACTATTTCAGCCTGATAGGCCACTGTATTGAGAATGAGAGCGAAAAGACCACAGTAATATGCCTCCCGGAAAAGCCACCAGAGACCCAACTGACTCAGTGCCTTGTGAAACTGACCAGCCCCGTAATAGAGCAGGAATATCTGAACCAGAAGAGGTGTACCCCGGATTATATAGACATAGCCATAAGTGATTCGAGACATCCAGGTTCCAGTCCGGCTCCGTGCCAACCCCACGGGGATGGCGATGATGAAGCCAATGACAAAACTCAATACTGTCAAAGAGAGGGTATTAGCAAACCCTATACGCCAGAGATCCAAATTATCCATCAAATGAGCAAACATGTTAGCGTCCTCCAACCATATTTCTATTGACCCGTCGTTCTATTAACATCTGTCCTCTGCCGGAAATAAAAGAGAGCGAGACATAGACCAGCGCAAGGACGGTGTAGAAAAAGAAAGGCTCTTTGGTTGTCGCAATCGCCATATTTGTGTAGCGTACTATGTCACTGAGCGCAATTATCGAGACTAATGAGGTGTCTTTTAAAAGAATGAGCCACAGGTTACCAAATGCAGGTAACATGTGGCGCCACATCTGTGGCAGGATGACATTAAGAAAGGCCTTTCTTGACGACAGACCGACTGAATAGGAGGCTTCCAACTGACCTTTGCCAACAGCTCTATATGCCGCACGGACAACTTCACTGCCCAAGGCACTAAAAACAAGTGTCAGGGCTAACATTCCGGCAACGAATGGATTAATACTTATGGAAATTCCGGGTAAAAAGAGTGAGGTGAAGGAATTTAAGATAGCCTGTGATTGATAGTAAATGATAATAAGCGTTAGGATTTCCGGCAGACTGCGAAACAAAGTGGTGTAGCCATGTCCAGCCATACGCAGGAACCTATTCGGAGCCTCCTTTGACCAGGCGACCAAGAATGAAAATATAAGCGCAAATGGAACGGTCGCAAATGCCAGTGCTAAAGTGACTCCGAGGCCTTTAAGCAACTCATCACCCCACCCCTGGTCGCCGAATGACAGTAATGCTATAAGCTCAAACATTTTCGCTCACCTCTTTAGCATCGTTATTGTCTGATGATGTCTTTTTACTGACACACTATATAGACAATTAATAATTCCGGGCACCTCCTTTTAACAGGATAAACAGTGAAGTATATCGGTACTGTGTTCAGCCCTATTACATGCCCCGAAACAGTCTCGTCACTTACTACCAAACAACTTTGAAGCTTTTGCCGGTGGAGTCATTATGTCAAAAGAAAAGTATTTTTCTCGAATCGTATTGTATGTACCATCGGCAACGATTTCCTCGATGGCTTTATTCAATGCAGCAAGCAGCTTGGCATCGTCTTTACGAACTGCAATTCCAGTTCCGTCATTTTCGTCCAACACAAAGCTATCGCCAACAAATTCATAATCTGCACCATCACCTTTTTTCAGCCAATCTCCCAGTACAAACTGGCTGGCAAGAACTGCATCTACCCGTCCTGTTGTAAGATCGAGAAGTGCATCATCCAGCTTTGGATAGCGTTTAACTTTACTCTTGGTGAAATATCGATCTATCAGTTTGGATTCACCCGTGCCTGACTGCGTACCAATAATCTTTCTTTTCATATCTCCAGGCATTCCACTCTTAAGTTTGAGTTCCTTAGATGTGATAAATCTGGCAGCGTTAAAATAGTATGGTCTTGAGAAATTAACAGCTTTTCGTCGTGCTTCAGTAATAGCCATTGATGCAATAATGGTGTCAAATTTGTTTGAATTCAGTGCAGGAATGATTCCGTCCCAATCTGTTGTTACCCATTCACACTTAACCTTCATACGCTCACAAAGTGCGTTGCCGATGTCGATATCAAAACCCTTTACGGCACCTGAACTATCGAAAAAATTGAATGGTGGGTAATAACCCTCTGTACCCATACGGACAACACCATCCTTAGCAAAAGCTCCGGTGGATAACAAAGCTATTAAGATAAACGCGTTTAAAATACCCTTAATCATAGTTCCCTCCTAAAATTTATTCAGATTCCCACTTACCTGTAACGGGTTATACCCTCATATCCTTTATAGAATGGGCATGTGTTTTAAGCAAATTAATATTGAAAATATCAAGTATAATTTCTGCTTATGTTGTACTATGATTGAAGACAAAAAAGAACTCATGAGGAAATATTCAAGGAAGAAGATGGATAAATTTGCTCGAAATCTTGATTGGAACCTTCTTTATACCTTTATGGTTATAGTTCAAGAAGAAGGTATGGCAGCAGCAGCGGAACGGTTGCTTGTAACCCAGCCTGCTGTTAGCCTTGCCTTAAAGCGGTTGGAGGCGACTACTGGAGTTAGACTGATTGAGCGTGGTGCAGGGAAATTAGCAATGACATCAGCGGGTGAGGCATTATATCCAGAAGCTTGTAAGGTTTATGCTTCCATTTCTCGGCTTCCAATTGCCTTTGAACAAGCTCCTAAATCAGTTTCTGGAAAGATTTCTATCTCTACAATCAGCAAGGTTGTTTCCGATGATTTTGACACAGTCTTATCCGAATTTTTCAAGAATTATCCAAAAGTCGAACTCTCAATTTCGGTTGTGACAGCCTCTGAAATCATCCGGGGAGTGGAACTTGGGCGTATTACCCTTGGTGTGTGTGGCGGAGTTATTCCAGATATGCTCACCAAACAGTGGTTGCTGCGGGAAGATTTCGGAATATTTTGTGGAAACTCCCATTCTCTGTTCGGGAATAGTGATTTGTCACTGGACGATTTAAGAGGGGAACCATTTGTCACTTTCACCGCAGACATATTAGGCGGTGAACATATGGGTGATGTAACGGCCCTGCGTGCACAAGCTTCGTTTGGTCAGTTTGTACGAGGCCACTCCACGGATGTGGACGAGTTGCGTAGAATGATAGAAATTGGATTAGGTATCGGCTTCCTGCCACTCCATCTTGCAGCCCCCCATGAGCAATCAGGGAGTCTGTGGAGGTTGCCGCCTTACGATAAAATTCCAAGTGCCGATATTTATTTGATTTGTAATCCGGCAACCAATTTCAACCCTGCAGAACGTATTTTCCTAGATCAGATAATCGATACAAATTTATAGTTTTCTCAAAAACCGTGCTGACTCTCAGGGATGATATACAGGCTCTTTGTGAGCGCAACCTTGAGTTTTCACAATATTCTTCCACTATGGTTTGCAAAAATCTACCTCTTATTTGGTGTTTATCTCTAAACTTCTGGGTTAGGCAACGAACAACCACAGATATGATTGGTTTACAATTATTCAACATAGGTTGTGATGCGGAACACAAAATTCTGGGTTGTTACGTATACTCTGAAACTATCAATAAAGAAGTGGCACCACAAAATTGGACAAGCTCTTAAGTGGAAAATCTGCTACCAATAATGACCATAAAAGGGCTTTAACAAGGAGCAGAAAACAGCTTTCCTGAGGTCCACCAGGGAATATGCAGCTTATGAAAAAAACATCTCTTTTGACAACTTCTCTTGTTGTTGTGACAGCCGGCTTTTTGCTACTCGCAGTGTCATATATGTGGCGGCTTGACCAACAGATCACCAGCCATTTTGAAGGCAGGCGATGGGAACTGCCGGCCCGGATTTATGCCCGCCCCTTAGAATTGTATGTCGGTAAGACTCTGTCTGTCGGCGCCCTCGAAAACGAACTGATCCTGTTGCGTTATAGCCGAAGGGACACCCTAGTCAAACCTGGCGAATACAGCATTCAGGGCAGGAAAGTTACCATTTACAGTCGTGCTTTTGCTTTTCCGGATATACAACAGCCTGCAACTCTAATCAGGTTACAGATACGTGACAAAACTATTACCTCCCTTGCTGATCCAGGCAGCAAGCAGCCCCTCAACATGTTCCGCTTGGAACCAGTCCAGTATGCATCCATCTATCCAAAACATAATGAAGACCGTATATTGATAAAGAGGGCAGATACCCCGGAATTGCTCATCAAAACCCTACTGCTCATTGAAGACAAAAAATTTTATTCCCACTGGGGTATCCGACCCACCGCGATAATCAGAGCCGCCCTAGCCAATCTCCGGGCAGGAAAAACCGTCCAAGGCGGCAGCACACTGACCCAACAGCTCGTAAAAAATATCTTTCTCACCAGTGAACAGACTCTATTTAGAAAGGTCAACGAAGCCATCATGTCTCTTTTGCTTGAGTACCATTACAGTAAGGACGAAATCCTGGAGGCCTACCTCAACGAGGTCTATCTGGGGCAGGACGGAAAACGTGCTATCCACGGCTTTGCCATGGCTAGCAAGTTCTATTTTGGCCGCGATCTTGACGAGTTGGAGCCGGAACAGCTGACCCTGTTAATTGGAATCGTCAAAGGAGCATCCTACTATAATCCAAGAAATCGGCCAGAGAGGGCAAAAGAACGGCGTAATCAGGTGCTGGACATCCTTGCCTCCTATCAAGACCTCAGTCCCGAAGAAACCGATCTACTGAAAAACAAGCCCCTCGCCGTCACCCTGGAAATCCCTTCTGGAATTACTCTCTATCCGTCATTTCTACAGTTGGTTCGCAGTCAACTGGCACGGGATTACAAAGACGAGGATTTACGCAGCGAAGGATTATCGATTTTTACTACGCTTGACCCTATTATCCAGCAAAAAGCAGAAGACAGCCTGGCCAGAGAACTTACAGCGATTGAAAAGCGCCGGGGGGACACTACCATAAAAAAACTCCAGGGGGCTCTGGTCATCGCCTCGGTGGACCAGGGAGAAGTCATCGCTGTGGTCGGCAATCGGGCACCCCACCAAGCGGGATTCAACAGGGCGCTGGACATGAGACGGCCGATTGGTTCGATAATTAAACCGGCGGTATTCCTGACGGCCCTGGCCCAGCCAGATTCATACAACCTGCTGACAACAATCTATGACACGCCGCTTATAGTGCCAATGGGTGGAGGAAAAGACTGGCAGCCGAAAAACTATGATCATCTTTTTCATGGTTCAGTGCCTCTAATGCAGGCATTGGTCCATTCCTATAACGTTGCCACCGTGCAACTAGGAATGGATCTGGGACTCGATGCCGTCATTGATATGTTAAAGATACTGGGCATACAGGAACAAATAAATCCCTATCCATCCCTGCTGTTGGGAGCAGTGGAACTGCCGCCTATTGAGGTTCTCCAGATGTACCAGACCATCGCAGCTGGTGGCTATCAAACTCCCCTGCGAGCCATCCTTGCAGTGACCGATCAGGAGAACAACACCTTGCAGCGCTATCCCTTGACAGTAGAGCAGACTGTGAACCCAGGGGCAATCTTTTGTCTGTCAAAAGCCCTGCAGACCGTAACCACCGAAGGTACAGCCCGCTCACTGCAACAGCTCCTGCCGGAAGGACTCACCGTGGCAGGAAAAACCGGGACAACCAACAATTTGCGCGATTCCTGGTTTGCCGGTTTTAGCGGCATGCATGTTGCCGTAGCCTGGGTCGGTCGCGACGACAACACGCCTACCGGTCTCACCGGCGCAACCGGTGCTCTCGGAGTATGGGCAACCACTATGGCTACAATCGACACAGGTGCCCTGCAAATGCAACCACCTGACAATATCCGCCTGTATTACGCAGATATCACGACAGGGCTGATCTTCAATCAAAAATGTGATACAGAAGAGGAAACACTTCTGCCTTTTATTAACAACGGTCTACTGCCAAAAGTTGTCAACTGTAGCAAGCAAAACAGCAATAACCTGGGGCGAGCACTCCATAAAGGATTGAACGATATTTTTGATCTACTCCGTTAAAAAATTTGGCTGGACTTCCAGTCCAGTGATTACCAACTTAATATTACACTTTTAAAAAGCCATGAACAACCTAACCCGTACCACTTACAAGCTGTTATCCCTCTGCTGCCTCTTAAGCGCCCTGCTCTTCCAGGGATGTGCCGTCTCTCCTCCCGGGCAACCTGTCTATTATCCACCACCGCCCCCGAAAGCAACCAAACAACAGATACCGGACGTGCAGCCAGTCAAACCACCTGCCCCGAAACAGCCCGACGCCATCGCAGTGAGTTTTAGCCAACAGGCAGCGGAGCAAAATCTCCAGGGCAGAACCGATCTCTCTATTGCAACCCTGGAGAGAGGCCTGCGGGTAGCACCTAAAGATGCCATGCTCTGGTCACAACTGGCAGAAATGAAACTACAGCAGCAGGAATACCAGCATGCCCGGTCATTAGCCACAAAATCTAACTCTCTGGCAGGTACAGACACAAAGATTATGCAAAAAAATTACTGGATTATTGAGGAATCTCAGAGAAGAGCCGCCGGTCAGTAGGTGTATTCGCAGGCCGCAGCTGTTACGCTTATAGAAGAATAGGGGCGTGATTGATATGAGGAATTGTTCTTTAGTCTGAACTTCCATTGTCAATCCGACCCCCTATGCGCCCCTTTTTTAATTTTCCAAGAGAACTTATGGGGATAAAGGTCGCCAGGATATCAGCATCTTAATAAAGGCATCATCAATCAATCCTCCTCTTTTCAGCACCCACATCGCTGCTGCATTCCATATTGCTCTCCTTTTACCGATAAGGGAGTAATAATAGCAGCGGTATAGTATCAAGCTGATTGTGCGAAAACAATAAAAAATCAATTCCCCGATTGGAAGCGACTTCCTAAGAAAAACAAAAAGGAACTGGCCCGTAAAGTGCTAGCGGAAGTCGTTTCTGAATACGGCTCCAAACAGGAAGTAAATCCTCCCGTTGACCAATTACTGGCGATAGAGGGGCAACTTCCTACACATAGTACATTTCGTCTTGATCAAAAATATCCT
>Ga0209633_10000537_pt1 | contig 43740 bp, 49 predicted proteins | sample Cruoilmetagenom1_FD_187290 | JGI IMG/M metagenome (GOLD analysis project Ga0209633, IMG submission 187290) | Oil polluted marine microbial communities from Coal Oil Point, Santa Barbara, California, USA - Sample 1 (SPAdes) (version 2) | ecosystem: Environmental > Aquatic > Marine > Oil seeps ...
AGAATCTTTTAACGCTAAAATAAAAGCTTTTAGAGCACAGTTTAGAGGTGTGAAAAATATAGACTTTTTCCTTTTTAGACTTTCAACTATTTTTGCTTAAATCTTAAATCCCACAACTTTTGGACTTGATCCAAAATTCTTGGCAAAAATCATCAATAGAACAGAAAATTTCAGTAATTTTAGAGGAAGAAATCATAGAGCAGAATGTTTTTAGTTAATTGAATTTCAATACTTTAATATACTAAATATTCTGCTTTTTTCTTAATAATTTATCCTCTTTTTTATGTCTAACTCACGTTAGTTATTAAAAAACCACCTCAATTGAGGTGGTTTTTTAATTTAAATAGGCTTGGTTTAGTTACTACTATAATGAGGATTTTCGTCTTCAACAAATCCTGTTCTTTTATGTCCTTTAAAGACATATGTTGTACCTGGATCCCAATCAAATTCAGCTTCAAAATAGATTTCATCCACTAAAGTGTTGCTAGCTGTTGTATAGGATTTTTTTGTAATTTTACCATTAGATACTGTTACGGTACCATTAGTATATAATTCTAATGCATTTGGCTCTCCTGTAAAAGTAAAGGCATCTACGTTAGCAGTTACTTTAGATTTTATTTCCATCCAATTGTCATTATCATCTAACCATAGTCCGCCATCATTAGCAGCAGTATTATATGTGGTAAAGTGTTCATAGTCTCCACCATAAGCAGGTGTAACTCCGTCTGTATTAAGGGCTACTACCCACCAATCACCTGACATGCTTTCTACTGATGTACCACCAACATTTAAATCTTCAACTTTATCACAAGAAGTGAAAGTTACAAAGACCATCATCAGTAATGTTCCTAAAAAATATTTAATTTTTCTATTGTTCATTGTGTTTCTTTTTATAGTTCTACTTGTTTTAATTGAACTTTGAAAGTACCATTTCCAAAGTTACCATTACCAGTAAAGGTAATTGTTTTAGTTCCAGAATCAACAGTAAATTCACTTACGTCTACAGTGTTACCCCATATTGGGAAAGTAGCTTGGCTGATTGTAAAATCATTAGTTGCAATATCATTTGCAGTTATAACCGCTCCAGCAGCAATATATCCTGGACCGTAACCTCTACCCATTCCATAATAACCTCCAATAGCATGTGAAAGTTTATAAGTATTAGCACCTGTTTGAATAATAAAAACAAATTCTAAATCATTATATTTTGCTGATGGGGCAAATAAAGGTGCTCTTTGTACACTAGAAGTGTATAAACCTGAAATACTAGTTTTTAAATCACCTGCTGGTGGTGCAACCCATACTTCTCTCAAAGCACTTCCACTAAAACCATCAGCATTTTGAGCTGAATAGGTTATTAAATATTGGTCAGGAGTACTTGTATCAACACCAGGAGTTCCAAAATAAGTTCCATTTCCAAATGAAGTAATAGTCTCAATTTCATTACCATCTTCAGTAGACACTGCTCCAGCGTCAACATAATTACTTCCTTCATTAACAATTAAGAAGCTAGGTCCATTAACCGTAATAATTGGGTAGTTGGTTATTCTAGAAACATTGGCTGTCGTATCTTCTTTAATACAAGAAACTAAAGTTCCTGCAATCAAAAATAGTATTATATATAATTTTTTCATTTTTTAATATTTATTAAATTAATTAACATCATACCAGACAGGTACTAAAATATCTACAATAGAACTTGGCGCATTAGAATTCCTTTGCATTTCATTTTGTGGATATTCTAACCTTTTAGGAAATGCTCCGTTTGTTTTACCTTCTACAGAATATGCAAATTGTCCTTTTATATAAGCTAAATCATCTTGAGCAACCATACTTTCTTTTGGGTAGCCGGTTCTATTATGTTCTATAAATGATTCATATCCATTAGCAGGAAATGCATCAATCCATTTTTGAGTAATTATAGCCTCAATATTTTGTTCACTACTTCCATTTGGATATGCATAAACACCAGAAACAAATGTGCTTCCATCTAATCCCCATCTATCAAAAGCAGCACTAACTCCAGCTTCATATAAGGATTTAGCATTCGTTCCACCCATATATCTTACAGACGCTTCAGCTTGCAAAAACTTACTTTCAGCTAAAGAAATAAAATAAACAGGATCGGTAGCAGAAAGTATAACTACGGAAGCATTAGCAGAGCCATTATCATAATCTCCTTGAAGTTGATAGGTTGTTCCATTATAATATTTAGCTGCACGTGGATCTGAATTGTTTGTTAAAAAGCCTCCTAATGTTTCACTAGCTCTTAGGTTTGTTCCAACATTTAATTGTCTTCTATCAGATTCATATAAAGGATTACTTCTACTATCTTCATCTTTAAATTGAGTAATTGCAGCATCACTATCTAAAAAGGAAACACCTGAATTTATTAATGTTGTAATGCCTTGTTGAGCAACTGCTGGTCTTACGTTTGACTGTCTTAAATAAACTTTTAACAATAAAGTGTTTGCAAATTGTTTCCATTTATTCATATCTCCACCAAAAATAAAATCTGAATTACCTGGAGCATTTTCTACAGGAGACTCTGCAAAGTTTTTATTTAAAGCATCTTTTAAATCAATTACCATTTGATCATAAATAGACTCTGGATCGTCAAATTTTGGATTAAGTATAGCAGGATCATTCGCTTCACTATAAGGTACAGAACCATACATGTCTACTAAAGTTTGTGATGCATAAACATCTAAAGCAGTTGCTATAAGATAATAGTTCCAATTTTGTTCTGCAAGGGCATTAGCTTTTACATTTCTAACATCAGTTAATGCATCATAAATTGCAGACCAATAACCTGGATTATTAATTTGAGAAGTAGAATTCAGGGTATAATCATCAATATACTTATATTGATTAGCTACAGCACTTTGAGTCCAAAATTGACTCCAAAATCCACCAGTTATAGCTAAGTAAGATCCCTTTGCTGCTGCAATTCCTGTTTCAGCAGCAGGTAATTCAGCAGACATAGGAAGCTGATCTGGACTTAACAAATCAGGATCCTTGTTTATATCTAAACTAGTTTCACACGAGGTGAATAATAATAAACTAGTTAAAAGTAAACTTGTTATGTTTTTATAAATATTTTTCATTTTTTAAATAATTTATTTTAGAATGTTAATTTAACACTTGTACCATATGTTCTTTGAGAAGGATTTGTTGCAAATTCACCAAATTCACTTCTAATTCCAGAACCATATGTAGTTGTTTCAGGATCCACATAGGAATTACCAGATGGAGTCCATAAGAATAGATTTTTACCATATATAGAAAATGACAAGTCAGTTAATCCTAGGGATTCAATAATTTTTGATGGTAATTTATAAGATAAAGAAACATCTCTTAATCGTACAAAAGTTTTATCTATTATTTGATTACGTTCCACGGCTGGGTTTTGAGAAACATTGTAAAAGGCTGTTACATCGTCGTAAGCAACGGGAGTTGTATTTTCAACATAACCTCCATTTCCATCAGGAACCACAGAATTTGGAATAATCCAAGAGTTTCTATTATTGTAGGTTGTCTCAATGGCATTACCAACAAAATAACTTAATCTTTTAGTGTAGGAATACATTTTACCACCTTGCTTCCAATCCATACTCATAGAAAGTCTGAAATTTTTATATTTAAATGAATTTTGTAATCCCATAATAAAATCTCTTTGAGAAGATCCAGCATATTGTTCAGTTCCATCATAAGTATAATAGCCCGTACTTGGATCTGCTATAATTTGCCCATCAGCTGTTTTAGCTGGTGCTGGTGCGTAGAAAGCTCCTAAAGGTTTACCTTCTTCAGCATAAAAATTTACACCATAAGCGTTATATATAGCTATTTTACTATCTTCACCAGCAACGCTTGTAACCTTACTATCATTTTTTGTAAATGTATAAGATAAATTCCAAACAAAGTCTTTAGTTACTATAGGTTTTGCAGTTAATACAGCTTCAATACCTCTATTTCTTAAATCTACAAAATTACCTGTAACAGTAGTATAACCTGTTGATCCAGCCACTGGTAAGTTCACAATTAAATCGTTTGTTTTTCTATCATACAAAGTTAAGTCTAATCCCAAGCGTCCTTTAAAAAATCTAGTTTCAGTACCTATTTCAATTTCATCCGTAATTTCTGGTTTTAAATTTTGATTTTCAATTCTACCAAAAATTTCTAGTCCGTTTACCCCTCCAAAAGGATAGCTAATTTGCCCAAAGTAGCCCGCATTAGTTGATTGACCAGCAGTTGAGAATACCTGATATGTATTTGTATCGTTACCAATTCTAGCCCAACTTCCTCTTAATTTAGCGAAAACATTATCATTATCAACAATTATTCCTGCTAATGAGGCAGATGGATAAAAATAGGAATTGTTTTTTATAGGAAGTGTAGAGGATTGATCATTTCTTGCAGTTAATGTTAAGAAATATTTATCAAGATAACCAAATTCAGCTTGCCCATAAATACCAAATACTCTTTTTATGTAATCATTTTGGATTAAAGTAGGAGTTGTTGCTGAATTTGAAAGTTCATAATAATTTGGTAAGTCTAAACCTGTAACTTGAGCAGACAGACGATCTCCATTTCTTTCATTAAAGTTAAGCCCACCCAACAAACTCATTGTTAAATCTGTTGCAATAGTTGTGTCATAATTTACATTTAAATAAGTATCAAACTCTCTATTAGTTCGCTTATCTTCTTGTACAGCCCCAACAACTTTATTTGAACTAGCAAGAGCTTGAGGGGAACCAGGTACATAATCAATTATTGCGCCGTGTCTTTTTACTTTTTCATTATCTACATCTGTACTTACTTGTAAGGTAGCTGATAATTTATCATTAAAAAGGTATTTAAATTGTGCATTCCCAAAAAAACGGTCTTTTTTAATTGCAACTTGATTACTTTTTAATGTTACGTATGGATTTGACGCATAAGGTGTATAAAAATAACTAGGAGTATTCCATATAACAGATAAATCTTGCATATCAACAATACTTACATTGTTAGGCATTTGTATCATTTCCTGTATTAAAGATTTCCCAAATGCAGCATCATCTCCTTGTCCTGTAGGTACAGCTTGTTGATTTTTATGAATGAAATTACCACTCACTCTAACTTTAAATTTATCCGAGCCAATACCAGCATTTATACCAAAGTTATTTTTCTTAAAACTATCTTGGTCAGTTGGTATTACACCATCAACTTGAACGCGTGAATAGGTGAATGCAACATCAGAATTATCATTACTTCCACTAACTGAAAATGAATTATTATATGCTATTCCTTGATTATAAAAATCTCGGATATTATCTTTCAATGCAACATATGGCTTAATTAGTTGTTGATTATTAACTATTCTACTCCAAGGTCTAACTTGACCATTAAATGCAGGACCCCAAGAACCATTTTCATTACTTGTTGCTTGTGGTCCTTCACCAACAACATTTGAATAAGAAACACCAGACCAACCTGTTCCAAATTGATCTTGGTAGTGTGGTACTCTAGCTACTTCAGATAAGTCTACAGAAGATGCAACACTTACCTTTAATTTATTTTTCCCTCTTTTTGTAGTAATAATTATTACCCCATTAGCACCCCTTGATCCATATAAAGATGTTGCAGAAGCCCCTTTTAGGAAATTAATGCTTTCTATATTATTTGGGTCAATATCATTTAGACCAGTACCAGCATCATATGAGCTTGTTGAACCAATACTACTAGAAGACCTGTCTTGTACAGGAGAACCATCAATTATATATAACGGGTTATTGGAACCAGTTATTGAACCAAACCCTCTAAAAATAACTTTTGTAGAAGCGCCTGGCTGTGCAGGAGATGAAATATCTACACCGGCTACTTTACCAGATAAAGTTTGTAGCGGATTTGAACTTGATACTTCTGTTAGTTGAGCACTAGATACTTTGGTAGCAGCATATCCTAATGATTTGGCTTGTCTTTTACTACCAAATGCTGTAACTACTACTTCGTTAAGCATTTCAGCACTTGCAACCATTGTAACATTAATAGAGTTTGAAGTTTTAACCACTTTGTCAACAGTTGTCATGCCTAAAAAACTAAATTGTAGCGTAGCACCTACTGTTGTTTTGATTGAATAATTACCATCAAAATCTGTTTGCGTACCAGTAGTGGTACCTTTAACTAAAACAGTTACACCTGGTAGAGGTCCGTTTGCATCGGAAACAATACCGCTAACTGTTTTTTCTTGTGCAAAACCAATTTGCACTAGTAACACTAATAATAGCGTTAAAAAACCATTAAACTTTGTTTTCATTATATAATTATTTGAATTAATTGTGTCAAAAATCTTAAAAATTTCTTAAATAACCTAATCTATTGTTAAAAAATAGTTAAAAGTTTTTATATTAAGATGATGTTCTATTTAAATGGTTGCGTATAAAAAAATGCTAGGTAAATTTACCTAGCATTTTTTTATAATAAAATTTATATTAACAAATTAATACATATCCCAAAATAATTTAGTTTCTGGTTCATCACCTCCAATTGCAGAAGACGCTGCTTCCCAATTAGTTCCATTTAAAGTTTGCTCAACAACAGGATAGGTATATCTTGTTGGGTAGCCACTTAGAGGGTCAAAAGCTGCTTGCATTTTGGGATAATCAAGTAGGCGAATTGAAGTCCACGCTTCGAATCCTCTATTAAATAAAGCTATCCATTTTTGAGTGCCAATAACTTCTTTCCATGGAATAGTAGCAGTACTTGCCGCAAGAGCAGTAGTGTAATCAATAGTTGGCAATGCTAGATAGGTTGTTGCGTCTGAAGCACTACCTCCCCAATCTTCAATAGAAGCCGTTACACCTGATTTATAAAAATTTTCGGCAGTATCGCCAACATTAAAATTTCGTGCAGCAGCTTCAGCTAATAAAAACTGAACTTCAGCATAATCTAATAATTTTCCAGGGAATGTAGGTTGTTGGATTAAACTCGATATTTGAGTATGTTTACTGAAAGACCCATCTTTGCCAATTTCTAACCCTAAATATACAACTTGAGGAATTGAAGGATCAGCATCAACATTGGAAGCAAAATAATATTTCATTCTTGGATCGGTATAAGTTACTGAACCTGGAATCACTGTGCGATCATCTTCATTATTGATTACTCCATCATCATTTGTATCCGTTAAGTACTCATATTGCCGTGGTTGCATTGTTTCAATTATAGTAGTTGCGGCAACATAATCATGTCTTCCACTTAATACTAAATTATCGTAAATAGGATTTGTGTTAGGTGCTGCAGACATATATTGATAATTTGCATTGTCATCATTACTTTCAAAAACCCCGCTTGTGACGGCACTTTCCACAGCGGTCTTAGCAAAAGAATTATCTACATCGGATAATAAAATTCCCATTCTTAATTTTAAAGAAGCGGCAAATTTCTTCCATTTAGTCACATCTCCGTTGTAAATTCTATCTGCTGATCCAAAACTTCCTTTACTTACGTCTAAATTATTAATTGAAGTAGTTAGTCTATCAATTAAATCTTTATAAATAGTTTCGCCATCATCATACTTAGGTGTTAAATTATTAATGTCTAAAGATTCAGTATAAGGTATATTCCCGAAAGTTTCAACCAAAATACTATATGTATATATATTTAGTATTTCTATAATTGCTAATTTATTAGGTTTATTAGCTTCATAATCTGGATCTGTAGCGGAAGAAGTTTCAGCTATAATATTTTTAGCTTCATCTAAATCTTTTAAAACATCTTTGTATAATACGCTCCAATGTGTTCCTGGAATAGGTCTTGAAGTTTGATCATAGTTACTCTCATCTGTGTAAGTAACCTCTTGCCAATATTGTGCCCAAAGTTTGGTGTTATTCCTGTTTACATTTTGAACAACCATTTGGTCAACTAAACTCTTTTGAGCCCCAGTAAATAAACTTTCACCAGGAACAAGAGCTGGATCCTTTATGTTCTGATTTAGATTCTCTAAATTATTAGAACAAGAAGCAACAATTATTGCTGTAATTAATATTAGTATTTTTTTCATTATTATATTTTTTAAAATTGAAGTTTAAGATTAAAACCTATATCTCTTGTTGTTGGTAAAGAACCTGTTAGAAACCCTTGCAAGTTACCTGATGATAGTCCAGATTCTGGATCTGCATGAGGTAGATTTTTATGAATAATCCAAAGATTTGATCCCGTTAAACTGAATGAAGCACCAGTTAAGAAAGTAGTATCAATTAATTTTTTATCAAAATTATAGGTTATAGCTAATTCTCGAAGTTTAATATAACTTGCATCATAAACAAACGCAGCGTTAGGTAATCCTCTTCTATATCCAAAAGCACCAAATCTATCAGCTCTAATTCTGGAAGTATTAACTGATCCATCAGGGTTTACACCAGGGTTTATAAATCCACCACCATCAGCTAATGAATTTCTTACAGGGTTTCCTAAATCATTAGTAAATGCAGTTTCAGCGTACAATCCAGTAGCTTGACCGTAAGCTTGGTCTAAAGAAAAAATACTTCCACCTTGCTGAATATCTATTAAAAAGCTAAGTGAAATATTTTTGTAAGAGAAACTATTTGAAATACCCATTAGCCAATCAGGATTTGTATCTCCAATTACATAATTTGATGCAGAGGTTTTTATATATTGACCATTACTTGGGTCAACTACTTTTTGTCCATTTAAATAAGTATAATCTGTACCTTGGATAACCCCATAAGGTTGGCCAACCTGTGCATTGATAGTAACTCCTTGGTTAAAAGCTCCTAGTTGTAATGTTTCAATACCTTCAGCTAAAGAAAGCACCTTGCTTTCATTTGTAGACCAGTTAATATTTACATTCCATTTAAAATTATTTGTTTTAAATGGTATAGCATTTACTGTTAATTCAAGTCCTTTATTTTCAATTTCTCCAGCATTCAAAATTTTAGAGGTATAACCAACAGATCTAGAAACTGGGACAGCCACAATTTGGTCAATAGAGTTTGTTTTATAATATGCAAAGTCAAAACCTATTCTGTTTTTTAAGAATTTCATTTCTAAACCAGCTTCAAAACTTTTAGTTTTTTCAGGTTTTAGATTAGGATTTTTTTTAGTATTTGCAACAGAAGTATTTGCTGTGCCAATAGGAATATTTACGTTATAGGTATCATATAAAAAATCAAAAGGAGCACTATTACCTACTTCGGCATAATTCATTCTTAATTTCCCAAAAGAGATCCAATCTTTTTCTAATAGTTTATTGAATACAAAACTACCTGCTATTGATGGATAATAATAGGTACTGTTGTCTTTAGGTAATGTAGATGAATGGTCTCTACGTATTGTTCCATCTAAAAATAACATATTTTTAAAACCGAATGAAGCACTAGCATAAATACCATCAACACCAATTTTTTCAGCAACCTCTACAGGTAATGGAAGTGGTCCATTACTATTTTGTAAGGAATATAATTTTGGGACACTTAACCCTCCTGATGTGGATGAATAAATTGATTGGAATTCGTTTCTTCTAATATTGGTACCAATAATTCCTTTTAAGTTTAAGTCTTCACTTAAGTCTTTATGGAAATTAAGCATTAGGTCGTAATTTGTTTCGGTATTTTGAATGTTTTTTCTCCCATATCCAGAATCAACAGATCCTCTTGTAATACCAAAATCAGCAGGGACACTACCATTTGCTCTTCTTTCTTCTTGTATTTCAGAATAGGTGTCTGTTGCAACTCTACCAGTAACGTCAACCCAATCAGTTAAATTATAAGTCAAAGATACATTTCCTAAAAAACGATTTCTAGCGTCTGTTTCGAAATTTTCATATCTTGTCCAATATGGATTGTCCCAAAAAATAGGAGGTGAACCAGCAGCAGAACTTGCAGGGTTCCAAGTTACATTTCTGTGTGTTGCAAAATAAATATTCTGTTGTTCTTTTAAATCAACATTTGTTTGAAACCATTGTTTAAACATACCAACAATATTGTCATTATATCCAGTTGAATTTCTTCCTTTGCCATTAGTTTTGATGTAATTTGCAGTTGCAGTTGCAGTTAATTTATCATCAAATTTAAAATTTCCGCTTATAGAAAAATTATGTTTATTAATAGAACTGTTTGGCATTAATCCTGTTTGGTCAAATTTAGAATAATTTAATCTAAAAGAACCATCGTCAAAACCTTTATCTAAAGAAATTGAATTTGTGATTGTAATTGGAGTTTCAAAAAAAGTAATTGGACCATTTTTTGCATTAACCCAAGGTGTTGCTTTTCTATAATTAGGAGAGTCAGGGTCGAAAGAATCCCATTGATAAACTAATAAATTAGGGTCAAATGCTTCACCATAAGATGCGTCCTCAGTGTAAAGCGATACCAAATCATTAATGCCATTACCTGTTATATCTTCCTCATAAAAATGAGAATTAAGGCCATCGTAGTAAGGGCCATAACCTGCACCATATTGATTTTGATATTTAGCAAAAGTACTTTTATCAATAGAACCTGTTGTAATTCCTGAATTGATTGTAATTCCAAATCCTTTTGTTTTTTTACCTTTTTTGGTGGTTATCATAATAACTCCATTTGCAGCTCTGGATCCATATAACGCAGATGCAGCAGCACCTTTTAGTACGTTTACAGATTCAATATCATTAGGATCAATGTCTTGAGCGGCATTACCATAATCATAATAATTTCCATGAGCTGTTGCTTGTCCTTTAGAGTTAGTGCTAGTGTTGTTAATGGGTACACCATCAACAACAAATAAAGCCTGATTACTTCCTGTTAAAGAAGCATTTCCTCTAATAACAACATTGGTAGATCCCCCCATATTATTATTCTTTCTAATTTGAATACCTGATGCTTTCCCAGAAAGGGCATTTACGAAATTTCCACTTTTTACAGTATTCAATTCATCTCCTTTAACTTTTTGAGTTGAATAACCTAAAGACTTTTTATCTCTAGAAATACCTAAGGCTGTAACTACTACTTCATCAAGCATTTGAGAGCTTTCTGTCATAGTTACATTAATAGAGTTTGATGAACCAACCACTTTATCAACTGTAGTCATACCAACAAAACTAAATTGTAACGTAGAACCTACTGTTGCTTTGATTGAATAGTTTCCATCAAAATCTGATTGAGTACCTACAGTGGTACCTTTTACTAAAACAGTTACACCTGGTAAAGGTCCGCTTGCATCGGAAACAACACCAGTAACTGTTTTTTCTTGTGCAAAACCAATTTGCACTAATAACACTAACAAAAGTGTTAAAAAACCATTAAACTTTGTTTTCATTATATAATTATTTGAATTAATTACGCCAAAAATCTTAATAATTTGTTAATATTCCAAACATTTAAGTGTCAAAGTCCTAGCTAAAGGCTAAAATTATCACATTATTACAAATAAGGTTAATTTATTGATAATACTTAATTGCAATGACAAATTGTAGCTCTATTGGTAGTTATATGATACTATGATTTGTAAGTTTTCAGCTAAAAAGGGTAAGATATTTGCAAATGGAATTTAGAATTTTTAAAATTAAATTGAGTTTCGTTGTTTTTACCTATAACATAGCTGATATTTATGGTGCTTTCTTTGGTTTTGAAGAATAATCCTAAGCCAATACTATACAATTTTTGAGAGTTTAGGGTAAAGTCTTTTATTAAAGCAAAATCCGTTATAGTATATAAAGCATTGTTTTTATTTATTGTATAGTAATATTCTAAAGAGGTTATGCTATACTTTGAAGTGAAAATACTTTGTTCATCAAAACCCCGAATGGTATTTATACCCCCAATTCTATATAGTTCGTTTTGATAATAATTGTTAGCATTTAATAAGGCATTTTCGCTTTTAAAGAGAATACTATTTTTAGTGTTAAAATTTATTAGGTAAGTTCCTTTTATGTTGAGTTTTGTTTGTTGTTCTTTTGTTGCTAAAATTTTTCTGTTTCCAATTAAAAATTGGGTTTCCATTAAAAACTTGAATGGAATAAAATTATTAGAAGCTATTCTTTTAAAATAAGCATAGGAAACTCCATAGAAATTATTATTAAAATTAGTAATGTTGTTGTTTGTTGTAAGTGATTGAATTAAATTCGATTTTTCACCACTATATATTAATGTAAAACTATTATTTCTGTTAATCTCATAAAATAATTGAATAGCTGTTTTAGAATTCAAATAGGTAGAATCTTGTTTGTAAATTGAAAATTGAAAATCTGGAGTAATAGCAGTATTGAAAATATAAGGAGATTTAAATTGAATGTTAAGAGATTTGCTAGATTTTTGAAAACTTTTCCAATTTAATTTTAAACTTTCACCATTATTAAAAATATTGTTCAAATTTAAATCTAAATATCCGTTCAATTGAATTTTGTTGCTGGATGGCTGATTACTAAACCCAACAATTCCATCAAAAGTATTGTTAGATTTCTTTTTAAGGTATAAAAATATTGAAGTAGAATCTTTATTGAATAAAACGGCAGGTTTTTTAATTTGAGTTGTAAATGATAGCTGATTTAGTCTGTCATTAATTAATCCTAATGTTTTTAAATTAAAAAGATTATTTTTTTTAATTCCAACAAAGTGCTTTAAAAATTTTCTAGGGAAATTAGGATATCCTTTTATAACTACATTTGTAATATGTCTTTTTTCTGAGGGCTCAATAATTAAATTTGCTATTAGTAAATCATCTTTTTCTTTTATAGAGTCCAAATATATAGAAGTGAATGAAAATCCGTTGATTTCAAAAAAACTGATAATGGAGTTTAAAGTGGTTTCTATTTGATTTGTTGAAACTTCAAAATACTTATTGGTTATTTTAATATTTGTTAAGTTATTTAAAATCTTTTCATCAAGTTTATTATCGTAATAAACTCTAATAGTATCAATTCTTTTATTTAATGTAAAACTGCAATTAATTAAGGTATCTTTTTCTTTTATATTGTAAGAATTATTAAAGTAGCCAGTTTTGGTTAATAACTTAGAAATATTTTTTATTTCATTGGTAACACTTTGCCTGTTTAAATGTTGTTTTTTGAAAGGAATTTTGTTTAAAACACCCAAATTTAGACTGTCTTTTGTAAAAATATTCAAATGAAAATGTTGGGCATTAATTCCTTCAAAACAGACTATGAAAAATACTGGTAATATTAAATTTAGAGTGCTTTTCAAATGATTAAAAATTAGAATGTGAATATACTATATTAATATGGTGTAATTTTAATAAAAAATAAAATAATGTCAGGTTTGATAAACAAGAAATTATTTGTAGATTTGCAAACTCTTAGAAAAGAGCTAAATAAATTTAAAAGTAATTAATAACAAAATTTTAGTATGCCAACAATTTCGCAATTAGTACGAAAAGGAAGAACCAAAATAACTAAGAAGAGTAAATCGGCTGCTTTAAATTCTTGTCCTCAAAGACGAGGAGTGTGTACACGTGTATATACTACAACACCAAAAAAACCAAACTCAGCAATGCGTAAAGTAGCAAGGGTAAGGTTAACAAATGGTAATGAAGTAAATGCATACATTCCGGGTGAAGGACATAATTTACAAGAGCACTCGATAGTATTAGTTAGAGGTGGAAGGGTTAAAGATTTACCAGGAGTTAGGTATCATATTGTTCGTGGAGCATTAGATACAGCAGGTGTTGATGGAAGAACTCAACGCCGATCTAAATACGGTACAAAAGCCCCTAAAAAGTAATTTAAAAACTTTAATGTAAAGAGATGAGAAAAAAGAAGGCGAAAAAAAGAGTTCTTTTACCAGATCCAAGATTTAACGATCAGTTAGTTACACGTTTTGTGAATAACTTAATGTGGGACGGTAAAAAATCCGTAGCTTTTAAAGTGTTCTATGATGCCTTAGACATTGTAGAACAGAAAAAACAAGACGAAGAAAAATCAAACCTTGAAGTTTGGAAAGATGCATTAAGTAATGTTATGCCTCAAGTAGAAGTTAGAAGCCGACGAATTGGTGGAGCTACGTTCCAAATACCAGCACAAATTAGACCAGATAGAAAAGTATCTATTGCAATTAAATGGCTAATTACCTATTCAAGAAAAAGAAATGAAAAATCTATGGCTCAGCGCTTAGCTGCCGAAATTCTTGCTGCAGCAAAAGAAGAAGGAGCTGCCGTTAAGAAAAGAGTAGATGTTCATAAAATGGCTGATGCAAATAAAGCATTCTCACACCTTAGATTTTAATAAAGTAAGATGGCAAGAGATTTAAAATACACTAGAAATATTGGAATTGCAGCTCATATTGATGCAGGTAAAACTACGGCGACTGAGCGAATTTTATATTATACAGGTGTTTCACATAAAATAGGAGAGGTTCATGATGGCGCAGCTACAATGGACTGGATGGAGCAAGAGCAAGAAAGAGGTATCACTATTACATCTGCAGCTACACATTGTAAGTGGCCTTATAGAGGTAAAGAATATGCAGTAAACATTATTGATACTCCAGGTCACGTTGATTTTACAGTTGAAGTTGAACGTTCATTAAGAGTTTTAGATGGTGTTGTTGCATTATTTAGTGCTGTTGATGGTGTAGAGCCACAATCAGAAACTGTTTGGAGGCAAGCAGATAAATATAAAGTACCAAGATTAGGTTTTGTAAATAAAATGGATCGTCAAGGTGCTGATTTCTTTAACGTGTGTAAACAAGTTAGAGAAATGTTAGGTGGTAATCCAGTTCCATTACAAGTTCCAATAGGTGATGAAATTGATTTTAAAGGAGTTGTTGATTTGATTTCCAAAAAAGCAATTGTTTGGAACGAGGATGATATGGGTATGACCTATGAAGAAATTGAAATACCAGCAGAGCTAGTTGATGATGTTGAAAAATATAGAGCAGAATTAGTTGAAGCTGTTGCGGAATACGATGAAGAATTATTAGAAAAATTCTTTGAAGATGAAAATTCAATTTCAGAAGACGAAATAATCGCAGCATTGCGTGCGGCAACTATTGATATGTCTATTATTCCAATGATGTGTGGTTCCGCCTTTAAAAATAAAGGAGTGCAAGCAATGTTGGATGCTGTTATGCGTTTTTTACCTTCACCATTAGATATTGATGCTATTGAAGGGTTTAATCCAAAAACAGAAGAACCTGCTTATAGAAAGCCAAATGTTAATGAACCATTTTCTGGATTAGCATTTAAAATTGCTACCGATCCATTTGTTGGTCGTTTAGCTTTCTTCCGGGCCTATTCAGGGGTTTTAAATGCTGGTTCATATGTATTAAATACTCGTTCAGGTAAAAAAGAACGTATTTCACGTATTTATCAAATGCATTCAAATAAACAAGAACCTATTGCTAGAATAGAAGCGGGTGATATTGGTGCAGCAGTAGGCTTTAAAGATATTAAAACAGGAGATACACTTTGCGACGAGAAACATCCTATTGTATTAGAGTCTATGACTTTCCCTGAACCAGTAATTGGAATTGCTGTGGAGCCTAAAACAAAAGCTGATGTTGATAAATTAGGAATGGCTTTAGGTAAGTTAGCTGAAGAAGATCCAACATTTGTGGTTAAAACGGATGAAGCGTCTGGTCAAACAATTATTTCAGGAATGGGTGAATTGCACTTAGAAATTATTGTAGATCGTTTAAAACGTGAGTTTAAAGTAGAGGTAAATGAAGGTCAACCACAAGTTGAATATAAAGAAGCAATTACAGGTGAAACTAAACACCGCGAAGTTTATAAAAAACAATCTGGTGGTCGAGGTAAATTTGCAGATATCCAATTTATAATGGAGCCAACAGGTGATGATAAACCAGGATTAGTTTTTGAAAATAAAATTAAAGGTGGAAATGTTCCAAAAGAATTTGTTCCTTCTATTGAAAAAGGGTTTAAAGCAGCTATGAAAAACGGACCTTTAGCAGGTTACGAAATGGATAGTTTAAAAGTTACCTTGTTTGATGGTTCATTCCACGCAGTTGACTCGGATCAATTATCGTTCGAATTAGCAGCTAAAATGGGATTTAAAGCAGCAGCAAAATCTGCAAAACCTGTTATTTTAGAGCCAATAATGAAGTTAGAAGTGGTTACACCTGAAGAAAATATGGGGGATGTTGTAGGTGATTTAAACCGTAGAAGAGGGCAAGTTCATGCGATGGACGATAGATCTGGAGCTAAAGTTGTAAAAGCAACAGTTCCTTTATCTGAAATGTTTGGATATGTTACTACATTAAGAACATTATCATCAGGTAGAGCAACATCGTCAATGGAATTTTCACATTACGAACAAACTCCATCAACTATAGCTGAAGAAGTAATAGCAAAAGCAAAAGGTTAATCTCTAAATTATTAACGATGAGTCAAAAAATTAGAATAAAATTAAAATCATACGATTACAATTTAGTAGATAAATCTGCTGAAAAAATCGTAAAAACGGTAAAAAGTACAGGTGCAGTTGTAAACGGACCAATTCCATTACCAACTCACAAAAAGATTTTTACTGTGTTGCGTTCACCGCACGTAAATAAAAAATCAAGAGAACAATTTCAATTAAGCGCTTATAAACGTTTGTTAGATATTTATAGTTCGTCATCAAAAACAATTGATGCTTTAATGAAATTGGAGTTGCCAAGTGGAGTTGAAGTAGAAATTAAAGTTTAAGTACTTTAAACATCGAGATTTGAATTTCGATGACTTGTCCGGAGCGATTGACGAAGGAAAAACGAAAAAAATACATTCAGGGTTGAAGTATTTTGACCCTGTTTTTTTGAAATAAAAGTAGAATAATAATAAATTAATAAATAAACATGTCTGGGTTAATAGGAAGAAAAATCGGAATGACCAGTTTATATGACGAAAGTGGTAAAAACATACCATGTACAGTTATAGAAGCGGGTCCTTGTGTAGTTACCCAAGTCAGAACCGAAGAAGTAGATGGGTATAAAGCCCTTCAACTTGGTTTCGATGACAAAAAAGCAAAAAGCTCAAATAAAGCTTTAGATGGCCATTTTAAAAAAGCCGGAACTACTGCTAAAAGAAAAGTTATCGAATTTCAAGGTTTTGATGAGGAACACAAATTAGGAGATCAAGTAACCGTTGAACTTTTTACTGAAGGAGAATTTGTTGATGTTTCAGCAACTTCAAAAGGTAAAGGTTTTCAAGGGGTAGTTAAACGTCACGGATTTGCTGGTGTAGGCCAAGCAACTCACGGTCAACATAACCGTTTAAGAGCACCAGGTTCAATTGGTGCAGCATCTTATCCAGCTAGAGTATTCAAAGGAATGCGAATGGCAGGAAGAATGGGAGGAAATAAAGTTACAGTTCAAAATTTAAGAGTTTTAAAAGTAGTTCCAGAAAAAAATCTACTTGTGGTTAAAGGAGCAGTTCCTGGTCATAAAAACGCTTATGTAATCATTCAGAAATAATGAAAGTAGCAGTTTTAGATATACAAGGAAAAGATACAGGAAGAAAAGTTGAACTTTCTGATACTGTATATAGTATTGAGCCAAATAATCATGCCGTTTACTTAGATGTAAAACAATATTTAGCTAATAAACGACAAGGAACTCATAAAGCTAAAGAAAGAGCCGATATTTCAGGTAGTACTCGAAAAATCAAAAAACAAAAAGGTACTGGTACCGCTAGAGCAGGTAGTATTAAATCTCCTATATTTAGAGGTGGAGGTCGAGTTTTTGGTCCAAGACCTAAAGATTATTCTTTTAAATTAAATAAAAATTTAAAAAGATTAGCACGAAGATCAGCCTTGAGTATTCAAGCAAAAGAGAACAATATTTTAGTAGTGGAAGATTTCAATTTTGAAACCCCAAAAACTAAAAATATTACTAATGTTTTAAAGGCTTTAGGAGTAGAAAACAAAAAATCATTATTTGTGTTGGCTGAACAAAATAATAATGTATATTTGTCATCGCGCAATTTAAAAAGTGTTAAAACCGTAATGAATTCAGGACTAAGCACTTACGAATTGTTAAATGCAAATAAAATAATTCTATCTGAAAGTTCTTTAGAAGGAATTGAATCTAATTTAACCAAATAGGTAACGAGAATGAGTATTTTAATTAAACCTATTATAACAGAAAAAGCAACAAGTGATAGCGAATTATTTAATCGTTATGCATTTGTAGTAGATAAAAAAGCAAACAAGCTTGAAATTAAAAGCGCCATAGAAGAAGTTTATGGAGTTGCAATTGAAAGCGTTAGAACTATGAATTATCCTGTACAAAGAAAGTCTAAATACACTAAAAATGGTGTTGTTCAGGCTAAAGTAGGAGGATATAAAAAAGCAATAGTTCAGTTAGCTGAAGGAGATAATATTGATTTTTATAGCAATATCTAAGAAAAGATAAAATGTCAGTTAGAAAATTAAAACCAATAACACCAGGTCAGCGTTTTAGAGTAGTAAATGGCTTCGACACTATTACTACTGATAAGCCGGAGAAAAGTTTATTAGCTCCGAAAAAAAGATCTGGAGGTCGAAACAACAGAGGGAAAATGACTATGCGCTACATAGGTGGTGGTCATAAAAAACAATATCGTATTATCGATTTTAAAAGAGATAAAAACGGTGTTCCTGCAACTATTAAAAGCATTGAGTACGACCCAAATCGTACAGCATTTATTGCCCTTTTACATTATGTAGATGGTGCAAAAAGATACATTATTGCACAAGCAGGATTAAAAGTTGGTCAACAAGTAATTTCTGGTGAAGGAGCGACTCCTGATGTGGGAAATACGATGTTGTTAAGTAAAATTCCTTTAGGAACTACAATTTCTTGTATTGAGTTACACCCAGGTCAAGGAGCTGTTATTGCTCGTAGTGCTGGATCATTTGCTCAATTAATGGCAAGAGATGGAAAATATGCAACCATTAAATTGCCTTCTGGTGAAACTAGATTAATTTTAGTTACTTGTATGGCAACTATTGGTGCGGTATCAAATTCTGATCATCAATTATTAGTTTCCGGTAAAGCGGGTAGAACTCGTTGGTTAGGAAGAAGACCTAGAACTAGAGCTGTTGTAATGAACCCTGTAGATCACCCAATGGGTGGTGGAGAAGGTCGTTCATCTGGAGGACACCCAAGATCAAGAAATGGAATTCCTGCTAAAGGGTTCAAAACAAGATCTAAGGTTAAAGCGAGTAATAAATATATTATAGAACGTAGAAAAAAATAATTAAGATATGGCACGTTCATTAAAAAAAGGACCTTACGTTTTTCACAAACTTGATAAAAAAGTTCAAGGAAATATTGAATCAGGAAAAAAATCAGTAATCAAAACTTGGTCAAGAGCCTCTATGATTACCCCAGATTTTGTAGGACAAACAATTGCCGTTCATAACGGTCGTCAGTTTGTGCCTGTTTATGTAACAGAAAACATGGTAGGGCATAAATTAGGAGAATTTTCACCAACACGTTCTTACAGAGGACACGCTGGTGCTAAAAATAAAGGAAAAAAATAGTAGGTAATCATGGGAGTTCGAAAAAAAATAAGAGCACAACAAATAAAAGAGGAGAAAAAGCAATTGGCTTTTGCTAAGCTTACAGGTTGTCCTACATCACCAAGAAAAATGCGTTTAGTTGCAGATTTAGTTAGAGGAGTTGAGGTTGAAAAAGCACTTCAAATATTAAAATTTAATGTAAAAGAAGCATCTATAAATCTTGAAAAATTATTATTGAGTGCCATTGCAAATTGGCAAGCAAAAAACGAAAATTCAAATATTGAGGATGCTGGACTATATGTTAAAGAAATATTTGTGGATAGCGCAAGTATGTTAAAAAGATTAAGACCAGCTCCACAAGGTAGAGCACACAGAATTAGAAAGCGTTCTAATCATGTGACATTAATCTTAGGAAGTAAAAATGTTAGCAATTAATCATAAGTAGAATGGGACAAAAAACAAATCCAATAGGAAACCGAATAGGAATTATCAGAGGATGGGAATCTAACTGGTATGGAGGAAGAAACTACGGAGATAAAATTGCTGAAGATTATAAAATAAGAGAGTATGTAAATGCTCGATTAGCCAAAGCAAGTGTTTCATCTGTAATTATTGAGCGTACACTTAAACTTGTAACCGTTACTATCACTACTGCACGACCGGGTATTATTATAGGTAAAGGCGGACAAGAGGTAGACAAGTTAAAAGAAGAACTTAAAAAAATTACAGGTAAAGAAGTACAAATTAATATTTTTGAAATTAAACGTCCAGAATTAGATGCACGTTTAGTAGCTTCAAGTATTGCTCGTCAAATTGAAAATAGAATTTCATATAGAAGAGCAATTAAAATGGCTATCGCTGCAACTATGAGAATGAATGCTGAAGGAATTAAGGTTCAAATTTCAGGTCGTTTAAATGGTGCTGAAATGGCACGTTCAGAACACTATAAAGATGGAAGAATTCCTCTTTCAACTTTTAGAGCAGATATTGATTATGCACTTGTAGAAGCTCATACTACCTATGGCCGATTAGGTGTAAAAGTATGGATTATGAAAGGCGAGGTTTATGGTAAGAGAGAGTTGTCACCATTAGTTGGTTTATCTAAAAAACAAGGTAAATCTGATAGAGGTAGGGGAAAATCAAAACGATCTCAAGCTCCTCGTAGAAGAAAATAAATTTTTAAAATTTAGAATGTAAAATGTTACAGCCAAAGAGAGTAAAATATCGTAAAGTACAGAAGGGGAAAGGGAACATGAATGGAAACTCTAATAGAGGACACCGACTTTCTAACGGAATGTTTGGTATCAAATCTTTAGAGCAAGACTTACTTACATCTCGACAAATAGAAGCAGCACGTATTGCTGCAACTAGACATATGAAAAGAGAAGGACAACTGTGGATTAAAATATTTCCAGATAAGCCAATTACCAAAAAACCATTAGAAGTACGTATGGGGAAAGGTAAAGGAGCACCAGAATATTTTGTTGCAGTAGTTAAACCAGGAAGAATTCTATTTGAAGTAGGTGGAGTGCCAATTGAAGTTGCAAAAGAAGCTTTACGTTTAGCAGCGCAAAAACTTCCAGTGAAAACTAAGTTTGTGATAGCTAGAGATTTTGATAACGCTTAATAACCGATTAAGAAAATGAAACAATCAGAAATTAAAGAATTATCAACCGAAGAGTTACAAGATAAACTTGGAAGTTTAAAGAAAAGTTATATTGATCTAAAAATGGCTCATACAATTTCACCATTGGAAATACCAATGCAATTGAGAGCCCTTAGAAGAACTGTGGCTAGAGTTGCTACAGAATTAACTAAAAGAGAATTACAATAATTGTATTCAGAAGTAAAAGATGGAAAAAAGAAATCTTAGAAAAGAAAGAATAGGTGTAGTTTCAAGCAATAAAATGGAAAAATCTATTGTAGTTGCTGAAGTTAAAAAAGTGAAACATCCTATGTACGGAAAATTCGTGTTAAGCACAAAAAAATATGTGGCTCACGATGAGAAAAATGATTGCAATATTGGTGATACTGTTAAAATAATGGAAACGCGTCCAATGAGTAAATCTAAACGTTGGAGGCTAGTAGAAATCCTAGAAAGAGCTAAATAATTATGTTACAAACAGAATCAAGATTAAGAGTAGCAGATAATACTGGAGCTAAAGAGGTTTTAGTTATCCGCGTTTTAGGTGGAACTAGAAAACGTTACGCTTCCATTGGTGATAAAATTGTTGTAGCTATTAAAGATGCTACACCAAATGGAACGGTAAAAAAAGGACAAGTTGCAAAAGCAGTAGTTGTTAGAACGAAAAAAGAAATTAGAAGAAAAGATGGATCTTATATTAGATTTGATGACAATGCTTGTGTATTGTTAGATGCTACTTCTGGTGAAATGAAAGGAACACGTGTATTTGGACCTGTTGCTAGAGAACTTCGTGAAAAACAATTTATGAAAATTGTATCATTAGCACCTGAAGTGCTTTAATAAAACAATAAGAAAATGAGGTTAAAGATAAAATCAGGAGATATTGTTAAAGTTATGGCGGGTGACCATAAAGGAGAACAAGGTAAAGTTGTTGAAGTTTTTATTGAAAAAAATAGAGCCATTGTTGAAGGTGTAAATTTAATTTCAAAACACACTAAACCAAGTGCTCAAAATCCGCAAGGAGGAATAGTAAAAAAAGAAGCTTCTATTCACATTTCTAATTTAATGTTAGTTGAAAATGGAAAAACTACTAAAGTTAAATATAGAGTGGAAGATGGTAAAAAAGTTAGGGTTTCAAAAAAATCTGATAAAGTAATTTAGATATGGCTTATACACCAAGACTTAAAGAAGAATATAAATCTAGAGTTATTAAAGCTCTAATGGAAGAATTCAGTTATAAAAATGTAATGGAAGTTCCTAAATTGCAAAAAATTGTAATTAGTAAAGGAGTGGGTGCTGCCGTAGCTGATAAGAAATTAGTAGATTATGCTGTTGAAGAATTAACTACTATTTCTGGACAACAAGCTATATCAACAATATCTAAAAAAGACGTTGCAACGTTTAAACTTCGTAAAGGGATGCCAATTGGGGCAAAAGTTACACTTAGGGGAGATAAAATGTTTGACTTTTTAGATAAATTTGTAACTACCGCTTTGCCACGTGTTAGAGATTTCAGTGGGATTAAAGCTAATGGTTTTGATGGCAGAGGGAATTATAATTTAGGTATTACAGAACAAATTATTTTTCCTGAAATTGATATTGATAAAGTGCATAAAATAGGAGGTATGGATATTACATTTGTAACGTCTGCAAATACCGATAAAGAAGCAAAATCATTATTAAGTGAATTAGGTTTACCATTTAAAAAAAATAAATAATGGCTAAAGAATCAATGAAAGCCCGAGAGGTTAAAAGAAGAAAGTTAGTGGAAAAGTATGCTGAAAAACGTAAAGCTCTAAAAGAAGCTGGAGATTTTGAAGCCTTACAAAAACTACCAAAAAATGCATCACCAGTTCGTTTACATAATCGTTGTAAATTAACAGGAAGACCAAAAGGTTATATGAGGCAATTTGGTTTATCACGTGTAACTTTCCGTGAAATGGCCAATCAAGGGTTAATACCAGGAGTTAAAAAAGCTAGTTGGTAAAATTATAAATTGGTTTTAGGTTCAATTTACTATTGAAAACCAAGACCGCAAAATTAATAAATATGATTACAGATCCAATCGCAGATTATCTAACAAGAGTTAGAAATGCAATTATGGCAGGGCACAGGGTTGTTGAAATTCCAGCTTCAAAAATTAAAAAAGAAATTACTAAGATCTTATTTGATCAAGGTTACATTTTAAGCTATAAATTTGAAGATAATAATGTTCAAGGAACTATTAAAATAGCTTTAAAATACAGTAAAGAAACAAAGGCTTCCGTAATAAAAAAATTACAAAGAGTTAGTACACCAGGATTACGAAAATATTTTGGAGCTACTGAGTTGCCACGTGTGTTAAATGGATTAGGCATAGCAATAGTATCTACTTCAAAAGGTGTGATGACAAGTAAACAAGCTCGTCAGGCACATGTTGGTGGGGAAGTATTATGTTTTGTATATTAATAAATAACTGAACAAAGATGTCAAGAATAGGAAATAATCCAATTACTTTACCAGAAGGAGTTACATTTGAAATTAATAATAATGTAGTTTTAGTAAAAGGTAAATTAGGAGAATTATCGCAAGAAATTACAGACGATATTACTATTGAAGTTAAAGATGGAACTATTGTTTTAAAACGACCATCTGAAAGTAAAAGTCATAAAGCAAAACATGGTTTATACAGAGCATTAATTAATAATATGATTATTGGTGTATCTAAAGGTTGGTCTAAAGAATTAGAACTTGTAGGTGTTGGTTACAGAGCCACAAATCAAGGTCAAGTATTAGACTTAGCACTTGGGTTTTCACATAATATTGTTTTAGATATTGCTCCAGAAGTGAAAGTTGAAACAGTTTCTGAAAAAGGTAAAAATCCAATAATTAAATTAACTTCATTTGATAAACAATTAGTAGGTGCAGTTGCGGCAAAAATTAGAGCTTTCCGTAAACCTGAACCATACAAAGGAAAAGGAGTTAAATTTGTAGGAGAAGTATTAAGAAGAAAAGCAGGTAAATCTGCATAATAAGGTATAGTATTATGGCATTATCAAAGCTTGAAAGAAGACAAAGAATTAAACACAGAATTAGAAAAGTAGTTTTAGGAACTGCAAACAAACCAAGATTATCTGTGTTTAGAAGTAATAAAGAAATTTATGCTCAACTAGTTGATGATAATAAAGGTACAACTTTAGTATCAGTATCATCAAGAGATAAAGAAATTGAATCAAAAGGATCAAAATCAGAAATTGCCAAATTAGTTGGTAAATCAGTTGCTGAAAAAGCAATTAAAGCTGGAATTGAAACCATTGCATTTGATAGAAATGGATTTTTGTATCACGGTAGAGTTAAAGCTCTAGCAGACGCTGCAAGAGAAGCAGGTTTAAAATTTTAGTATAATATGTATCATAAATACAAAAACGTAGAAAGAGTAAAACCTAGCGGTTTAGAACTACAAGACCATTTAGTAGGTGTTCAAAGAGTTACTAAAGTAACCAAAGGGGGTAGAGCATTTGGTTTTTCGGCTATTGTTGTAGTTGGAGATGGAAATGGTGTAGTTGGACAAGGTTTAGGTAAATCTAAAGATGTTGCTTCAGCAATTGCAAAAGCAATAGAAGACGCAAAGAAAAACTTAGTTAGAATTCCTATTTTTAACAAAACATTGCCTCACGAACAAAAAGGTAAATTTGGAGGAGCAAGAGTGTTTTTAAAACCAGCATCACATGGTACTGGAGTTATTGCAGGTGGAGCAGTTCGTGCAGTATTGGAATCTGTTGGAGTTCATGATGTGCTTTCAAAATCACAAGGTTCATCTAACCCTCATAATGTTGTAAAAGCAACTTTTGATGCTTTATTACAACTTAGAAGTGCTAGTATGGTAGCTAAAGAAAGAGGTGTTTCTTTAGATAAAGTGTTTAATGGTTAAAACTGGGAGTACGATGGCAAAAATAAAAGTTAAACAAGTTAGAAGTAAAATTAGACGTCCAAAAGATCAAAAAAGAACTCTTGAAGCACTAGGTTTACATAAAATGGATCAAGTTGTTGAGCACGAAGCTACTCCTTCAATCCTTGGAATGGTAAATAAAGTTAAACACTTAGTTTCTGTTGAAGAAATTAAATAACAATTTATAAAGCGATGACATTAAATAACTTACAACCTGCTAAAGGTTCAGTTAAAACTCAAGGGAAACGAATTGGTAGAGGACAGGGATCAGGAAAAGGAGGAACAGCTACTCGTGGACATAAAGGAGCAAAATCTAGATCTGGTTATTCAAGAAAAGTTGGTTTTGAAGGAGGTCAAATGCCTTTACAAAGACGTGTGCCAAAATTTGGATTTAAAAACATAAACCGAAAAGAATATGTTGGTGTAAATTTAAGTAAACTTCAATCTTTAGTAGATGATAAAAAAGTGAAGGATACTATTACATTAGATATTTTGGTTGAAAATCGTTTGGCACGTAAAAACGATTTGGTAAAAATATTAGGTAACGGAGAGCTTACAGCAAAATTAAATATAACTGTTCATAAATATACTGCAACAGCAAAAGCAGCTATTGAAAGTGCAGGTGGTACAGCAGAAACGATATAATTAATAAAAGCAATGAAAAAATTAATTCAAACCATACAAGACATTTGGAAAATAGAAGAACTTAGAAATAAAATTCTATTAACGCTTGGCTTTATGGCAATTTATCGTTTTGCTGCTCAAATTCCATTACCTGGTATTGATGTTGCGGTTGCACAAGCAGCCTTACATAATCAAACAAGTGGTGGAGGAATTTTAGGTTTATTAGATATGTTTACTGGAGGTGCTTTTGCAAAAGCTTCAGTGGTAGCTTTAGGTATTATGCCTTACATTTCAGCATCTATTGTTGTTCAATTAATGGGAATTGCGGTTCCTTATTTACAAAAACTTCAGAAAGATGGTGAGAGTGGAAGAAAAAAAATAAATCAAATTACACGTTGGTTAACTATAGCAATTACAATGGTTCAAGGACCTGCTTATATTACCAATATTTATCAATTAATTCCATCATCCGCATTTTATATTAGTGGAACTATGTTTTGGTTAACCTCTATGGTTGTGTTAACAGCGGGTACTATTTTTGCAATGTGGCTTGGTGAAAAAATTACAGATAAAGGTATTGGTAATGGTATTTCGTTATTAATTATGATTGGTATTATTGCTCGTTTTCCAAGTGCCTTTATACAAGAGGCAATTTCTAAAATTACTGCTTCAAACGGTGGATTAATTATGATTCTAATTGAAGTTGTTGTTTGGTTCTTAGTAATTATGATTTGCGTTTATTTAGTTACTGCAGTTCGAAGAATTGCGGTACAATATGCAAGAAAATCTGTTGCGGGTAATATTAAAAGTGTTGCAGGAGCCAGAGATTATATTCCATTACAATTAAATGCTTCCGGTGTAATGCCAATTATTTTTGCACAAGCAATTATGTTTGCACCTGCGTTATTAGCAAGATCAGATAATCAAATCATTAAGTCTATTGGGCTTGAATTTGGAAATATGTTTGGAGTTTGGTACAATGTATTATTTGCATTTTTAATTATAGTTTTTAGCTATTTTTATACTGCAATTACAATTCCAACTAATAAAATGGCAGATGATTTAAAAAGAAGTGGTGGATTTATCCCTGGAATTAGACCAGGAAAAGATACAGCAGAATTATTAGATCGAATTTTATCATTAATAACGTTTCCAGGATCATTATTTTTAGCATTAGTGGCAATTTTACCATCTATTGTTATTAATTTTGGATTAACACATTCTTGGGCATTATTTTATGGTGGAACCTCATTGTTAATTATGGTAGGAGTTGCAATTGACACCATTCAACAAATTAATTCTCATTTGTTAAATCGCCATTATGATGGTTTAATGAAAAAAGGGACTAAACGAAAATCAGCTATATAATGGCAAAACAACCAGCCATACAACAAGATGGAACAATAACAGAAGCTTTGTCTAATGCAATGTTTCGTGTGGAGTTGGAAAACGGACATGTGGTAACTGCACATATCTCAGGTAAAATGCGTATGCATTATATTAAATTATTACCAGGTGATAAAGTAAAGTTAGAAATGAGTCCTTATGATTTATCAAAAGCAAGAATTACTTACAGATATTAAAGTATTAAACCGATGAAAGTTAGAACATCAGTAAAAAAGAGAAGTGCCGAGTGCAAAATTGTGCGAAGAAAAGGCAGATTATATGTAATCAATAAAAAGAATCCTAGATTTAAACAAAGACAAGGATAATTATGGCAAGAATAGCAGGTATCGATATTCCAAAAAATAAACGAGGGGTTATAGCATTAACCTATATTTTTGGAATTGGAAAAAGTAGAGCTAAAGAACTTTTAGCTGCAGCAAAAGTTGACGAGAGCACAAAAGTTCAAGATTGGACGGATGAGGAAATTCATAATATAAGAGAGCAAGTAGGTTCTTTTAAAATTGAAGGAGAATTACGTTCAGAAATTCAATTAAACATCAAACGTTTAATGGATATTGGATGTTACAGAGGAATTCGTCACAGATCGGGTTTACCATTAAGAGGTCAAAGAACTAAAAATAATTCTAGAACCAGAAAAGGTAAACGTAAAACTGTAGCTAATAAGAAAAAAGCAACTAAATAATAAATAGGCGTTAGAAAATAGTAATTAGAAGTTAGATGAATCTGTTTGAAATAGAAATGTTTAGGATTCTAACAACTAAAAACTAACAACTAAAAACTAAATAATATGGCGAAAGCAAGTTCAAAAAAACGTAAAGTTATTGTTGAGGCAGTAGGTGAAGCACATGTAACAGCTTCATTTAACAACATTATTATTTCTCTTACTAATAAAAAAGGAGAAGTAATATCTTGGTCTTCAGCAGGAAAAATGGGTTTTAGAGGATCTAAAAAAAATACACCTTATGCAGCTCAATTAGCAGCAGAAGATTGTGCTAAAGTTGCACACGAAGCTGGTATGAGAAAAGTTAAAGTATATGTAAAAGGACCAGGAAATGGTAGAGAGTCTGCAATAAGATCTATTCATAATACAGGAATTGAAGTAACTGAAATTATTGACGTTACACCAATGCCACATAATGGATGTAGACCTCCAAAGAGAAGAAGAGTATAATTAAATTTTTAACCGATAGGATTTGATGATTATCGAAGGATAGCCTTAATTCATAATCCCTATCACCAATAATAAAAAATGGCAAGATATACAGGACCAAAAACTAAAATTGCTCGTAAATTTGGCGAAGCAATTTTTGGAGATGATAAAGCTTTTGAAAAAAGAAATTATCCTCCAGGGCAACACGGAAACAACAGACGTAGAGGTAAAAAATCTGAATACGCAATCCAGTTAGCCGAAAAACAAAAAGCTAAATATACCTATGGTATTTTAGAAAGACAGTTTTCTAATTTATTTAAAAAAGCATCTAGTAGTAAAGGAATTACTGGTGAAATTTTATTACAACTTTGTGAATCTCGTTTAGACAATGTTGTTTACCGTTTAGGTATTGCACCAAGTAGAAGTGCAGCACGTCAATTCGTTTCTCACCGTCACATCACTGTTAACGGAAGTATTGTAAATATTCCATCTTATTCGTTAAAAGCTGGTGATGTAGTTGCAGTTAGAGAAAAATCAAAATCGTTAGTTGCTATAGAAGATGCTCTTGCAAATAGATCTGACGTTTACGAATGGTTATCATGGAATTCAGAAACAAAACAAGGAAACTTTGTTAGTATACCTGAAAGAATTCAAATTCCAGAAAACATTAAAGAACAATTAATCGTAGAGTTATACTCTAAATAATTTTAAAGATACCAATTCAATTATGGCAATTTTAAATTTTCAAAAACCAGATAAAGTAATTATGATTGATTCTACCGATTTTCAAGGTAGATTTGAATTTCGCCCATTAGAACCAGGTTTTGGTTTAACTGTTGGTAATGCTTTAAGAAGAGTGTTATTATCTTCATTAGAAGGATTTGCAATAACATCTCTTCGTATTGAAGGTATAGAACATGAATTTTCAACAATAAAAGGAGTTGTTGAAGATGTTACTGAAATTATTTTGAACTTAAAGCAAGTTCGTTTTAAGAAACAAATTGAAGATTCTGATAGAGAAACTGTTAATATTTCTATTACAAATCAAGAGCAATTAACAGCTGGAGATTTACAAAAATATATTTCAGGTTTCCAAGTATTAAATCATGACTTGGTAATTTGTAATATGGAGAAATCAGTGAAATTAGACTTTGAAATTACCATTGAAAAAGGTAGAGGATTTGTTCTTGCAGAAGAAAATAAAAAATCAGGAGTAGCTTTGGGCACAATTTTTACAGATTCAATTTATACACCAATTAAAAATGTGAAATATGCTATTGAAAACTATCGTGTTGAACAAAAAACGGATTATGAAAAACTAATTTTTGATATCACTACCGATGGTTCAATAACACCTAAAAATGCTTTAACAGAGGCTGCTAAAATATTAATTCATCATTTTATGTTATTTTCTGATGAGCGTATAACACTAGAAGCCGATGAAATTGCTCAAACTGAAACTTATGATGAGGAATCATTACATATGCGTCAATTACTAAAAACTAAATTGGTGGATATGGATTTATCAGTAAGAGCTTTAAACTGTTTAAAAGCTGCTGAGGTTGATACTTTAGGAGACTTAGTATCCTTCAATAAAAATGACTTAATGAAATTCCGTAATTTTGGAAAAAAATCTTTAACAGAATTAGATGAACTAGTTCATAATAAAGGATTAAATTTTGGAATGGATTTAGGTAAATATAAATTAGATAAAGATTAATTTAAAACGAACGTTTTAATTAACAAAGCATAAGAGATGAGACACGGAAAGAAATTTAATCACTTAGGAAGACAATCTGCTCATAGAAAAGCAATGTTGGCTAATATGGCTTGTTCTTTAATAGAACATAAACGTATTAACACCACTATTGCTAAAGCAAAAGCTTTAAGAGTTTATGTTGAACCATTGATTACAAAATCAAAAGAAGATACTACTCATAATCGTAGAGTTGTATTTAGTTATTTAAAAGATAAATATGCAGTTACTGAATTATTTAAAGAAGTTTCAGTAAAAGTAGCAGACCGTCCTGGTGGATATTTACGTATTATTAAATTGGGTAATCGACAAGGAGATAATGCGCCTATGGCTATGGTTGAATTAGTAGATTACAATACAACCTACAATCCAAACAGTAAAAAGAAAAAGAAAACAACCCGTAGAGGTAAAACAAAAGCTACAGAGGCTAAAGTGGAAACTACTGTTGAAGAAAAGGAAGATAATTAATTAATGCTAATATTATTAACTCATAAAAAAAGGATAAGCTAATTTTTTAGTTTATCCTTTTTTTATATTTGAATATTTAAATTGTAAGGAAATTTAATTATGAAATATAAACAGCATAAAAAAGCTATTTTATTGTTAGCCGATGGAACTATTTTTGAAGGAACTTCCATAGGAAAAGATGGAACTGCATTTGGTGAAATTTGTTTTAATACTGGTGTAACAGGCTATCAAGAAGTATTTACCGATCCTTCTTATTTCGGACAAATAATGTTAACTACCAATGCTCACATTGGAAATTATGGAGTTAACAATGAAGAAAATGAATCTGATTCTGTTAAAATTGCAGGTTTAGTTTGTAAAAATTTTAGTTTTACTTCTTCAAGAGATAATTCGGATGATTCTTTAGAAAATTATTTTATTAAGCATAAAGTAATGGCTATCGCTAATATTGATACGCGAGCTGTAGTTAGATATATTAGAGATAAAGGGGCTATGAATGCTGTAATTTCCACAGAAACCGATATTCAAAAATTAAAAGAAGCATTAAAACGTATTCCATTTATGGATGGATTAGAGTTGGCCTCAAAAGTTTCTACTAAGAAACCCTATTTTTTTGGAAATAAAAATGCTACTTATAAAATTGCTGCACTAGATATAGGTATTAAAAAAAGTATTTTAAAAAATTTATCGGCAAGAGATTGTTATATTAAAGTTTTCCCTTACAATGCTTCCTTCAAGGATTTAGAATCTTTTAAACCAGATGGTTATTTTTTATCGAATGGTCCCGGCGATCCCACTCCTTTAAAAGACGCCCAAAAACTTACTAGTGAAATATTAAAAAGGAATTTACCTTTATTTGGAATATGTTTAGGCCATCAAATTATTGCTTTGGCAAATGGCATTTCAACCTATAAAATGCATAATGGACATAGAGGTATAAATCATCCAGTTAAAAATTTAATAACTGGTAAAGGAGAAATTACTTCTCAAAACCATGGTTTTGTTGTAAATAAAGAAGAAGTTGAAAAACATGAGGAATTTGAAATAACACATATTCATTTAAATGATAATACTTTATCAGGGATGAAAATGAAACATAAAAATTGTTTTTCAGTTCAATACCATCCAGAGGCTAGTCCTGGTCCGCATGATTCTTCATATTTATTTGATCAATTTATTGAAAATATTATTGATTTTAAAGGCGTAAATTGAATTTAGATAGTTTTTAAATTAAACTGATTTATATTGAATAACTATTCGAAAACGTTATCGTATAAACACTTTTATAATAAAGCCTAATTAAGACTTATTTTGTAACTTTGAAACAAAGAAAAATAATTTTAAATAATAATAAAATGAGTATAATATTAAGTGTTCATGCACGTCAAATTTTTGATTCAAGAGGAAATCCAACTGTTGAAGTTGATGTGGTGACTGAAAATGGAGTTTTGGGGAGAGCAGCGGTACCATCTGGTGCTTCAACTGGTGAACATGAAGCTGTAGAATTACGTGATGGAGGTGATGATTATATGGGTAAAGGAGTTTTAACAGCTGTAAATAATGTAAATACTATAATTTCTCCTGAAATTGTTGGTTATTCTGTTTTTGAACAAAATGAAATAGACAATTTCTTAATTGAATTAGATGGTACGCCTAATAAAGCTAAATTAGGTGCAAATGCTATTTTAGGAGTTTCCCTTGCAGTAGCAAAAGCAGCAGCTAATGAACTTAACTTACCATTATATAGATATATTGGAGGAGTAAGTGCAAATACTTTGCCAGTACCAATGATGAATATTGTAAATGGTGGTTCACATTCTGATGCTCCAATTGCTTTCCAAGAGTTTATGATTATGCCGGTTATGGCTAAAAATTTCACTCAGGCTATAAAAATGGGTACTGAAATTTTCCACAATCTTAAAAAAGTACTTAAAGAAAGAGGTTTAAGTACAGCAGTAGGAGATGAAGGTGGTTTTGCTCCAAATTTTGAAGGAATTGAAGACGCTCTTGAAACCATAATTAAAGCAATTACAAAAGCGGGTTATAAAGCAGGAGAAGAGGTAATGATAGCACTAGACCCAGCATCTTCAGAATTTTATGTTGATGGTAAATACGATTATAGAAAATTTGAAGGTGAAAAAGGAGCTGTTAGAAACGCAGCAGAACAAGTAGAGTACTTAGAATATTTAGTTTCTAAATATCCTATAATCTCAATTGAAGATGGAATGGCTGAAGACGATTGGGATGGTTGGAAATTACAAAACGAGATTTTAGGAAATAAAATTCAAATTGTAGGTGACGATATCTTTGTAACAAATGTTGAGCGTTTAGCACGCGGAATTAAAGAAGGTTCTGCAAACTCTATTTTAATTAAATTAAATCAAATAGGTACCTTAACAGAAACCATTGCAGCAATTAATATGGCGCATAATGCAGGTTATACTTGTGTTATTTCTCATAGATCTGGTGAAACTGAAGATACTACCATTGCAGATTTAGCCGTTGCTTTAAATACAGGTCAAATTAAAACAGGTTCAGCTTCAAGAACGGATAGAATTTCTAAATACAATCAATTACTTCGAATTGAAGAAGAATTAGGAGAAACTGCTTTTTTTCCACAAAGAGGCGCGTTTAAATTCTAATATTCAGACAATTATAAAATATTCTTTAAGCCAACATTAAATTATGTTGGCTTTTTTATTTACGTAAAAAAACTGGATTTATTGGTATCAAAAGTTACCATAATTAATGACCTTATATGATATTTATCACCTTTTTCAGAGAGATAACTTTTTAACTTTGAGAAGATTGAAGAAAAATAACATTAAATAAATATAATTATGAGCACTTTAAAAGATAAATTGTATAAAAAAATTCAAATTCAACGTCCAAAAACTGCGAAGTTAGTTAAGGAGTTTGGAGACAACGTTGTTGACCAAGTAAAAGTTTCACAAATTATTGGCGGAATGAGAGGCATCAAAAGTTTAGTTACGGATATTTCGTATTTAGACCCTATGGAAGGAATTAGATATAGAGGTTATACATTACCTGAAGTTTTAGAAAAGCTACCTAAACCTGAAGGAGCTGAAATGCCTTATGTTGAAGGATTGTATTATTTATTACTTACAGGAGATATGCCAAACCAAAAAGAGGTTGAAGATTTAATGATAGATTTTAATAACAGAAGAACTATTCCTCAATATGTTAAGGATGTAATTGATGCATTTCCAAGTGAAAGTAGCCCAATGGCAATCTTATCAGCAGCAGTTATGAGTTTAGAAAGAGAATCTCTTTTTAATGTAAAATACAAAAAAGGTATGAGCAAAATGGATTATTGGGATGCAACTTATGAAGATGCCACTAATTTATTAGCTAAAATGCCTTTAATTGGAGCCTATATTTATAATAAACTATATAACCCTAAAAATGGACATCGTTATCCTGATCCAACCTTAGATTTAGGTGCAAATTTTGCTTATATGATGGGTAAAGATAAACCTTATGATGATGTTTCAAGAATGTACTTTATAATACACGCTGATCACGAAAGTGGTAACGTAAGTGCACATACAGGGCATTTAGTTGCAAGTTCATTGTCCGATATTTATTATGCTAATTCAGCAATGATTAATGGTTTAGCAGGTCCTTTACACGGTTTAGCAAATCAAGAAGTGCTTCGTTGGTTACAGGGGCTAAGAGACCAAATGGGAGGAAAATTACCATCTGAAGAAGAAATAAAAAAATATGTTTGGGATACTTTAAATAGTGGACAAGTAATTCCAGGATATGGACATGCTGTTTTGCGTAAAACTGATCCAAGATATTCAGTTCAACGCGAATTCTGTTTAAAACATTTACCCGAAGATGATTTATTTAAATATGTAGATGCTTTATATAAAGTTGTTCCAGATATTTTAAGAGAACACGGTAAAGCTAAAAATCCTTGGCCAAATGTAGATGCTCAATCTGGAGTGGTTCAATGGCATTATGGTGTTACACAATACGAGTTTTATACTGTATTATTTGCAATAGGTCGTTCATTTGGTGTATTGTCAAATATTATTTGGGATAGGGCTTTAGGTTATTCTTTAGAAAGACCAAAATCGTTAACCACAAAAATGATTGAAGATATGGTTCAAGCCAATTAAACTAAATTTTAATCATTATAAAAATATCACTTAAAGTGATGTTTTTTTTTAGTCTATAATAAAAGTATTATTTTAAAATGACCTTTAAATTTTGTACTTTCGTGTAAAATTATAATTCAAATAAACATATAGAAATGAGCGAAAAGGCAATATTAGAAATAGATGGAGAAAAATATGAGTTTCCAGTTATTAGAGGTTCTGAGAACGAAGTTTCCATTGATATACAATCATTAAGAAGTAGTACAAACGGAGTTATTACTTTAGATTCTGGATTTAAAAATACAGGTTCATGTAAAAGTGCCATTACTTTTTTAAATGGAGAAGAAGGAATATTACGCCATAGAGGTTATGCCATTGAAGATTTAGCTGAAAATTCTAATTTTTTAGAAGTTGCCTTTCTTGTTATTTTTGGTGAATTACCAACTAAAGAACAGTTTGAAAAATTTGAAAAGGATATTAAAAGGCATTCTTTATTAAATGAAGAAATGAAAAACATTATAGATGGTTTTCCTAAAGTTGCGCACCCAATGGGTATGTTATCTTCTCTAACAAGTGCATTAACGGCATTTAACCCTATTGTAGTTAATATTAATTCTGAAAGAGATATGTATCGTGCAGTTGTAAAATTATTGGCTAAGTTTCCAGTTTTAGCGGCTTGGGCTCATAGTAAAAATAAAGGAACACCTTTAAATTTTTCGGATAATTCATTAGATTATATTTCTAATATTATGCAAATGTTATTTAAAATCCCTACAGAAAAATATGTAATAAACCCAATAACTGTAAAGGCTCTTGATAAACTGTTAATATTGCATGAAGATCATGAACAAAACTGTTCAACTTCAACAGTCCGAATTGTTGGGTCTTCTGAAGCCGGTTTATTTGCATCAATTTCTGCAGGTGTTTCAGCATTATGGGGTAGGCTTCACGGAGGTGCAAACCAAGCTGTAATAGAAATGTTGGAAGAAATTGAAAAAGATGGCGGAGATGTTGAAAAATATATTTTAAAAGCAAAAGATAAAAATGATCCTTTCCGTTTAATGGGATTTGGGCATAGAGTTTATAAAAATTTCGATCCAAGAGCTCGCATTATTAAATCTTATGCAGATGAGGTATTGGCAGATTTGAACGTAAATGATCCAGCGTTAAAAATAGCTAAACATTTAGAAGAAGTTGCTTTAAAAGACGAATATTTTGTGAGTAGAAAGTTATACCCAAATGTTGATTTTTACTCCGGAATAATATACAGAGCATTAGGTATTCCTTCAGAAATGTTTACCGTGATGTTTGCAATAGGTAGGTTACCAGGATGGATTGCTCAATGGAGAGAAATGCGTTTAAACCATGAACCAATAGGTCGTCCTCGACAACTATATATTGGTGAAAATTTAAGAAAATATACTTCAATCAATAATAGATAACAAAGATGAGGTTGTCTGAAAAGTCTTTCAATTGTCATTTTGAGCGTAGTCGAAAAATCTTATTTATTTAATTATCAATGATTTGATTATTATGAGATTCTTCATTTTCATTCAGAATGACACTTTTCAGACAGCCTCTTAGTTTATATGCTTTAAAATATAAAGTTATTCTGATATCATATGAATAATATCCCCTTAAATATAAAAAACGAGACGGCACGTTTAAAATCGGTAATATTAGGAATTGCCAATAGTAATGGTCCTATTCCAAAACCAGAAGATTGTTACGATCCTAAATCTAAACAACATGTTTTAGCAGGAACATACCCTATTGAAAAAGACATGATTGTTGAAATGGATGCATTTAATACTGTCCTTTTAAAACATAATGTTAAAGTATATAGACCAAAAATTTTAGAGAATGTAAATCAAATTTTTGCACGAGATATTGGTTTTGTAATTGATGATTTGTTTTTTAAATCAAATATTTTACCAGATAGAATTAATGAATTACAAGCTATTGAACATGTTTTAAATAAAATAAATCCTACTAAAATAGTGACACTTCCAGAAGAAGTACACGTTGAAGGAGGTGATATTATGCCTTGGAATGAATATTTATTTATTGGAACGTACACAGCATCCGATTATCCAAATCAAATTACTGCTCGTACTAATAAGGCTGCAGTAGATTATTTTATAAATAAGTTTCCAAACAAAAAAGTAAAATCTTTTGAATTACGGAAATCTACTAACCCAAAAGAAAATGCCTTGCATTTAGATTGTTGTTTTCAGCCAATTGGTAAAAACAAAGCAATACTTCATAAAAATGGATTTTTACTAGAGAAAGATTACCATTATTTAGTGAATATTTTTGGCGAAAACAATATATTTGAAATTACTAAAGATGAAATGTACAACATGAATTCTAATGTGTTTTCAATTTCTGAAAATGTAATTGTTTCTGAAAAGAATTTTACAAGGTTAAATAATTGGTTAAGAAAAAACGGATTTATAGTTGAAGAAGTACCTTATTCTGAAATAGCAAAACAAGAAGGATTATTACGTTGTTCAACTTTACCACTTGAAAGAGCATAAAAAATTAATTTTAAGATGAAACAAGCATCCAATACTATTTTAATGATTAGGCCAGTTGCTTTTAGAATGAATGAGCAAACTGCTGTAAATAATTATTACCAAAAGGTGTTAGACAATGTTTTGCCTGCTACAGTTCAAAATAAAGCAAAAGAAGAATTTGATAATTTTGTGGTAAAACTAAGAAGTGTTGGTGTAAATGTTGTGGTTGTTGAAGATACTATAGAACCAAACACGCCAGATTCTATTTTTCCAAACAACTGGGTTTCTTTTCATCAAAATGGAAATGTTGGTTTATACCCTATGTTTGCCGAAAATAGAAGATTAGAAAGGAGAGAAGATATTTTTGATATATTAGAAGATAAAGGATTTGTAATCAATAATTTTATGGATTATACTTCTGCGGAAGATGATGGTTTGTATCTTGAAGGAACTGGTAGTTTAGTGTTAGATAGAGTTCATAAAAAAGCATATTGTGCTTTGTCACCTCGTGCGGATGAAGATTTAATAATTGAATTTTGTGAAGATTTTGAATATACACCGGTTATTTTTAGTACCTATCAAACGGTAAATAATGAACGGTTAAAAATTTATCATACCAATGTTATGATGTGTGTAGCTCCAAATTTTGTGGTGGTTTGTCTATCTAGTATTGATGATAAAAAAGAACGTAAAAATTTAAAAAAACATTTAAAAGAAGATGGTAAAGTAATTATTGATATTACTGAAGTTCAGGTCAATAATTTTGCAGGAAATATGTTATCTGTATATGGTGAAAATGGCAAAGAATATATTGTAATGAGTGAATCGGCTTATAAAAGTTTAACAAAAAATCAAATTGCTACTTTAGAAAAATATGCAACTATTTTATATAGTAATGTAGATACTATTGAAGCTTGTGGTGGAGGAAGCGCTCGTTGTATGATGGCAGAAGTTTTTTTACCTAAAAATAATATAAATTAAAATTTGTATTTTTAATTCGTGCTTTCAAAAAAGACAAAATATGGTTTAAAGGCGTTAAGTTATTTAGCGAATAAGGAGGATAATACTCCTGTATTAATTTCTGAAATAGCAACTTCTGAAAATATTTCTCAAAAATTCTTAGAAAGTATTTTATTAAGTTTAAAGAAAAATGGAATTCTTGCTTCAAAAAAGGGAAAAGGAGGCGGTTATTATTTACGTAAAAATTCAGATGAAATTAAAATTTCTGAGCTAATACGTATTCTTGAAGGGCCAATTGCAATGTTACCCTGTGTAAGTTTAAACTATTACGAGCGTTGTGATGATTGCACTAACGAAGATGTATGTAGTTTAAATATTTTAATGGCTGAAGTAAGAGACAGCACTTTAAAAATATTAGAAAATAAAACACTTTCTGACTTTAAATGCGATTCGTAAATATTTTAAAAGAGGCTGTCTAAAAAGTGTCATTCTGAATGAAATGAAAAATCTCACAATAATCAAATCATTGATAATTAAATAAATAATATTTTTCGACTACGCTCAAAATGACAGTTGAAATATTTTTCAGATACTTTCTTTTAGGCTTTTACTAAAATAGGTATTTTTATATTAAATAAATCCTGTTTCAAAACATTCAATTCCTCAAGCAAGATAGCTTTATTCAATTCAAAATTTGAAAATAAATTTTGATAATATGTAATACCATCATTAAGATTATTCTGAAAATTAGTTAAATACTTTTCTTGTTTTATTGAAATTGACTCTTTAGCTTCATTTACTTTATTCGAAAAATAATCGATATAAAGCGATAATTCTTTGATAAACATATGAGGGCGGTTATTGGTAGTAACTACATTTACCTTTCCATAAATATGGTCAACCATTTCTTTTAAAGAAATTTCTTTTGAAAAATAAGCCATATTTGGTCCTGGACAAATGGCAACACCATTATCTTCACCTTTTTGCTTGATATCATTATCTATTAAAGCTGCACTTGCTAAACCTTCACATAAACAAGATTTGACCGTAATTTTATTCGCTTTTTTAATATACTCATCAGCTGTAATATTAGCTTCTTTAAGTTCTTGTAATTTTGCTGTTTGGTATTTTTTTGAAGCCGTACAAATAGGTCTGTTTGAATGATCAGAATTTGAGATAAGAAATTTTTTCGGGCAAGCACTTCCTGCCTTATCATTAGCTATTTTATAATCTCTTATAATTTCATTTGTATTTCCTTTAAGGCTGTTAAAAGGCACACCCAAAGGTGAAATGTTACTTAAATATAAATCCTTTTCTTTGGCTAATTCTAATTTTCTAAGGGTCTTTTTGTCAACAGTTGTAGCCTCAGGGACTAATAAAAAAGGAGACCCCCAACCTATAGAATCAAGATTATAATTGTCTAATAGAAATTCATGTTCTTCAGCTGTTCCTACACCTCCTTGAACTGTAATCTTTAACTCTAATGGTTCTTTAGGAACATGTTTCCCTTTTGCCAATAAAGCGTTTTGTAAAATGGAGTGAATATCTTTTGTTAGGATTTCTTTATTCACTTTAAATTCATTTAAAATAGGACCTAATAAATACCCATCTGAGGCAAAAGCATGCCCACCGCAATTTAAACCTGATTCAATTCTGTATTCTGAAATCCAAATACCTTTTTTTGCTAAAAATTTACCTTGAATTAATGCCGAACGATAATCACTAACTTTTAAGATAATTTTCTTTTTTAGGAAATTTTTCTCAGTTGGGTAAAAATCTTCGAACTCTTCAAAATAACCATATAGCCTCGGATTCATTCCTGCAGAAAGCACAACAGAAGACTCTAAGTTACTATTTGCAAAACCTCTTAAAGCTGCATGGGCATCGTTAAATTTTGAAGGTAGTGGAACGTTTTTAGCATAATTAGTTTTATCAATTTTAGTCATTATATTAACATCAATACTTCCTGGGTTTAGATGCTCTTGAATCCAATTACTCACATCTTCTTTTAAGGAACTATTTTTAAAAGTCTCATTAAAACTCTGTTTTAACTCTGAAAAATTTGGAAATAAATTAATGTATTTTTCCAACTCTTCCTTTTTTTCTTCAAAATTATGTTTTAAATCTTCAAATGTTTTATTTACAATAGTATCAACAGTATTAAGATACGAGGTAATTCTTTTAGCTCTATAATCTTCAATTTTTGTAGAAATTGCTGTAAAAGGAAGTTTAAATTTCTTAGAATAATGCTCGTTCATTTTTTCTATAATAAAATCATCTACAATAGAAATTACAGAAGATATGCCGTATTTTGCGACCTTAATTGGACTGTCAATCGTAAATGCTAATCCCATTACTGGTATATGAAACGAATGGGATTCTTTATTTTTTTTGGACATATATATATATTTAGTATCCTAAATTAGTTTAAAATAGCCGTAAAGGTAGGTAACTACATATGAATAGTAGTGATGGAAATCATTATTTAACAGTTTTATTAACTTTAACAAAAGCAACTAACCAAAAAAAACCAGCCCAAACTTGTTGAACTGGCTTTAACAATTTAAATATATAAATTGGAATTAGCTTCCTGATACACTACCTCCTGAAGAGGTGTCTTTATCAATTTCAGTAGGACTTCCTTCATAATCAACACCACCACCACTACTCGCATTTGCTGTAAGTTTTCCTGTTACATTTACGTTAATATTTGCTCCACTACTAGCTTTTGCAAAGGCATCTACACTATATAATTCATCGGCATCGATAGAACTTCCACTACTAGCTTTTGCTGAAAAATTAGTTGTTTTACCATAAATTTTAATAGTTGAACCACTTGATGATGAACTAGTAACCTCATTAGCATTTACATGAAATTTAACCGAACTTCCACTACTTGTATGTATCTTTAAGATAGGTATTTGCCAAGTATTTTCAGTTTTAACATACGAACCACTGGAAGCATCAATATTAGAAATTGTTTTGGTAGTTACATAAACATTACGTGCTTTTGCTTTATATACATTTTTTTTAAAATAAATTTTTAATTGATTGTTTTTAACCTCAGTTACTAATAAACCCATAATGTTTTCATCAGCTTCTACTTTTAAACTAGTTGAATTTCCTTGAGTTAGGTATAAATTTATACCTTGTTGAATGTCAATTTCTTCAAAATTGGAATTAATATCTCGGGTTTCGCTTATTACGTTTTGATTCCCTCTGATGCCTGTTATGCCATCAATAAAACATGATGATGTAGTAATTAAAACCACAAACATCATAATTAGTTTAGTTACTGTTTTCATACGATAGATTTTTTATGTTTTAAATTAATTTACTTTACTTTTTGAGGTTTTAAAATTTTATTTATTTGAATTGTTGATTAAGCACGATGAACTGTTTTTTATAAAGAAAATTTCAGTACCATATTTCCAACAACTCCATCTAAAGGTGCATATAGTTGATTAAAATTTGGGTTATTTAGTGTTCCGTTAACAATATTTTCATACCTAGTTTGCCTAATATCTAATATGTTTTCAATATTTAAAGCAATTGTAAAATGTCCAAACGTTTTTTGTGCCGATGCACCAAGCAACCAATAGTTTGGTGTTTTATTGCCGTTTTCTAGATATTGATTACCAAAATAAAATGCTTCTAAACCTGTTTTCCAACCTTCTTCCTCGTCTTCATAAGCAAGAGTTGATGTTATTTTATTTTGAGGTGTTAATTCTAAAGGATTATTGAAATCATACGATTTTTCAGTTTTTAAATAAGTATAATCAACATATAAAACTAATTCATCTAATCTAAGACTAATGTTTGTATTTAATCCTTTACTTAAAATGTTACTGTTTGCATTTTCATAACTAACAATTTGATTTTGAAGTAAATTATTGTCTAAAATTATTGGTTTATTAATATTTGTTATAAAAAATGATTGATTAATACTTAAATTTAGTTCCTCAAATAATAGCGTTTTATAATTAAAATCAAGATTTACACCATTAGATTTTTCTACTTGTAAATTGTTTGGCATTTGAATGTTTTGATATCTTGTTCTTTCAGCATCATCTGTAAAAGGGGTTGGAAGTTTATATCCTAATCCTACACTAAATCGTGTAAAAAAAGTATCTGAAAAATGATACATCATAGCTAATCTAGGGAGTAAAAAACTACCGTAAGTATAGTTATAATCGTAACGAATACCAGGTTCTAAAAATAATTTTTTAGAAATATGCCAATTATCTTGAGAAAATAAACCAATAGTTTGGTGTTTATAATTTAGTAAATTGGTAGTTGGCTGACTTTGATTAAATTTATCAGAATAATAATTTAAGCCATTAACCCATTTGTGTTTAGTTGAATTTATGTAATAAGACAACTCGGTAAATATTGTGTTTTGAACTCCATTAAAACTATTTGTATTAGTTTTCATTTTTCTATCAAAATTACCAAAGGAAGCTTTTAAGGTGAAAATATTTCCAGACTTAGTTTCACTTTCAAATTTAAGGTTTGTATTTATCCTTTTGGTTTTATTTTCTTCAAAAAAGGCATTATTATTAGAATTGTCATTTACCGTATTAATATCTCCTCCAATTCTATCTTCAATTACACTTGAAAGACCAACAAGTAGGTGATTGTTTTTATTAAAATCATAAAATATTTTAGGAGAAATAACCGCTCTATTATATTTTGGTATATCTGTAAAATTATTGCCGTTTATATCTTTTGCTTTTTGTGTGTTACTACTTGCTAAAAATGTAACTCCAAATTTTCCTTTTTTACCTGAATAAAAAGAGCTAATATCTTGTCCACTTTTATGAGTTTGGTTAAATAATATTGAAAATTCTGATTTTTCTTTTGGTTTTTTAGTTATTAAATTTACTATTCCAGCAATGGCATCACCTCCATAAAGTGTAGAGGCAGAACCTTTTACTATCTCAACTTGTTGTAAATCTAACGGAGGAATTTGTAATAAACTTAATCCTGATGAGAATCCTCCATACATTGGAAAACCGTCTTGTAAAAGCTGTGTGTATTGCCCAGGTAAACCTTGAATACGGAAACTTACATTACCTGAAATTGCAGAAGTATGTTGTACTTGTAGTCCTGAAGTTTCGCCTAATAATTTAGATATGTTTCCAGGATTTATAGCTGTTTCTTCTATAACTTCTTCTTGACCAAGAACTTCAACTTTTGTAGGAATTTCTTCAATCCTATTATTTGTTCTAGTAGAGTACACCGTTACTGTTTTGAGAGTCTGGTTTTGTTCAAGATATATAATAATAGGAAAATTATCCTGTGATGGAAAGTTAAATTCTTTTTCAACGGTTTGATATCCTATATATGAAAAAATTAATATTTGTTTTCCGTTATTAATACCTTCTAGCGTAATTTTTCCATTCACATCTGCACTTGAACCTTTAGTTGTTCCCTTTATTATACAATCAGAACCAAATAAAGGTTCTTTTGTTTCTTTGTCTTTTACTACTGCCGTAAATGTATTTTGTGCTTGTGAAAGGTTAACACAAAATATAAATAAGATTAATAAGAGTAATTTTTTCATTTTTTTATATAAACAGTTTATAAATTATCAATCCTGTCCTAAATAAATTCTGGAACCACTAAATTTAACTATTTTACTGGTTTATTACATTGTTTTTACTGAATTTCAAAAAAGAACCCCTTGTATATATTTATTTGGCGGTGGTTGTTCCTTTG
>Ga0209633_10000538_pt1 | contig 43739 bp, 38 predicted proteins | sample Cruoilmetagenom1_FD_187290 | JGI IMG/M metagenome (GOLD analysis project Ga0209633, IMG submission 187290) | Oil polluted marine microbial communities from Coal Oil Point, Santa Barbara, California, USA - Sample 1 (SPAdes) (version 2) | ecosystem: Environmental > Aquatic > Marine > Oil seeps ...
GGCTACGACCTTGATGCCCGGGAATTCCTCGCGAAGGCGCTCAGAGACACCGGTAAGAGTACCGGTGGTGCCGGCCCCCACAAAGATCCAATCTACCCTTTCAAACTCGCGCGCTATCTCGTTCGCGGTCTGCTCGGCATGAACGTTCTTATTGGCGGGGTTTGCGTACTGATTGAGCCAGACCGCGTTTGGGTCCGATCTCAGCAACTGATCGATGACGTTGAACCTGTTTTCCAGAAACCCGCCTGCGCCATCGCGATCGTCGACGATTATGACCTTGGCACCATAGAGCTCCATGCCCCTTATGTTCGCGCGATTGGCGTTCGTATCGGTGACGCAGACAAACTTGTAGCCCTTGACGGTACAGACAAGACTCAGCGCAAGGCCAAGATTTCCCGATGATGATTCCACGATCACCGATCGATTGGGTTCGATTATGTTTCGATTTTCAAGATCTTCGATTAAAGCAATTGCGGTTTTTATTTTTATCGATCCAGTAATATTGAAGCCTTCTATTTTCAAGTATAAGTCGTGATTCTTACAATATCTGCGAACACGATAGAATAAATCGCGAAAAACAAAATCTAAAGGTGAATCGATGATCATCATACTACCTTAGTGGGCAGGTGGAACCGCCCGATTGCTTTGGACGACCTCACGCTTAGCGCCCCATGTTCATCTGTGTCCTCCGGCGGGTCTCCGGCCCAGAGATAAGGAATTAATGGCCGGGACTCTCTCACGCGATGGCCAAAGATCTCGATCGCGAATCCCTATCGTCATCGTCCCTTTGCACAGCACCGTCCGGCGAACGCCGAACTGATCCGCTTGCCGCTGATTCCCTTATACTCGGACGCGATCATGGCCATATGTTGCCTCCAGCCACCGTTCTAGAGGAAGATCATGCCGTCGATTTTGGAGACGGTCCGTATAGGTCTACATCACGGCATGATGCCTGTCCAAAGGTCACTGATTGCGGACGCTGCGTGTTCAGGACCATTGGTTGCGGCTCACTGGATATGAACCAAAGCAGAATCTCCGCCCTCTGCACAACCGGCCGCATCGGCAAAGCCCGGCAACGATTGGTACGGTCATGATCGATCGCGATCCTGAAACGAATTTCGAAGCTCTGTGGACGACCTTCCACAACAGGTACCCGTTCTTCCAACTGAGGAATGTCGACTGGCAAGAACAGTACGACACCTACAGACCCAAGGTCACAAGTGCGACCAGCGACAGCGAGCTGTTCGATATTTTTTGCCAGATGCTCGATCCCTTGGATGATGGGCACATCGAGCTGACGGCCAAGGTCATCGGCGAAAGCAATCGAAGGAAATGGTACTTCAGTCCCGAGCCCATGACGCGATTCCGAAAGGAATTCACCGGCCGTGAAGTCAAGCAGCTCTTCAAGACCACCACCAGGACGCTTTCCGCCAACGGCTTCGGACGGCCTAAGGAGACCAGGGCCTGGATTCTTCATTACTGCAGGTCGCGGTCATTCGGATATCTGCGGATCCTCGAATTGGAGGACGTCAGAAAGCGGAAACTGACGGATGCTCTCGACAAGATCGGACGGGACTTCAACGAACTGCAGGGATTTATCATCGATATCCGCGATCTCCCCGGCGGCGAAGACAGCATCGCCATCACGATCATCAACCGCTTCTGCGACCAGAAGCGCGTGGCCTTCCACAGAAAGACGAAAATCGGTCCCGGTGACGACGACTACAAGAAGTTACGAACTTGGCATCTCGAGCCCGAGGGCGAGGGCCAATTCACCGGACCGATCGCACTCTTGACCAACGATTCCGTGTTCAGCGGGGGCGAGGCGTTCGCGCTGGCGATACGGGAGTTGCCCCATGTGACGATCATAGGCGACCGCACCAACGGCATTTTCTCTTATACGCTGGACAAGAAGCTCCCCAATGGATGGCGCTATTGCTTGTCCTACCAAAAGTACTTTTCAGCCGACATGATCTGCTACGAGGGAGAGGGGGTGCCAGTCGATATCAATCTGCTCAACAAGAAGGCGGATATTGAAAACGGATCCGATCCGTTGATCACCTGCGCACTCGACGTGTTGAGGGGCAGGAACGCTTCGCAATCGCCTTCCGCCGAGGCAGGACGGCACTAAGGCTCACTGAGGACGCGGTCGAGCTAATCGTCGAAGCCACGCGCGGCGCGCCATCGCTTTGAGCTTAGGTCAGGTGGGCGTAGGCGGTGCCCGGGATCAGCGGCCACGCATCTTCGTCGCCGGGCAAGCTCTCGAAGAGCGGAGCTTTCGTCCGCTCAGCGCGGCTGCTGCAGCCAACGCCGAACAATGCCGCCATAGGTGCCGGGTTTGGGTTGCTCCACTTGCCGAACCCGAAGACCCAACACGCCTGTCCATGGATAGTGGATTAGGTTGTAGTCATTGAGGTCTGCATCGGTCTCGCCGTCCCGCCGATAGTTCATCCACCGGTCGTTGCTGTCGTGAAAGGCCTTAAGCAGGTAGCGGGCTCCGTCACGCACCTGCACGTCGTTCTCCGCGGTACAGCCATACTGTCGAAGTGTATCCACGAAGGACGCAAACAGGTCGAGCTCGCCCAATTGCAGCACTGGATAAAAATTCTCGCGGTGAAACCGGTAGAGGCCGGGTGAGTCCTCCATGTAGAGCGGGAACCGGTGGGTGCCAGTGGGAATGTGGGCGATGTGGGGGGCAAGATCTGCGATTTCGATGAACTCTTCGTCCCGGGCCCCGTCCTCGAACTCGCTCGCTCCAGTGAGCCGATAGGTCTGGAAATACGTCCAAAGCGCTGGACCGTAATCGCGGGTTTCGACAGGCAGTTCGATATCTGGGTATAGCTCGGCCTCTATGAACCAGAGACACCAGATGTGGAGTTCAAGGAGATCCTTCGGGTGAGCTTGCTTTTCCGCCAGGACTTCCTGAAGGTCATATCCCGTCGCGGCCTCGAGCGAGCCGCAGTCGCGATACGCAGCATTGCTGCGCTTCGTTACCGCGCCCGTTCGCGTGTCCTTCGCGGGATAGAGTCTGTGGGCGAATATGGCGAGCGGTAGCAACCGCTCGAACTCGTCGCATTTCGCCGATTCCGCATCACGAGTGAGATAGGGTGTGATCAGCGCCGTCAGATTGTCGCGCGCCGCATAGCGCACCTTGGCGTCGAACTCCGGCTTGTTCGCACCGGAATGGGTGACCTGGATCAGAGCCTCGATCGAATCATCCCAAAGGCTTGGGACGGCCGAAGGCTTCTGCTTGAAATAACTGATCATTTCATTCAACCCCGATTCGATCGCATGGTCGGCATCCTTCGCCTCGCTCTGCGACCATGGCGCGGGATTCAAGCTTTTCTGCACCTCGGCGGACGGGCGCCAGCTCTCAGGCATTTGAGCGGGATCGAGCACACACAGTGGGTCGGGCCATGCGGGGGCATAACTGCAGCTCAAAACAAGCGACAGGCTCGTGAAAAAGATCCATCTCGTCACAATGCTTCGCCTCCCCGGACGGCTTGTTTCCTAGCGCCGTCAGATTGTTCTTGGGGGCTTGGAACGGCCATCACGTTGTTGCCGCAGTGCACTGGCGCTTGGGCCGTAAGGTCAAGGCCGCGCTCTCGAAATCACCGAGTGGTTGCCTTGCGAAGCCAGGTCCTATCCAACATCTTGTCTTCAAGATCATGGTCGATATGGGGCCCGATCAATATCTCATAGGCGTCCTGGACCTGCTCGTACTCCTCTGCGCAGATTTCGGCTCGCTCCTTGGGCAAATACCCTTTGGTGACGACGTCGCCAAACAGCTTGGGATCGGCGCCATAGGCTATGCACAAGACATTGTAGGCGCGCTGTTCTGGCGTGCCGTGCTCTTCGGCGAAGTCTTCGGAGAATTCCTTCACCGTCTGCGCCGCGTCATCGCTTTTGGCGTCGCTCAAGTGGGCATATGCGGTGCCCGTGATCAGCCGGCGCGCCTCTTCCTTGCCGAGTTGAAGATAGATATAGGCCGCCACCTGATCGGCCGCGTCTTCTTCGCGCCCGAGCACCGGCAGTTCGTGCATGTCGAACAAGGCGTGAGCGAATTCGTGCAGGGAGGTGTCGAAGAAGGGGCCGATAACCGTGTCGATCGGCGCAATGCCAGCCGGTGTCGTCTCCGCGGGCATGTTCTTGAACAGATTATCGATATATTCGTAACACATCGTTATTGCGTCATCCCCATAGAAGGCATCTTCTTCTCCGTCGCAGCCTTCCACGGAGAATTTCAACGGCCTTGGAAGACGGAACGGGCTGAGGAATTCCTGTAATTTCTCAAGCGCGCGGCGCTCCTTCAGTTCCTCATATATCGGCTGATGTGCGGGATTCTTCGGAGGCACGAGGTTGACGCTAACCTGGTTGGTCTTCGAAGCGGCAAATGCCGTCGTCGCCATGACGAGGAGCGTGCCGGCGGCAGCTAAAGCCAAGACAGTTTTCATCAACGCGCCACCCTTGCTCAGGCGAAACCAATGATAATAGCTACCACGCCAATTTAATACCGCTGGACGACGATGGCGCAAACTGGCAGCCACGCGCCACGCTAAACCTTCTTTTCCCGACCAATCAGAGCAGTCACCGAGACGGCTCCTTGTCCGCTTGTGGCTAGAAGCGGACGTTGCCTAGCTGGCTGGATGGAGTCCGCTTAGGGGTGTAAAGCGGACATTAGTGACGGCACTGCGTCGCGTCTGCTCATGACCCTAAGCGGACATCGCCGCCGATATGTCCGCTTCTGACCTAAAACTGATGTCGTGCTGCCGCATTGGGGACTAAAAGCAGTTCTAGGTCACTGCTTCAGTGCTAGGGCTGGTGGACCTATCAAATTGGCTGCACGGGAGGATTATGAGATGCGTTATTCAGTTTCGATTTTGGCTGCGACGGCCATTGCCGCGGTTTCCTTCGCCGTCAACGCTCAAGAGGTGAAACCCGTCGAGGGCGTGGTGAAAGGCACGGCCACCACGGCTACGGGCGTGGTCAAAGGCGCCGGTCAAGTCGGAGGCGGTGCTGTGAAAGGGACGGTGGAGACCGGTAAGGGCGTTGCCAAAGGTGCCGGCGAAGTCGGTGGCGGCGTTGTCAAGGGCACTGGCGAGGTCGGCAAGGGCGTAAGCGAAGGCCCAGTTGGCGCCGTTACCGGGGTTGCCAAGGGCGCGGGCGAGGTCGGCAAGGGCGTCGTCGGCGGAACCGTCGAAGTTGGCACAGGCGTGGTGAAGGGTGCTGGCGAGGTCGGCAAGGGCGTCGTCAAAGGCGGAGGCACTGTCGTCAAGGAAACCGGCAAGGGCGTCGGCTGCATAGTCACCCTCGGCAATAAGTGCGACTGACTGTGTAGCCGGAGGGTCTTTGCCGTCAGGGTATCCAGACACTCACCCATTGGGCGTTCAGCTTCGCCCGCAACATGGGCGGAGAAGCTGAACGTAATTTGAGTGATGGCAGTGCTCCAGTATGGTCCGGAGGGCCATCAATGTGCGCTTATGACCCAAAACTGACATTTCGGATCTGACCTCAGCGACCGCTAGCCATGCAACTGCTTCAGCCACGGCAAGGATACTCGGACTAGGCCGGCACAACGTCCTTGCGGCCGGTCGGGCCAATAGGAGGGAAATATTTCAATGTTCGACTCTCAAACTTTTCCTGTGGTCGTGGGCCTCATAATCCTGATCGCGATTTTGGTTCCCAACGTGCTGCTGTGGTTTACCTACAGGAAATACAAGAGAGTCGCGAAGGCACTTCCAGACCCGCGAGAATTGAAGCTCGCAGGGTCCGATGCGATCGATGAAAAACGGGCCGGGATGACGGCGCGGCTTCTGGACGATTGGGCCAGCATTCCCGGCCAGGAATTTGACGTGGCCCGCAGCGCGCTTTGGACCGCGATGCTGCTTGAAGCGGCATCGGACGCCAGCATCGATCCCCGCGAGATGAAATTCGTCGCCGACTTGTTCGGTCAGATGGCCGGAGAAGAGATGGATTTCAGGCCGGTCATCAAAGCGGCGGAGCTTGTGCAAAGCGACAAGAAGACCGCATTTGCCGAAATTTCAAAGGCTGAAAAGGTCAGCGATACAGCCAAGCAACAGATACTGGCAGGAGCGTTTCTCGTTAGCGTGTCCGACCACGCATTAACACCGCATGAAACAGATTGCCTCATGCGGATAGCTGATGCCTTGGCCATAAGCGCGCGAGATCGAAAGGCCATGCTCGAAGAGATCACGGCAAGGTTCGATTCGTAGCCGTACCGTCTCCCGACATGATCGCGATCATGAGGTATCGCCACCAATCAATCTTCAGCACGTCCCATTCTTCGGGACCCTGCTCAATTCGGGTTTATGCCTTCTCGTAAATGTAGACATCTGTCTGAAACGGAAATTGCAAATCCTTAGCGTCGAGTCCAGCAAGCTCTTCCGACAAATCATGCAGAATTTTTGATTTTTCCTCTGTATTCATTGCCGCCACAAAACTAATAGACGAAAAATACTGGATAATGTCGCGCTTCCGGCAAGAAAAATAGTTATCAAATATCGATTTTTCTAATCGAACAAATCCCGAATGCCTATCAAACGCATCTTCCCATTCACCAGAGATGTAGCCGGGGGTGCTGCCCCGGTGAACAAATACCAAGTCAACCAGCCGGGCCATCCAGGGCACTGAAATATCGCGCCGGTTCCATATCAGGCCAAGCCTGCCGCCCGGACGTAAGACGCGCCCGATTTCCGCAAGGGCGGCCCCGCCGTCGAACCAGTGAAAGGCCTGAGCCACGACTACCGCATCGAAAGCGCTATCGAGGGCGGGAATTGCCTCTGCGCGGCCATCGAGCACCTCAATGGCTGGCAACCGTTCACGCAAGATAGCCCGCATTTCGGCGACCGGCTCCACTGCGGTGATGTGAGCGCGTGGCGCCAAGAGTGTCGTGAGCTTACCGGTGCCTGCGCCGAGCTCCAGGAGTCTCGCTCCCGGGCGCAACGCCAACCGGTTGACCAAGTGCGCGATAGCATCGACCGGATAACCCGGCCTTGCATGCGCATACGTCGTCGCCGCGGCCGCAAACCCGGTTTGCGCCGCGTGGTGAACAGGTGTCATTCGGCGACGCGCTTGACAGCTGTCGCGAGCGTTTCGTCGGAGATTGTTCCCGTCTCCATGGCCTTGTCCATCAGCAGCCTATAGAGCTTCTTTTGATTAATCCCATCCCGCCAGAGTCCCAGCATTTGGGCGCGCTGACGAATGCCGATCATTCCGCTGTGCCGGCCAAGCACCACCTCGCAGGCTCGGCCCATGCGCTGGGGATCGAAACCCAGTGCCACCTGCTCCAGTTGGTTTTGATGGATGCCGGCCTCTACCTTGAAAGTATCTTCCCCGATGAAGGGCTGGTTCGAGGCATAGGTCACGCCGGTCATGGTCCTCAGCATGTCCGCGAGCAACATCACTGACCCGAGGTCAAACCCGTTCTGCCAACGCGGGTCATCATCGCCAAAATTATCCGCATAAGCCGCCACTTGCTCGAGGGCCGTGTTGCCGCCAGCATCGCCGATACCGCCGATGGTGACCTCCACCTGGCGGGCACCGGCTTCCACAGCCGACACAGTGTTAGCAAGTGCAAGTCCGTAATTGTTATGACAGTGGACGCCTAAATTGGCGCGGTTTCCCAAGGTCGCGACAAGCCGCTCGACCAAGATAGCGATCTTGCTTGGTGTGAAAGTGCTCTGACTGTCCGCGACAATCACATGGGTTGCGCCTGCCTCGACAACGGCATCACTCAACTCCTCTAGAAACTCGGGCGAGCGATTGCCCGAGTAGTTCAAATAGTACTGGACCTCCGGGAAGTAGCATCTCGCATATGATACTGAGGCAGTCGATCGTTCGATAAGGCGGCCCCGAATTTGATTGTTTGACTCATGCTTTTTGTAGAGCTCTTCGGGACCGATACGCGTCGCCAGTCGGGCTCGGTCTTCGTGGCCAGTCAAGGCACGGCGCACTGCGTCGATGTCGGTCTTCAAATGGGTAGCGACAGCCGACACGCGTACTGTCTCAGTCGCTGCTGCGACCTCCCGTACTCCCTGCCAATCGACTGCTGAGGCGAATGGAAATCCTGCATCGATCACGTCGACCCCTGACGCCTCGAGTTGAGCGGCAAGGTGTGCCTTTTGCGCTGGTGTTAAATGAATTCCTGCGGCCTGCTCGCCATCGCGCAGAGTCGTTTCAAAAAGGTCCATGGCTGCCCTGCCTGACCGGCTCACACCTCGATCCTGGATGTCGTCAAAAGGCGCGGCCTAAAGCAAAGTGACACGGGATATGGTGCTTTCTCAAGGTAGATTCTCGCCAGAAGAAGGGTGCGCTCTCCACACTCATTTGATTTGTCACTGCAGACTTCGGATCACTGCTCGCTGTAGGGCTTGCTTTTGTGGCACCACATTGTCTGCTTGTTCTCTCCGGACACGCTCGTCTCATGCAACCGCAATCGGAAGATCGCAGCCGTGCTAACTGATGGGCTCCGAATTACAGCAGTGGCCTGCCTTCTCGTCACCGGCACGGCGGCGAGTTTCGGAGAAAGCCACAAACTGGCAAGGCTTTCCGGCACACCCGAAACCGATCAATTTGCGCTCTGGATTTTTCTCGCAGGCCTCTTGGTCGGCGGTCTCTTGTCCGACCGATTCGGCGTGCGAGTCGCGACAGGCACGGCGACCCTTTTGCTAGCGATCGGCGTTCTAGCGCTAACCGGTGAGGCGGGCTTCGCGTGTCTCATGCTGGGCGGCGGTATCGCGCTCGCCGTTGCCAATGGCCTGGCGTCCACGCTCGACCCGGTAGCCGCGGGCCGTTGGTTGAATTTCATCCATGCCTTCTATCGCGGCGGGACCCTGGCCTTTGGCCTGCTGCTGTTGCCGATCGGCATTACAGCCCAAATGGGGACTTTGTTTGCCGTCGCAGCGCTTGTCCTAATGTTTTGGACGATGGACGGGCGCTCGGAGTTAGTTCTGGGTGATTTGGAGGCGCAATCCGTCAGCAGTTGGCCGGTTGCAGCGGTTCTGCCTCTGCTGTTCTTGGCGGGCGCCTCCGAGCTGTGGGCGGCACATCACATGATCGTATCGTTATCGTCCGATCAGCCGAACATCGTTCTGTGGATAGCCTTGGCGATGGTCGTTGGGCGAATTGCCGCAAGCACACAGGTCTTCTCGGGCTACCGGCAGGTACTGGTGTGCAGCGCGGTTACGGCAGCCGGTCTGTGGTTTTTCGATGCACTGAGCGGAAATGCCCGGTTGCTGATGGCACTGATTGTTGCCTTCTCATCAAGCAGTATCTTCCCGAGCGTACTGGGGCTGATGGCCGGGCGGAGTCCGCGGTTCGCCGCGAGCCTATTGGCCGTCGGCCAGTGCACGGTCATGCTTGCGGCGCCCTTGGCAGGTGCATTCGCATCATTCGCGATCGTACCTCCTCTCGCTCTAACGATCATTATCGCGGCAAGTTGGTTTCGGCTGGATCCCTGGAATTTCGGGCGGCGATACCCGGGGTGATTGTGATCGGAAAATGTCCAGGCGCAACACATCGACCTCGCGCATTACGACAACCTCCAAAAGCCGGAGGCGTGTCTAGAGGCACACGAACGGCACATGGAGACCTGGCACCCGAGCGACTGATATGTGCCGCATTGGTGCGGATTGACTATGCACGGTCTCCTGGAGCATCGTGATAGCATCGGGCGAACCGGGGCGATCCGTGACTCATGAGCGTCCCGCAGAGAAGAGCTAGAGGCATTCCCATGGGCTTGGCACAGAAGGCGCAGACCGACGCGGTCAGGACCGGATCGTTCAGCTACTTGTCCGCCGCAACTGAGCACTCGCTCTATCGCAACGGAAGAGTGCTGACGCGCCGGGACGTTGATGGCAGCGATGACCACTGGGAAGGTGTCGACATGGAGAAATGGCAGATGCCGGTCCATGACGCACGAGACCTGCAAGGATTGGAGCGGCGTACGCTTGCCGCCAACGGCTTCGAAATGGTCAGCCGCCCCATAGCCAATCCCGACATCGACTTTCTCGACCACGACCAGGTCGTGCGCGGCTACTACCCGCAATGCGCCGACATCATCAAAGAGGCGACCGGCGCGAGCTTCGTCGCGGCCTTCGACCACAACGTTCGCTCGGCCACGGGAAAGAAGAGCAAGCAGCGCATTGAGGGCGGCCAGCAGGTGCAGCCTCCAGCCCATATCGTGCATGGCGACTACACGCTGACCAGCGCCCCGGAACGGCTGCGCTATTTGGCAGGACCTCCAGGCAGCAACGACACGTTTGCCACGCAACTCTCCGATGGAGAGACGCTTCTCGATGCGGCCGAGGTGGAGCGCGCCATCGACTCGGGCAGATACGCGATCATCAATCTCTGGCGCAACATTGCGCACGAGCCGGTTGCCACCCATCCGCTGGCGCTCTGTGACGCGGCCAGCGTGCTTCCCGATGATCTGGTGGTCTTCGAGATCCACTATGCCGACCGGATAGGCGAAAACTATTTCGCAAAGCACTCGGACAACCATCAATGGTATTTCTTTTCCGCGCTCGCTCGCGACGAGGCTTTGCTGCTGAAGCAGTGGGATTCGTCTGGAGAATTGGCGCGCTCGAAGGGGGCGGAGGGGGATGCGGCCAGCGCGGACGCCCCCAGCACCTTTAGTTTCCACAGCGCCTTCAAGGATCCGACAACGCCTCCCGATGCACCCGATCGCTGGAGCATCGAAGTGCGCTGCGCGGTCCTGTACAGTTAATCCGCTTTCGGCAAAGCGGCCTCGGTCCTGCGCAGAACCTGTGCATGTGGTCGAGACGATTAGGGAGAGGAGCCCATGAAACTCTATTTCGATCCGATCACAGTGAATTGCCGCAAAGTCGTCGCCGGCCTCGACCTGATAGGCGCGGATTACGACGAGGAAAAGCTCAATTACTTCGCGGGCGATCACAAGCAGCCGGCCTATACCAAGATCAATCCCAACGCCGAGCTGCCGGCCTTGCAGGACGACGGCATGACGCTTTGGGAGTCCAACGCGATTCTGGTTTATGCCAGCGAAAAGCTTAGGAATACGGACGCCTATCCGGCCGACCCCAAGATCCGGGCGGACATCACAAGGTGGAGCCTATGGGAAGCGAGCAAGTGGTTTCCCGCTTGCTATACTTATCTGGTCGAGAATGTCGTCAAGCCGATCCTCGACGACAAGCCCGACCAGGCGGTCCTCGCAGCGCACGCCCCGACATTCCACGCCGCAGCTTCCGTTTTGGAAAATGCGCTCGAGGGACGCGAATGGCTCTGCGATGACCATGCCACCATCGCCGATGTCATTGTGGCCTCGCCAATGCATCTCCATCCCGTGCAGAAACTGCCCCTCGATGACTATCCCAATATCCGGGGCTGGATCGCGCGGGTCGAGGCGCTGCCCAGTTGGAAGAAGTCGGACCCGATCCCGCATATTCCCGAGGAGTATTTGGCAAAGCTTGCCTAGGGCAGTGTTACCAGGCCGCCGGACGTGACAATCGTCTGGCCGGTGATGAAGCTCGCTGCATCGCTCAATAGAAAATAGGCGAGCTCCGCCACGTCGTCGGGAACGCCGGTGCGGCGTGCCGGCGTGCGGGCTAGGATTTGCTCACGTAAGTCATCGGGCAGCCCGCTGGTCATGTCGGTGTCGATCAGGCCTGGCGCTATACAGTTCACGCGGATCGCGGGCCCGAATGCCATGGCGCAATTGCGGGCAAATCCAACCACCGCCGACTTCGCTGTGCCGTAGGCGATCAAGCGGTCATGGCGAATAACGCTCGGAGCCACCCCATTAATCGAGGACATGCAGACGATGCGGCCATAGTCCCGCGCCCGCATACTGTCCTTGGCGCGCCAGACGCAATGGAAGGTGCCGTCGACGTTCACCGCCAGAGTCTGCCGCCAGAGCTCGATCGGCATGTCGACATCGTCTTCGAAGGACGCCATTCCCGCATTGGCGACAAGCAGGTCTACCGCGCCGCGATCGGCTTCGATGGCGTCATACATGGTGCTGGTCGCTTCATAGGATGAGACATCGGCCTTGTAGGCCTGGCCGTCGCCGCCTGCCGCCTTGATCTGCTCAAGGGTTTCTTCAGCGGCTTCGGCGCTGGAGGCATAATTGACCGCGACCCAGGCGCCGGCCTTGGCAAGGCGCAGACAGATCGCCCGGCCAATGCCGCGCGAGCCTCCGGTTACCAGGGCGACGCGCCCATCGAATTCCTTGCCGGCCATGATTGGATCTCCCTCGATTGGCGACGAAACCTGGCTTCAGACGTTTCGCGGCATGTTAACGGGAAGTTCGTGCGGCCAGCAGACCGCCATGAGCGCTGCTGCAGGCTCGGTTGCGGACACCGCCAGCAGCGGATGAAGGGCACGCCGCTACGTTTTATCTTGGCTCCGTGGATGGAGAGCCTCGCCATTGCCGGCGTAAACGGCCCAGACACATGACCCTGATTAGCAGATCGGCCGGTCGGGCAGATCTTAGCTGGTCCCGCCCACTTTCACAGTAACCTTGCGGATCTTGCCAGTGAATCCGGTCTCCTCGGGGCCGATGCCAATGTCGTCGGGAACGGGTGTTTGATTGTCCAATCCCACATCAGCCGTTTCATCCGCCGAGAATATCAGGGGCTGGGTTTTCTCTATCCGGCCCTCGCCAACGGGCTTCCCGTTGACCGACAGGGTCGCCATTCCACCCTTACCCATGCCGCCGCCGTCATAGGCGAAGTCAAGCTCGACGATGGCGGGTCCAACAGGAAGCGGGTCCTTGGCCGCGACCGTGTACCGGTCGAGACCGAGGTAGTTATAGGTGTAGACCGGCTTGTTGTCCTTGACATAGAGGGACCATCCGCCAAAGCGTCCACCCTGGGACAGGATCACGCCAGATGCGCCGCCCTCGGGGATCTCGAGGTCAGCCGTGATGGTCTTCGACTGATTCTTTACATTGATGAAGACGTTTTCCAGCATGCCGTTCATGCCCTCATAAAGCGTGAGCGACTTTCGATCGCCCATCAGATCGGGCCTGCCGGCTAGCGCGGGATTTACCCGCTCGATCACGCGATCATCGATCGGCAGCGCGTGGTGTTTCTCGGCCTCCTCCATGAACAATTGCTGCATTTCCTTCAGCTTTTCGGGGCGCTCGGACGCCAGATTCTTGCTCAGACTGAAATCTTCGCGGACATTGTAGAGGTCCCAAACGTCCGATTCCAAAGGTTGCTGCTCGGTCGTCTGCCACGGCGCCCGGTGGAGCGTGCGGGCAAGCCAGCCATTGTTGTAGATTGCGCGGTTCCCGAAAATCTCGAAATACTGGGTGGTGTGCCGCTCCTTTGCGTCGGCGTCGTTGAAGGAATACAGCATGCTGGTTCCCTCCATGGGCGTTTGCGGCGTTCCATTCACGGTCTTGGGCTCGGGCAGATTCGCCGCTTCCAAAATGGTGGGCGCCACATCGATCACGTGGGAAAACTGGGTACGATATCCGCCCTTTTCCTTTATGCCTCCGGGCCAGCGAATAACCGCACCGTTGCGCGTGCCGCCAAAGTCGGACGCCACTTGTTTCATCCAGGCAAATGGCGTGTCGAAGGCCACCGCCCAGCCGGCCGCCATATGCGGGAACGTGTAGGGGCCGCCCCACTTGTCCATCAAGGGAAGCAGGTCCTCAACCTTCTCGGTCACATTGTTGAAATAGGTCATCTCGTTATACATGCCGACAAATCCACCTTCGGCGCTCGTTCCGTTGTCGCCCGCGATGTAGATGAACAATGTGTTGTCGAGCTCGCCGATGTCCTCCAACGCCTGGACGAGGCGGCCAACCTCGTGATCGGTATGCTCCAGGAATCCGGCAAAGACCTCGGCCTGACGCGCGAACAGCCGGCGGTGGTCCGCTGGCAAGGCATCCCAATCCTTAATGTCCTTAGGCTTGGCGGGAAGCACCGTTGATCCAGGAATCAGCCCCATTTTCTTTTGGCGTGCGAGCGTCTCTTGCCGGACCTGGTCCCAGCCCTTGTCGAACTTGCCCTTGTATTTGTCAGCCCACTCTTTGGGCACGTGGTGCGGTGCGTGGACGGCGCCGGTTGCGAAATAGAGGAAGAATGGCTTATCCGGCGTCAAAGACTGCTGGGCCTTCACCCAGTTAACCGCCTGGTTCGTCATGTCGGTTGTAAAGTGGTAGTTCTCGTCGCTCGGCGGATTGACCTTGGTGACGCCGTCATAGACGAGCGGATACCATTGATCCGTCTCGCCACCGATAAATCCATAGAATTTGTCGAACCCCTGATGGGTCGGCCATCGGTCATAAGGTCCCGAAACGCTGGTCTCCCATGCTGCGGTCTCGTGCCACTTGCCGAAGGCAGCGGTGCTGTAACCATTCAGCCTAAGGATCTCCGCTAACGGTGCCACGCTGTTGGGTATTTGGCCCGTATTGCCTGGAAAGGCGGTTGCGGTTTCCATTATCGAGCCGGTGTTGCCGGTGTGGTGGTTTCGTCCCGACTTGAGCGCGACCCGCGTTGGCGAACAAAGCGCCGTGGTATGAAAATTGGTGTAGCGCAAGCCCTGTTTGGCGAGCCTGTCCAATACCGGCGTTTGGATGGGACCGCCAAAGGCGCTGGGACCGCCAAAACCTATATCGTCGATCAGCACGATCACCACGTTGGGGGCCTTTTCGGGTGCTCTGACCTCAAACCGCGGTGGCGCCTTGGCGTTGCGCGCGTCCAACTCGCTATAGGTCGGTCTTTCCGGCTCCTGGATCGGCAGAACCGTTCGATCAGTCTTATCCTGGGCGAATACGCCGCCGATCGACGCGGCTAGCACAACCGCGGCCGCGCAAATGGTCTTGATGATCAAATGAGACATTGCTTTTCCTCACGCTGTTACGCTGCTGCTCGATCGGCCGTTCGCGGTCAAGCCGCTAAGGTCCGGTATCAGGGACTTTAGCCGAGCGTAGCCAAACGATTGCCCGTAATCCAGTTGTGGAGGACTGCTTCGCGGAGACGAGCGGCGCTTAATTCGGCCCCGTCCAGGAGTAGTCTCGCGGAATGCGAACCAGAAAGCGCGCGGGCCATCAGACAGCAATGCGGCACGGGCCGCCGTCAGCCCATTGGATGCAATCGCGGCCAGCGTTATTGACGGATCAATCGAGCATCGCTCCACGCCAGCCAATCCAGCATGCACCAGCAAGAGGATTCATGTAAGGTCGGCTGTGGCCTGCTTAGCACCCCGACCTTGTCGTTCTGTTGGTGCAGCATTTGCCCATCGCCCGTAGAAAGCGGCCCAGCAAAACGCCTGTGTCTTTTGCTGCCGCTGGCAACCCGGCCCACGAATTTTGAAGCACAACCTAGTGTCAAGTTAAGGAGTCCTGACATGACCCAAGCAGTGCGGAAGCCCACAACCGAAGCATGGCAAGACGAGATCGATGCGGCGTTGAGCGAGCTTGAGGCCCGCAAGGACGACTGGGCCCGAACGTCCAATGCCGAGCGGATCGATATCCTGCAGCAGATCAAGACCAACATCATGCAAGTGGCCAAGACTTGGGCCAAAACGGCGTCGGCGAATAAGCAGATCCCATCAGGTTCGCCATTGGAAGGCGAGGAATGGATCTCCGGTCCCTATGCCGTGCTGGCTGCGTGCAACCTCTTGATCGAGACGCTCCGGGGCATGGACGGGAAACGCTTCTTAAAAGGCCTGCCAATTCGCGATCTGCCGACGGGCCAGATTGCCGTTCGCGTGCTGCCCCATACGATTTGGGACTACCTGCTCCTGAGCGGGGTTAGCGCCGAGATTTGGATGCAACCCGGCGTAACCCGATCCAATCTGGCCCAGAACACCGCGTCCGGTTACGACGTGGCGCCCGAAAAGCGCAAAGGCAAGGTAAGTTTGGTTCTGGGCGCGGGAAATATCGCGGCCATATCACCGCTTGATTGTTTCCAGAAGCTCCTCACGGAAAATCAGGTCGTGCTCCTGAAGCTAAACCCGGTGAACGAGTATCTGGCTGATGTGTTGGAGCCCGGCTTGCGTCCGTTGATTGAATTTGGCGCGCTGCGCATCGTCAAGGGCGGCGTCGATGTCGGCGAGTATCTCTGCACCCACCCGATCGTTGAGGAAATCCACATTACCGGCTCTGTGGCATCCCACGACGCGATCGTCTGGGGCACGGGCAAGGAAGGCCAGAACAACAAAAAGGCGGGAACGCCGAAAAACAAACGGCGCGTAACCTCTGAACTTGGTGCCGTCTGTCCGACCATTGTGGTTCCGGGGCCTTGGTCGAGCGCCGATATAAAATTCCAGGCCGAGCAGGTCGCGACCCAGAAACTGCACAACTCGGGCTTCAATTGCGTGGCCTGCCAGATGCTTGTGATGCCCGAGAACTGGGAAACGACCGACACGTTCATTCAGGTCCTTGAAGACACCATGGCGAACGCGCCGGACCGCCCGATGTATTACCCAGGCGCAAGCGACCGCGTCTCGGACTACATGTCGAAATATCCCGAAGGCAAGCGCATCAGCACTGGTGCCCACGACTCCGAACGCGTTGTTATTCCGTTTAGACCGGCGCCAAAGGACAGCTACGCGGAAACCCAGGAGGTATTCGCACCGGTGATGACCCAGATGCGGTTACCGGCCGAAGACGCCGAGAGCTATCTCCGGGCGGCCATCGCCTACTGCAATGACGAGCTATACGGCACGCTGGGCGCCAACATCGTGATCCATCCGGCGACCAAGCGTCAGCTGGGCGCCAAGTTCGACGAATTGTTGGCGGAACTTCGTTATGGTTGCATCGCGGTCAATGCTTGGACCGGCGTTGGGTTTTTGGCCGTGCAAACGTCCTGGGGCGCATTTCCAGGCCACAGCCTCGATGACGTTCAAAGCGGCATCGGAACGGTTCACAACACCTTCATGTTCGACAAACCCGAGCGTACCATTGTCACTGCGCCGTGGCGGCCGTTTCCACGCACGCTGTTAAGCGGTGGCCTGACGCTGCTGCCGCGTCCGCCATGGTTCGTCACCAACCGAAAGGCGGATATTGTAGGTAAGCTGCTGACGCGCTTCACTTATCGTCCCAGCTTTTTGAAGCTGCCGCGCATCTTCTTGAATGCGTTGATGGGTTGATACGCCTTTCATGGCGCTAGTCGCCTGGTAGGAGCAAACGTCGGTCAGGTGGCTTTGGCCGTCGGTTCCGGCGGCCTTTAACTGCGCGAGAGACTCTTCCGCCGACTAGTTTCAGCTCGCATACAAGGCGCTCGCCAAGCCGAGCCCGCCGACAAGGATCAAGCTCAATGCCCAGACTACGTCGAGATTGAACCAGCTCTTGGAGATGAATGTCAGGCCGAACCATTCATAGACGAAGAACGCGATCACCCCGCCGCTGAGGAACATGGCAATGGTGTGCACAATCGCGACTGTAAGGGCCGTGATGAGACCGCCGCCAAGCAACACCGCCGCGGCGCCGTGGCCGGCATGGGCGCCTTCTGCGCCGTTCATGCCTAGATAAATCGGCACCAGCATTAGGCCCGCGCCATGAGCCATCGCCACCGCAAACGACCAAAGCGCAAGTTGCGTGGGCTTAATCCGGGCCAAGAATCTCGGGTGTCGCCGGTTGATCAGCAGATAAATCCCCACAGCAATGACCAGCAGGCCCGCGCCAATGCGGATTTCCCGCTGCCACTCCACCAGGAACGTCATGGCGGCGAACGGCAGCAGAATGCCGAGCATGGCAAGGAAGTGGCCGGTTGCCAGGGGACCAAGCGCGCCGATGACGTCGCGGCGGCCATTGCCCATCAACCCGGCGGAGACGGCCAAAGGCCATCCCATGCCGGGGTTTATGCCGTGATAGAAGCCGCTAACAACGACGGCCAGCCAAAGGCTGGCCGTCGTCCAGTCAGTGAAGTCCAAAGGTCAGACGGACGGGTAGCAGAACGAATCCGTCGAACAGTCGCCGCCTTCCAGCCGGATCTGATGACTGCGGTAGCCCTTGGGAAACTCGACCCAGAACTTCTCGTCCAACTTTAATCCGCCGTCCTTGCCGACATCGGCCTTGACCATCGCGCCACCGCGCTCGCCCGGGTAGAACTGGTCGTCCCAGGTCGAATAGAGCGAGTTGGTCCAGTAGACGCGCTTGCCATCGCGGCTGATTTCGACCATCTGCGGGCCATAGCCGAAGGTTTTGCCGTTCGGGTGCTTGGTCTTCTTGACGATGCCACCGATTTCGACCTTGTCGACCAGCTTCGGCATCATCGGGTTGGAGACGTCGTACTGATGCATCTCGCCGGTTCCCCAGCATGCGACGTAGAGGAAACGGTCGTCGAGCGAAAGGTCGATATCGGTGATCAGCGGCGGCACGGCCGAGAAACCCTTCAGCAGATCGGGCAGATCGTCGGGGTCGGCCGGATGCGGGTCGATCGTGACCGTCTTCTTGGCATCGAAGGTGCCGTCTTCATTCCGCCACCAGGTGAAGATCGCGCCCTGCAGGTTGGTGGTGTCGACCACCACACCACAGAACCCGAATTCCTTGGCCGGATCGTGCGCGGGCCGGATCTCCAACGCCATCTGATGGTTCTCACCCAGGTCGATGGTCTGCACGTTCCTGCGCTCGCGCAGGTCCCAGAAATGCAGGCGATGGCCATATTTGTTGGAGAGTAGATCTTCCGGCACGATGCCATTTTCGAACTGCGGCGGTAGACCCCATTCGCTGGAGACCATGTAGTCGCGCGGCAGGTTCCACCAATAGTCATAGTGTTTTTCCTGCGAGCCGCGGTCGATTTCGTAGCGGCCAAGGATTTCGAAGGTCTCGCAGTCCATGAGGAAGATGCCTGGAGGGCCATCGGTTCCGTCCTTGCCACCGCCGCCCAGCGTCGAGACATAGATGCCTTCGGGCCCGCAATGGATGGTGTGGGGCCTGGAATAACCGGTCTTTTCGAAGACTTCTTCCGGCTCGATGATCTTGTGGATCTTCGCCTTGGTCGGCCCGCCCTTGGTGTCAATCACATAGATGCGCGACGAACGAATGCCTGGGATAATCAGGTAGCGGCGCTCAAGAAAGGCATGCCCCGTCAATGGCGATAGCGCCGACGAGCACGCATTCCAGCCGAAATGGTGAAACTCGTCACCCTTATTGGGCATCATGACGCTGTGAACGATCTTTCCAAAGTCCTTCGACTTGGGGTCCACATCGACAACGGCAAGCCCGTCTGGTTGGGAAAAATCCGGGCACAACATCAGCGTATAGGCATAGGTCTCAACCGGCGCCTCCATCGCAAGTTTTGCGGTGGCATGAAACGTTGGATCTGGTCTTACATTCACTTTTCACTCTCCCTAGCGGTTTACTTTATCTATTCTACAAACCGGCTTGTTGCCGTTGTTGTAAGCAAACTTGCTGTGACGAATTCGACTGTCCATCGGCAAGTTCGAGGCGCCATGATTGTCCACGCTGCTAGCCCGCAACGCGGCAGCGAACAATTCCACGATTGGCAACAATCTGCAATCACATACTCATGATGGCAGAGATCAGCAAACGCATACTAACCAACAGGAATTGAACGCTCATGTATTGCGTAGGTGGGGTTTCGGCGCGGCGATTGACACGGGCGGGAAGCGTTCATTCGACGAAAGTATTGAGGTAACCGGGCGCCATGCCGTTCGCTGCGTGCCGGAATAAAATGACCGGTGCTACGGGGCTCATCCTGCCGTGTCGCGATGCGACGACCCGCGGGACTTTGATGTGCGCGGGATGGGCTCGCGGCTTCCGTCCGGTGCCTGAGCCAACATTCGGCGACGCCGCGGCCCCCAAGCCAAATCGGTCGGCGCCTCAATCGACATCCTCTGGGGGTTCAAAGTCAGGCCACATTGACTATGTAACGGCTAACGGAGCAGGGATCTGGGCGCTCGCGCCCGCCGGTTGCCCCAGTGCAGGTTTGGACGGCCCGGCTTCGCCCCTAATTTTCGGCTCTTGCCCATTCGCAGATCTATTGGCGGCTGGCTGGTTCGGATGACTCCGCCAAGCTGAGGCCATGGGGCTGATCCCATAACGATCAATGCCATGTATGACGAGGAAACGCCGACGTGAACCAAGATATTGAACTTGCTTACCCGGATGAGGACTACCGAGAAGTGGAGCGGATGTTCCACCAACTCGTGCCCAACGCGATAAATGAGTTCGGAGAGACATCGCAATACGCCCGCCTGTTCGCGTATCTGGCTCCCCGGATTCGGGACTCGGCGGAGAAGGAACAGCTATCGGGCGTCGGGTTCGATGACAGGCTGCGCGAGGCCGAGCAAGTCGTCGATGATTTAGCCATCGCGTTACAGGCCAATGTGGAGGAACCGGCGCTTGGCGCAGTTTGGACAGCGCCCGGTCTGGATCGGCTGCAGTTCGGCGGCGGGGAGCTGACTTCGAACGGTTGGAGCGGCGCTAGCCCGGTCGATACCTCCCTGCTGGAGAAGGCGACGGCCGCCTACCTGGAGCGGCCCTGGATGCAGCTCAACTATTTGGATTGGTGCATCCTCAACGGTTACATCGTCGATGATCTGGCGCGACTTGGCGCCGGTCTTAGGTTCCCTGAGCCCGCTGGGCGGATCGATTGGAGCTATCTGTTTTCCGGCGGCGATGTGCCTAAGCAGATTTTTTGGCGAACCATGTTCGGGGTATCCAAGTTCCTGATCCGCTGGCTGGTGATGCCCATTGCCATTGCCGCCATCTACTTTTTGGAGTCGCGGGAAGTCGGCATCTGGATGGCGGCCCTCTATACGATCTATCTCGTCGTCCACCTCGCCTTCGCGCCGAAGAGTGGCTCGAACCGCAATGCTCTCATAAGATTTCTAGATGGCCGCAAAAAGCTCGACGACCTTACGAGAATCTACCGGGACAGCTCGGCCGACGTGATCCATCCCTCACGACTTCGCGAACTCGTCTGCAGGGCCGAGGCCGCTGGGGCCGTATTCAGGCCGGCGGTTTACTCAATCTTGGACCTCGCGATCGCCCGCGATGCCAATGTTCTTGCCATAGAGGATATCAATTAGCGTCAGGCCTTAGCCCTTGCCGGGTCGGCGGGCACGGGCTGACGGTAGCGCCACAGTGCGACATTAACCTCGCCGCCCAGGATCAGGATCGCCGCCATTAGATAGAGGAAGATCTGGGCGGTGATGATGCCCGCAAGGCCCGCATACATGACGCTGTAGTGGGAGAAGCTTCGGAGATAGAACGCGAACAGGCTGGCGGTCGCGACCCACGCGATCAGAGTTGCAAGCGCGCCTGGCCAAATCTCGGAGAACGGCCGCCGTCCCGCCGGCAGCCAAACGTGGCAGGCCAGAATGAGCGACCCCAGTGCCGAGATCAGTATCGCAAACCGCAGAGCGCGCCAAAGCATGTCATAGGCTCCGGGATTGGGAAGCGCATTCTCGACAATGCCGGCGAAATAGGGCGCGATTACCAGAAAAAACGAAACTACGACCAGCAGCACCGCCCCCAAAAATACCACCAGCAGGCTTTGCACCCTCCGGTGCAGGAAGGAGCGGGTTTCTTTGATCCGGTAAGCTCGATTGAGCGCCTTGCGCACCACTTCGATGCCGTTGGATGCAAAGAACAGGGTCAAGGCGATGCCTATGCTCAGGAAACCGGGGTGACGCTGAGTCAGGGCCGCGTGAACCTGTTTGACGATTGGTTTGGCGACTTCGCTAGGCCAGGCTTCGAATACCAGATCCACGATATCGGTCGTTCGGTCGTGGTAGCCCAGGAATCCGGCGAGAGACGTGGCGAACAGCAGGAACGGGAATACCGCCATGACCATCGAGAGAGCGACGCGGGCAGCCAGGGCCGAGCCGTCGCCGTTCATGAAATTGGTGATCGCGTCGATAACCACCCGTATCGCAATGGCAATCATTGCCGCTCGCCCTCACCCAAAGTAGCGCCAATGGCGTGAAGGTATGGCCGCCGATGGCGGCCACGCTTCCGCTATTCGTGCCCGCTAGTTTACCAGGTGAATTGCGCTCCGCCACGGCCCGCGACGACGCCGGACTCGGAGTAGTCCATGAACTCCGACCAGCCCCAGCCGACGGCGCCGTCGATAGCCAGCCGGTCTCCTTCGCTGAAGAGGTTGCGGGCGACGACGCCGATGGCGCTGGCGCCGACAGCATTGGCGGTGTTCTCAAGGGCATCGAAACCGCCCCAGCCGACCCGAACGCCGAAATTGTCACCGGTTGCGAGCTCAGGCGTTTCCACCGCCATCGCGACCGCAACCCCCGCTTGCAGCGTGGCGATAGCCTTGAAGACGTCACCGCCGTCGGTCGCGAGGTTTCCAGAGGCGTCGGTGGTCGCCAGCTGCAGCAGCCCGCTCTGGCGACTGCGGCTGAGCTCCGAGGTGATGCCGGGCATGGTGTAGCTCTGCGCCGTGGTGCCGAACATCATCTGATTATCAAGCACGGTCTGGGCGCCGGCACCGATGGCCGAAGAATTTATGTGCGCGGACGCCACCCTGGTGTTGCTGCCAACGGCGAGCGAGTTATCCGCTTCCGCGCTCGACTGCTGACCGAACGCGGCTGCATTCTCGCCGGTTGCATCCGAGGCCGCGCCCACGGCAATAGAACTCGCGCCCGACGCGGCAGCCAATTGGCCCACTGCGATTGCCGCGACCGCCTGAGTGCTTGCCAGCGAGCCCATGGCGATACCGTCGATTGCGGCCGCGCCTGCGACCGCGCTGCGGCCCTGGGCGATTGACCCGGCTGCATTCGAAATGGCGTTGTCGCCAATTGCCATAGACTGGAACCCGAGCCCCTGGGCCGCGTCGCCCATGGCGATGGATTCCGTGCCGTCGGAGAATGCCGAATTGCCGATGGCAATCCCGCGCAGGCCGTTGGTGTTCGCTGTCGTGCCCATGGCGATGCCGTCTATCGCGGTAACGGTCGTGACCGCGCCGTCGCCCTGGGCGATCGAGCGCAACCCATTGGCGGTCGCGACGTCACCGATAGCGATCGACTGGTCAGCCACCGCATTGGCCTGGTCGCCCATGGCGATCGAAGAAATCCCATTCGAGTTCGCGGTTGTGCCAATGGCAATGCCGTCTTCTGCATTGGCGGTCGTAACCGCGCCGTCGCCTTGCGCGATGGAGCGCAGCGCGTTGGCGGTGGCCACATCACCGATGGCGATCGACTCGTTGGCGATGGCATTGGCCTGGTCACCCATGGCAATCGAAGAGACGCCGTTGGAGTTGGCGGTCGTGCCGATGGCGATGCCGTCTTCTGCGTTGGCCGTCGTAACCGCGCCGTCGCCTTGCGCGATGGAGCGCAACGCATTGGCGGTGGCCACATCACCGATGGCGATCGACTCGTTGGCGATGGCGTTGGCCTGGTTGCCCATTGAAATTGCGGAAACGCCGTTGGTATTGGCGGTCGTGCCGATGGCAATGCCGTCGGTCGCGTTGGCGGTGGTAATGGCCCCGTCGCCTTGCGCGATCGATCTGTCGGCATTGGCGGTTGCCACGTCACCGATGGCGATCGTCTGATCGCCGATTGCATTGGCCGTGTCACCCATGGCGATCGAAGAAATGCCGTTGGAGTTGGCGCCTGTGCCAACCGCGATGCCGTCGACCGCGTTGCTGGTCGTGACGGCCCCGTCGCCTTGCGCGATTGAGCCCGTGGCGTTGGCGGTTGCGACGTCACCGATGGCGATCGTCTGATCGCCGATCGCATTGGCCGTGTCGCCCATGGCGATCGAAGAAATGCCGTTGGCGTTCGCCGCCGTGCCCATGGCGATGCCATCTTCTGCGTTGGCGGTCGTGACCGCGCCATCACCTTGCGCGATCGAGCGGGCCGCATTGGCAGTTGCCTCGTCACCAATGGCAACCGTTTGATCACCAAGCGCGTTGGCAGCATCGCCCATGGCAATTGACTCTGCGCCCGTGGCGTTTGCCGTCACGCCGATCCCGATGCCACGCACGCCATCGGTGTCAGCGGCGGTCCCGATTGCGATGCCGTTGCTCGCCGCGGCGTCCACGTCGGCGCCGTCGCCTTGGGCGATGGAACCTATAGAATTCGCAGCCGCTTCATCACCGATTGCGATGGATTGATCGCCAATTCCCTGTGCGGCGTCACCCATGGCAATGGATTCTGCTCCGGTTGCGTTTGCTGTGACGCCAATGCCGATGCCCCGCACACCGTCGGTATTCGACGCTGTACCAATGGCGATACCATTGGTGGCGGCAGCATCCACGTCAGCGCCATCACCCTGGGCAATAGATCCGGTCGAATTCGCAGCCGCTTCGTCGCCAAATGCGATCGATTGATCGCCGGAGGCGTTAGCGGCATCACCAATTGCCACCGACTCCGCGCCGTCGGCATTCGCGGTCACGCCAATTCCAATGCCGCGTACGCCGTCGGTGTCGGCGGCAGTTCCAATGGCGATGCCATTTGCTGCGGCCGCATCTACGTCTGCACCGTCGCCCTGGGCGATCGAGCCAGTGGCTGCAGCGCTCGCTTCATCGCCGAACGCAATCGATTGGTCACCGGACGCGTTAGCCGCGTCGCCGATTGCCACCGATTCCGCGCCATCGGCATTCGCGGTCACGCCAATGCCGATGGCCCGTACGCCGTCGGTGTCGGCAGCCGTGCCGATCGCGATGCCGTTCTCCGCGGTGGAATCAACGTTGGCGCCATTGCCTAGTGCTACCGACTGCAAGGCATTGGCGCTCGCATCCAGACCGATGCCAACCGCGCGCACGCCGGTTGTCGTGGTGCCTCGTCCCATGGCGATGGAGTCTTGGGCAACCGCGTCGGCAGCTTGACCGACCGCAATGCCCCCATCGGCCTGTACGTTTGAGCCCTGGCCCACGGCAACAGCATTGTCGATGCCGCTTCCGATATCGATGTTTTGGCCGACGGCCGTGACGTTGTTGGAGTTTCCGGCAATTGTCGTGCCCTGGCCGACCGCCACGCCGTTGTCAGAATTCGCCGCAATGGTGGCGCCGGTGCCCACGGCCGTACCGTTGGCTGATAGCACGGTCGCGTTGTGGCCGATCGCCGTATCGCTGGCGTCAACCGCCCGCGCCCCATTGCCGACCGCGACGCCCTGGTCGCTTGTTCCACCGGCGCCAACGCCGATCGAAATGCCGGTGTCGGTCGACGACCCATTGCCGACGGCAGTGCCTGTGGTCGTGGTCGTATTGGCGCCAAGAGCCGTGCCCCCGCCGCCATTCGCCGTGGCGCCGGTGCCGAGTGCGGTATCGTTGGCCTCAATTGCGTTTGCCAGATTGCCGATCGCAATCGCGTCAACGTCGCCGGTGACGGCTTGGTTCGCAGTTCCGCCGGGGTTGCCGGTTTCTCCACCCGCGCCCGAGAGCGCCCCGCCGCCCAGCGTAATGCCGTCGGAATAGTTGACCTCATTGGTGTCGCCAATGAAGATCGAGCCGCCATCGGCGGAAATGCCCTGCGTGGCTTCGACCATACTGGCGGTGACGGTGTCAGCGACATCGACGTTGCCATCGACAGTGACGTCGCCGGTGACGCCCAGGTCGTCATTAAAATTCGAGACGCCGGTGACGTCCACGCCGCCGGCTTCGACCACGACGCTGCCGGTGAAGTTCGTGTTGCACTCAGGCAGACCGCCTGCGCCAGTTCCGCCGGTGGTGCCGGTGGTCGTGTAGACAGTCAGATCCTGCCAGTCCTGAGCTTCGACCTGCGCGGCAATCTGCGAGGCAACGCCGGCAACCGTCGAACCGGCGCCAATTATCCCCGCAGCGAGAGCGGTTGCCTCAACTCCCGTTGTCAAAGCGAGCTCAGCGGCTGCTGCAGCGGCATCAGCCATTCCTTCGGGGAGCCCAATGACGCTCGCCGCACCAAGGAACCCGAGTCCCATTTGACCAAATTCAAAAGCTGCCGCGTCGGCGGCGACCTGCTCGGCGGTTACCTGGGTAACCATAGCGGCGGCGCCGGTTGCATTGAACCCAAGCCCGATATCGACGTCGTCGATATACGATTGGTAGAGAGTGTTCAGCGCATTGTCATACTGAGAGCGGCAGCCTCCATCGTTGACGGAGTCAAGATTCGTCGTATCGGTGTTTACCTGGGTGAAAGTCGGCAGCGTCACGTTGTTGCCAACTGAAGTGTTCGGTCCCTCCCTCTGCGCCAAGGCGGGCAGCGCCAGGCCCAACGACAGCATGGTCAGTGCGGTCGTGCCGGCCAGCGCACGCAGTCTCGCTGCGGTTAGTCTCGACATATCATCCCCCGTCTTCGGTCCGCCCATGGAGTTTCCGCATTTGCTAGCAGCGGGCAGACGACGCAAAACTCATCCCAAGGCAACAATCTCGCTGGCCGGGTTTTCCCGGTCCGATTTTTCGGGGCCTTGCAAGGCCCATGAGAGGCTTAAACTTCCCTCACGATTCTTATTCTGGTTGGAGCCTACACTGAAGGACGCCTGTCAGCGCAGGCAAATCGTCGTCCTGTCTTGATATTTCCGGCAAGCCGTGACTTTTTCGCCACAGCGGTTTTGCCCGCATTTTCGGCGCCGATTTAGGCCAGCGCCGGGTTTGACCTAAGCCGTTCGACCAAATGATCGACGACGGCGCGCACGCTGCCCGAGGTTTGCCCGGCTTCCTTGTGGACCACATGGACCGGCACCGGGGGCGGCTCGTAGCCTGCAAGCACGATCTCCAGCGCGCCCGAGGCCAGTTGCGGCGCGGTCATGTAGGAGAGCACGCGGGTGATCCCGCGGTCCGCCACAGCCGCAGCGATCGCCGCATCCGCGGTGTTCAGGAGTAACCGCGAGGATGGCCTGAACCTATAGGTCTTTGAATCCTTATGGAGTTTCCATTCCCCACCGGGCGTCATGTTCACGAAGTCTATGATCTGATGACCTTTGAGTTCGGCGGGTGACTCGGGGCGGCCATGGGTTGCCAAATAATCCGGCGAGGCGCAGAGCACCCGGCGCACGGAACCGACGCGGATTGCCGTGAGGGATGAGTCGGGCAATTCCGCAATCCGAACCGCTACATCAACGCCCTCGTCGATCAAGTGAACCACCCGGTCGACAAAGAGCGTCGAGATGGAAAGCTCCGGATAGCGATCCAGCAGTTCCAGCAGGATCGGCGTCAGCATCACCCGGCCGAACATCACCGAGCCCGTCACCGTGACCAGGCCGCTGGGTGCGGCGTGGATCCCGGCGGCGTTGCGGTCGGCTTCCGCGACATCGGAAAGAATCCGGCGGCAGTCGGCCAAATAACGCCGCCCCGCCTCGGTCAGCTGCACCGAGCGGGTGGTCCGGTGCAGCAGCCTGGCGCCAAGACGCGCCTCCAATTCAGACACCGCCCGTGTGACCGAAGGCGGCGACATGTTGAGCCGCCTGGCAGCGGACGCGAAGCCCGTTTCCTCTGCCACGGCGATAAACACGGACATGGTGCGAAGGCGATCCATAATCATTCCATATTACGGAATAATAAATTACATTATATGCTTATTCCATCTTTGAACCGAAATATCCAAATTGCTTGGCAGAGACAAATGGGCCGATGCGACTCTTGGAGCCGCGTGAGAGCCCCCCAGCCAAGGATACGAACCATGCCCGACACCGCCATGACCCGAGGTGCCCATCACATCGGGCTGACCGTTCCCGATCTGGACGCGACCCGTAGCTTCTTCCTCGACACGCTGGGCTTCGAGCAGGTGGGCGAGGTCCCCGATTACCCCGCCGTTTTTCTCAGCGACGGCGTCACCATGATTACGCTTTGGCAGGCCGAAAAACCGGCAACAGCCGCGCCATTCGACCGCAAAAACGTGATCGGACTTCACCATGTCGCGCTCAAGGTGGAGGGCGCCGAGGCGCTGGATGAACTGCACCGTGAGCTGCAGACCGCGAAAGGCGTTGAGGTGGAGTTCGCGCCCGAGCCGTTGGGCAGCGGTCCGGCAAAGCACATGATGTGCGCCATTCCAGGCGGCATTCGCATGGAGTTCATCGCACCGGCCGCCTAAGCCTGCCTTGGACACCGCAATTTCGAATGCCTAACTTGGAGCGAGAAACATGGATACCAACCTGCAAAACACAGAGTCCCCGTTCCACGCGGGCGAGCAGCAGGTGCAGGAACGCCTTGGCGTTCGCGATATCGAGGATTGGGCTCGCAAGGTCGTGCGGGGCTATCTTCCCGACACGCACCGCGCATTCCACACCTCGCTGCCCTTCTTAGTGGCCGCCGCCCGCGATGCCGCGGACCGGCCTTGGGTAACGCTGCTGGTCGGCGACGAAGGCTTCGTCACCTCGCCCGATCCGCAGTCGCTGGTGATCGATGCCAAGCCCGTCCCCGGCGATGCGCTGGAAGGCGCCTTGGGCGCCAGCGCCGATATCGGGTTGCTCGGCATCGAATTGGCCACAAGGCGCCGCAACCGGGTGAACGGCAGAATCGCAGAGAATGGCACGAGCGCCCTGGTTTGTGCGGTGGACCAGACTTTTGGAAACTGCCCGCAATATATTCGCGAACGCGAGTGGCACCGCGTCGAAGGTGAGTCGGCAGGCGCACCGGTCCGGGGTTCGAAGCTCACCCAATCGCAACGCGACTGGATCGCGTCCGCCGATACCTTTTTCATCGCAAGCGGTTATCGGGGCGAGGGCAACGCCGCGAACTTCGGCATGGACGCGTCACATCGTGGCGGCGAGCCAGGCTTTGTCGAAGTTGCCAGCGAAAGCCGCCTGGTGTTCCCGGATTACGCGGGCAACAACCACTACAACACGATCGGTAACCTGACGCTGGACCCCCGCGCGGGCCTGTTATTCGTGGACTTCGAGACCGGCAGCCTGCTTCAGCTCACGGGACGCGCCACGATCGATTGGGATTCGAAGGATGTTGCCCGCTTTCCCGGCGCCAGACGTCTGGTGGCAATCGACATCGAGGAAGTCGTCGAGTTGCCCAAGGCGGTGTCCTTGCGTTGGGATGCCAGCGCCGATTCGGTGCGGTCGCTGCGGTTGGTCGAAAAGATCCCGGAAAGCGACGACGTCATCTCGTTTGTATTTGAGTCGCGGGACGGCGGCCCATTACCTCTCCATGAGGCCGGCCAGCATTTGCCGATCGAGCTAGAAATACCCGGCGTCGAGGAACCGGTGCGCCGCACCTATTCGCTCTCCGGCGGACCTAGCGCCGAGGGTTATCGGATCAGCGTCAAACGCGAGCAAATGGGCCTCGCCTCGAGCTTCCTGCATGACATGGTCGACCCCGGCGCCATACTGGATACCAGGACACCGGCCGGCGACTTCATGCTGTCGGGCACCGGGCGCCCCGTGGCGCTGATCAGCGCCGGCATCGGCGTGACGCCGATGGTGAGCATGCTGCATGCGCTCGCCGCGGAAGGCGCTGAGCGCCCGGTGTGGTTCGTCCATGGCGCGCGCGACGGCTCCCACCACCCTTTGGCGCAAGAAGTCCGCGAGCTGGCGGGCCGGCGGGCGGGCATCGCCACGCACATCGCCTATAGCCAGCCAAGGCCCGAGGATCGGCTTGGCGAGGATTACCACAGCGAGGGGCGGATCGACGGCGCGCTGTTGGCGAGCCTCGTGGACGATCCCGAGGCCCAATATTTCCTGTGCGGCCCCACGCGCTTCATGGCCGAGATCCACTCAGCGCTAGAGGCTCGGGGCGTGCCGGCGAACCACATCCACACCGAGACGTTTGGACCGGTCGGCTAACCGCTATCAGGCGAACGAATCTGCTGCTTGATGCCGGGATCGCGCGGCCAATGCCGGCCGCGGTCTTACACCATCATCCGATTGTAGAGATCGAACATGATCCACAGGCTGCCGCCCACCATAATGAAAATCAGAACGCCGGCGAACGCGATCGTGACAACGTTGCGGCGTGGCGTCGACGAGAAATTCAAATGCAGGAAATAGCGCAGGTGGACCAGGATCTGAATGATGGCGGCGATGGCTATGAGGATCAGGGTGGGGGTTCTCGCCAGCAGATCCATCGCGACCAGCCCGAACGAAACCAGCGTCAATAGTACGGCGAGCGCGAAGCCGGTCAGATAGAACCGCAGGCCGAACCGGTCATTGGATGTCGTGGTTGCCATTTATAGAATTCCCGGGAGATAGACGACGGAGAAAATGGCGACCCAGATGATGTCTAGGAAATGCCAGAATAGAGCCAGGCGCGAAACCCGGGAGACCACGGGCACGGTCAAGCCTTTCACGACGACTTGGCTCGCCATGATCAAGATCCAAGCTAGGCCGAAGCTCACATGCAGGCCGTGCATGCCCACCAACGTGAAGAACGCCGATAGGAAGCCGCTGCGGTCCGGCCCGGCGCCCTGCGCGATCATGCCGGTGAACTCGCGATATTCCAAACCAACGAAACTCGCACCGAGCAAAACGGTCACGAACATCCACGCCAACAGGGCCCCGCGGTGGCCGGCTTTCATGGCGAGCGTCGCAAAACCGAAAGTGATGCTGCTGAACAGCAGCACCATGGTTTCAGTGAACGTATTGGAGAGGTCGAAGAGGTCCTTGCCCGCCGGTCCGCCAGCGGTGTTGCCGGCCATCACCATGTAGGTCATGAACAACAACGCAAAGAGGATCGCGTCGCCCATCAGAAACAGCCAGAAGCCGTACGCCCTTTCCTCGTAGGCTTCCGGTTCCGGCTGCTCGTAAGCGCTGGGAGCGACCGCTAGAGAAGCATCACTGCTCACGTCGGACTCTCCTGCAGCGAACCCGTGGCACCCGTCGCGCCCGCCGGTGCCTTTGCGGCTTCTTCCTTCCAACCCTGCTCCAGCATTTTGTAGCGTTGGTCCTCGATCTTTTTGACTTCCTTGGCGGGCATGCGGAAGTCGGTGTCGTCGTCATAGGTACGCACGATGATCGCGAGGAATATCGCCGTGCCGCACAATATGGCCAGCCAAAAGATATGCCACACCATGGCAAAGCCCAACGCGAAGGCGAGCGCGCCGATAGTCAGCCCGATACCGGAGTTCTTGGGCAGCAGGATATCCTGATACTTCTTCGGCCTTTCATAGGCGACGCCGCGCTGTTTCATGTCGAGCAAGCCCTCGCGATCCCGGACCTCGGGTATCACGGCGAAATTATAGGGGGCGGGCGGCGACGACGTCGCCCATTCCAGTGCATAGCCGTCCCAGGGGTCACCGGTAAGATCGCGCCGGTTCCGCCAGTCCCTGGCGCTCACGACCAATTGGACGACCATGCAGATGATCCCGAGCAAGATGACGAAGGCGCCCACGGCGGCGATGATCAGGTGGGGCTGCCACTCGGCGATGCTGTAATGGTCCATACGGCGGGGCATGCCCAGAAAGCCCAATATGTATAGCGGCATGAAGGCCAGATAGAAGCCGATCAGCCAGCACCAGAAGGCCCGAATGCCCCAACGCTCATCGAGGGTAAAGCCGAGGGCTTTGGGAAACCAAAACACGTATCCGGCAAAGAAGCCGAACAGCACGCCCGGGATGATCATGTTGTGAAAATGCGCGACCAAAAAGGTGCTGTTATGCATCAGGTAGTCGGCGGGTGGGATCGCCAACATGACCCCCGACACGCCACCGATTACGAAGGTCACGATGAATCCGATGGTCCACAACATCGGCGAGGTAAAGCGAATGCGCCCGCGATACATGGTGAAGATCCAGTCATAGACCTTCACGCCCGTGGGAATGCCGATAATCATGGTGGCCACGCCGAAGAAGAAATTGACGTTGGCGCTCGATCCCATGGTGAAGAAGTGATGCAGCCAAACGGTCGCCGATAGCACCCCGATCGACAAGGTAGCGATAACCAGCGACTTGTAGCCGTAAAGCCGTTTGCCGGAAAACGTTGCGACCACCTCGGAGAAGACGCCGAAGGCCGGCAGAACCAGAATGTAGACTTCGGGATGACCCCATATCCAGATCAGGTTCACGAAGTTCATCATGTTGCCGCCCATGTCGTTGGTGAAGAAATGCATCCCCAACAAGCGGTCGAGCTCCAGCAATCCGCATGCGATGGTGAGGGAGGGAAAAGCGAAAATTATCATGATGCTGGCGGTGAGCACCGTCCAGGTGAACAGCGGCATTCGGAACAGAGTCATTCCAGGCGCGCGCCGCATCAGGATGGTCGTGACAAAATTGATTCCCGTCATCGTGGTGCCGACGCCACTTATCAGGAGCGCCCATATCCAGTAGTCGACGCCCACGTCCGGGGAGTATTCGATCCCCGAATAGGGCGGGTAGCCGGTCCAGCCCGCCGTCGAAAATTTCCCAATGACCAGCGATATCAGAATCAGCCCGGCTCCAGCCGTGGTGAGCCACAGGCTGACAGAGTTCATGAACGGAAAGGCGACGTCTCGGGAACCGATTTGCAGCGGCACGACGACATTAAACAGCCCGCTCATAAACGGCATCGCCATGAAAAAAATCATGATCGTGCCGTGCGAGCTGAATATCTGATCGAAATGACCCGGCGGCAGATAGCCTTCCGAGTTCAGCGCAATTGCTTGCTGGCTCCGCATCATCATCGCGTCGATGAAGCCGCGTATCAGCATAACCAGTGCCAGCGTCAGATACATGATGCCGATTTTCTTGTGGTCGAGGCTCGTCAGCCATTCGCTCCACAACACGCGCCACCATCCAAACCAAGTGATCACGCCGACGACCGCCAGTCCGGCAAACACCGTGAAGAGGGCGCCACTCATGGCGATCCAGCTATAAAGGGGCAGAGCCTCGATTGTCAGTTTGCCCAGCATCTCACGGTCTCCGCATCGGATTATTCAGCCATGGCTTGGCTAGGGGGTGCCTGCGTGCGGCTGTATTTGGCGATGATCTTGTCGAACAGATCGGGCTCGACGGCCGAATAATAGGTCACTGGATGCCCCTGGCTCGGTTTGGCCAGCGCGCGGTAGCTTTCAGGATCCAGTTTCTCGTCAGACTGCGAGACCTTCGCGACCCAGGCATCGAAATCCTCTTGCGACATGGCAACTGCCTCGAATTCCTGGTCCGAAAAGCCTGCGCCGCTATATTGCATGTTCCGTCCGACGAAACGCCCAGGCTCGTCCGCCAGCAGATGCAGGCGTGTCTGCATTCCGGCCATGGCGAATATCTGGCTGCCGAGCGTCGGTATGAAGAACGAATTCATCACCGTGTCGGAGGTGATCTTCAGGCTGAGCGGCGTTCCGCTGGGAAACGCCAGCTGATTGACGACAGCGATATTCTGATCGGGATAGATGAACAGCCACTTCCAGTCCTGCGCCACCGCCTCGACTCGCAACGGCGGGACCGATGAAGCCAGCGGCCTATAGGGATCAAGCTTGTGGGTGTTGTTCCATGACAGAACGCCCAGCGCTATCACGATCAGGGCCGGGACCGTCCAAATGACTAGGTCCAGGCGGCCGGAATAGGACCAGGTCGGATCGTAGTGCGCCTTCTTGTTCGAGGCCCGGTAGTGCCAGGCGAACCAGAACGCCAGCACAAAGACGGGAATGATTACGATCAACATGAACCTGATGGCGTCGTACATCAGGTCACGCTCCGCCAGTGTGATGGGCCCTTTGGGGTCGATGATGGGGGAAGTTGCCAGGCCGCATCCGGCACACAGAAGGACGATCCCGAGGACCAATGCAGTTCGCATTGATCGGCAAGAAAGGGCGATTTTCACGATCGGGTTCCTACCATCGGAGCGGTTTGACCGGTTGCTGTAATAGTAGAATTGCGACAATCAAGCATTTGGTTTCTCTGCGGCTTCGCCTTCAGCCTCGGACAAATTCCGATCAGTACAAAGCTGGCAGTTCCACCTGAGGACGATGGCAGGATTCTCGACGCCCTTCAATGGCTTAAGGATCTCGGTAGAACCCGGCGGTTGTTGAACCGGCGAATTCTTACAGACCCTGGCGTGTGATGCCAGCTTGTTCGCAGAGCCCGATTGTGGTTGTCGAGTGGGCGGCGGCGCGGCGGAAGGCTTTGGCGTTACGCCAGCTGAGGGAACCAGTTCGGCTGGCCCTTTCAAGCTCGATTCGGCTAGGCTTGATCGATTGAGCGGACCAAAAACGGTTGCTAGAAAACGATAACTGACGGAGTAGAGAAATGGGCCGGCGGATTGTCGATCTCTCGATTTATCTGGAAAACGACGTCATCTCTGATCCCCCGGGCTACCGGCCGAAAATCGATTATGTCACGCACCAGGACTCGGTGAAGGACCTGATGGCCTTTTTTCCTGGCCTGACGAAGGACGAGCTGCCGGGCGGCGAGGGCTGGGCGTTGGAATGGGTGCGTGCCATGACCCATAACGGGACCCATTTGGATGCGCCCTACCACTTTCACACCACGATGAATAAGGGAGAGCGCGCCATTACGATTGACGAAGTGCCGTTGGACTGGTGCTTCAGGCCTGGGGTGAAGCTAGATTTCCGGCGCTTCGAGGATGGTTATGTGGCGACTGCGGCCGATGTTGAGGCCGAGCTCCAGCGCATCGGATATGAGCTCAAGCCATTCGACATAGTCGTCGTAAACACCGCGGCGGGCGCGGCCTATGGGCAGGACGATTATGTATCCAGGGGCTGCGGCATGGGCCGTGAGGCCACGCTCTATCTGCTTGAGCGCGGTGTGCGCATTTCGGGCACCGATGCCTGGAGCTGGGACGCCCCATTCGTCCACACCAAGGAGAAATATGCCGAGAGCAAAGACGCGGGCCTGATCTGGGAAGGCCATCGGGCCAGCATGGATATCGGATATTGCCATCTAGAAAAGCTGCATAATCTCGAGGCCCTTCCTGACAACGGGTATCTGATCGCCTGTTTTCCATTCAAAATTCGTGGTGCCTCTGCCGGATTCACCCGGGCGGTTGCGATCTTCGACGACTAGACCACGGACCCCACCATTGCCTTGCCTACCCGGCCAGGCCGATTGGGTTTTGCCGGTCGATCCGCTAGAGTCGCCCGCGCTCACGGGCCACGGATTTCAATAAGTCATGGAAGGAATTGACGATGGGTAGGACGGCTATTTCGATGCTTTTAGCGCTTTTGCTGACCCTTGCAGCTCCGGCTCTGGCAGCCGACGACGCCAAGAAAAAGCCCGCAAAGCCAACTGGGCCAGCGATCACCGGCGTTCCGAAGTCGCTGGTTTATGCGGTCAAGATGGATGGGCCGAACAAGCACATCGCGCTTTCCATTTATTTGTTAGTCGAGAATGAGCCGATCATGGCGATTTTCGAGGGTTCTCCCCTGCATCCGAACCTCGATGCCATGGCCGCGGTCCAAGCTGAGATCAATGATGGCGACAACGAAACCATCACGATAAAGGGCGAGTATTTCCAGGCGATCCCCAATGCGAGCTACCCGAACGGAGCCATCACAATCAAAGAGCTGACCGTGGGAAAATTCCACTGGTCCGAGAAGTATTTCCAGTACAAGGGCTAGGGCCCCCGAGCCGCGGGACCTTTGGTGGGCGAGGGATAGTAAACTATTGGCCGGGCTGGTAGCCGTCGCTGAGCGTCTTCATGAAGGCAACCAGCGCTTGCTCTTCGGCCTCGGTCAGCTTGAGATCGCCGAGCTCGTCCTTGTTCATGTTCTGCTTGACCTCCGCTTCGGGCCAGCAGTTCTGGGCGAGTGCCTCGGCCTCGCTCGCCAGCGGGTCGGGGCAGGCGGGCTTGGTGTCGCGGGTGTTGTAGAAGTGGACCAGGCCCTTGAGGGTCTTGAAGTATCCATTATGGGTGTAGGACTTCACAAAACCGGGGTCCGGGCGTTTGTCGACATTGCGCACGGTCGGCACCTTCTGCTTGCCCGCCTGTGCGGCGGCCGCGCTCTTGTAGAACGGGTCTTTGGCTAGCGGCCCGCCCAGCCCAATATCGACCCATTCTTCGCCCTCCGGATTGTAGACCTTTTGTCCATAGAACGGGTTCTCTCGGTTCCGCGGCACGCCCAAATTGTCGTAAGTGAAATCGGTGAAGAGCGGCGGTTCGCCATTAGGGCCAGGCTCCATAATATGGCAGTCGGCGCACAGCCCCTTGTCCATGAAGACTTCCATCCCTAGCTGCTCCTGGGCGCTGAGCTCGGTTTTGCCGGCGAGATAGAAGTCGAATTTCGAGCTGTAGGGGCTGACCTCGGGAGACGCCAAATAGGCAGCGATCGACCGGGCGATCCGGTCGAAGGCAGCCATCGCTTTTTCCCGAGTCTCCTTTTCCAATGGCAATGGCTCATCGAGCTTCGAGCAGTCGGCATCGATGTCCCGGTCTTTGGGCCAGTCGATCTTGCAGACTTGCCCGCCCCAAATATCGCCGGGTTTCACCGGATAGGCGTCGGGGTCATTCGGATTACAGACCCGGTAGACCACGCAAGCGGTGTCCGGCAGCGCCATTTCCCGCGGATCGAGGAACGGTTCTTGAGATTGATCCGCCGCCGCGCTGCCGAGCTTCTTGCCTGTCGCGCGACCGTTAAAGAACAAACCGCCGATGAAGAGCGGCTCGCCATCCTCCATCTTGTGATAGAGCACCGGCGCTGGCGTCACATAGGATGCGGCTGGCGGTTTGACATTGCCGAAGCGTCCGAGAATCGAGCCCTCGTAAACCGCTCCACGCGCATTGATCTCCGAATTCGGCCCGCTGAAGCCGGCATCGGGCGCATGGCACTGCGCACAGGATTGGTTGCGGTTGAAGGACAGTTCGGTGTCGGAAAAGATCGCCTTGCCGAGTTGTTGCATGGGTGTCAGCGCGGCAGGTTTCTCGGGGCTCGCGGTCGAGCCAGACAGTCCAGCGAGGGCCGCGATCAGGGCGGCGGCGGCTGTGATCGCAAGCACGCGCATGACCTAGCCGACACTCCGTTCAATGTTAGCGTGGGCGTTTGGCTTCGGGCATAGCGCGGGCGGCTGGCCCGCCAAGCCTCATTTTACTGGCTGGCAATATAGACCGTAAAGCAGGGTCACCACCTGTTTGGCCTCGTCGCTGCCCAGGGAATAGAAGATGGTGCGGCCCTCTCGTCTGGCGTTGACCAGGCCGTCGAAGCGCAATCGTGCGAGCTGCTGCGAGACGCTGGGCTGACGCAGCCCCATGAGCTGCTCCAGTTCGCCGACCGAACGCTCCTCTTCCACGAGCAGACACAGGATCATCAACCGGGTCTCATGGGCGAGCGCCTTCAACAGATCCCGCGCCGATCGGGCGTGGCCGACCATATCCTCCATGTGCATTTCGTCATCTTCGGGGATCTGCTCTAGCGTTGCCATGACGGTCTCTTCCTTCGTGATCAATCCGGTTTCATTAACGCATTTGCACGGGCTCGAGACTCGCACTCACTGCGGGGTCGGGCAGCCGTTCCAACAACTGATCGAGCAAGCCCCAAAAGAAATCCTCGCCGCCATAACCAACGATTCGGCCGATTTCCTGACCCTCATCCACCAGGACAAAGGTCGGTGTATAGACCACCGGTCCAACCTGAGCGAATTCATGAGGACGCTCGGCGTGAATATCGACGTTCCGGATTGGAGCTTGCTGGCCTTGCCTGGTTTTCCCGTAGACCTGGCCGACTTCCTTGTCCCAAAGGGCGCAAGCGTCACAGTAGGCTTGACGGAACATCACCAGTTCCAGGGCATAGCTATTCGGCATCGGGCCCAGAATAACGAAGACGGCCAGCGTCAGGGCGCTCAGGCGCCGGGGCAAATGCCGGAGATTCATGGACAAAATATAATCCTTTTTGAATATATCGGCAATATCAGCGAATTGCCGGTGCGTTCGCGCAGGCAGATCCGTGGACAGTGGACCTCTTCTTCAGAGGGAAAAATTCAAAAAAGCCTATATGATTATTGCATCCGTGATTTGCCACCAGTATTGTGAGGTAAGCAGGCGGCAAGGTGTTTGCCCGAATGACGTGCGAGCAAAAGGCTCGCGGGCGAACACGGCAGCCAGAAAGGGGAGGCGGGCGCGAACGGCCATTGCCGCGGGCTCGACGTCCTCCCACATTTAGCCAAGGAGAGATGCCGTTGGGCATCGTTGGAGATTGCCGAATCCCCTGTGCCGCCTAGCCAGCGAGCGGTGGCGCATCCGGCAACGAGAAGGGGTAGGAGCAGCGAAATGACGAAATTGACACGACGCCAGTTCGTGATCGTTGGCGGCAGTGCGCTTGGCGTCGCCGCTTTCGGCTTCGGGCCCGCCCAGGCCAAGAGCAACGGATATGAGGAGTACATATCCAAGTTTACCGGCGGCAAGACGCCGGTCGAGGGCAAATTAACCCTCGACATGCCCGAAATCGCGGAGAACGGAAACACCGTGCCTTTGACCATCGTCGTCGATAGCCCGATGACCAAGGACAATTACGTCAAGCAGGTGATGATTGTTGCAGACGGCAACCCGAGTCCCACCGTGGGGACGTTCCATTTCACGCCAAGCTTGGGCAAGGCTGATGCTTCGACGCGGATTCGGCTGGCCAAGACGCAGAACGTCCACGCCATTGCGGAAATGTCGGACGGGTCGTTTTACTCGACCAAGCGCGAGGTCAAGGTGACGATCGGCGGTTGCGGCGGTTAAGAGAGCTGGAGAACGGACAATGGCAAGTGCAAAACCCCGGGTCAAGGTTCCCAAGACCGCCAAGAAAGGCGATGTCATCGAGGTCAAGACCCTGATCAGCCACAAGATGGAAACCGGCCTGCGCAAGGATAAGGCGACCGGCAAGGAAATTCCGCGAATGATCATCAACAAATTCGTCGCAACCTTTAACGGCCAGCCGGTGTTCGAGGTCGACATGGAGCCGTCAATCTCGGCCAATCCCTATTTCAAGTTCAACTTCAAGGCCGAAGAGTCGGGTGAGTTCGAATTCACCTGGACCGACGACGAAGGCGGCGTCTATACGGCCAAGAAGGAACTCACCGTCAGCTGAGGCGGACCGGCCCGCGGGACAGTGCCGGGCAGATGATAACCAGGCGGGAGTTTGTCCAGGCGGCGCTGGCTGCCGGCATGCTGACCGCGGCCGGCGGGTTTGGCAGCATGTCCCGCCTCGCTGCACGCCAGGGACTCAGCGAGAGCGCAATACTCGAGTTCAAGCCGCTCGGCAATGTCACGCTGATCCATATCAGCGACATTCACGCCCAGCTCCAGCCGATCTATTTCCGGGAACCGTCGGTCAATATCGGCGTCGGCAACGCGGCCGGCCGGCCGCCGCATATTACGGGCGAGACCTTTCTCGAGCACTATCATCTGGCAGCAATGACGCCGCAGGCCTATGCGCTCACCTATGAGGACTTTGTCACGCTTGCCCGGGATTATGGCCGGATGGGCGGCCTCGACCGCATTGCTACCGTACTGAAGTCGATTCGCTCGGCACGCGAAGGCAAGACGCTTTTTCTGGACGCCGGCGACACTTGGCAGGGAAGCTATACCGCGAACCTGACCAAGGGCGCCGATATGATCACCGCCATGAACTCCCTCATGCCCGACGCCATGACCGGGCATTGGGAGTTCACCTATGGCGAAGAACGGGTTCGGGAAGCGGTTGAGGCGCTGCCCTATCCATTCCTTGGCGGCAATATCTTTGAGCGCGAATGGGAGGAGCCCGCATTCCCGTCGACCGCCACGTTTGAACGCGGCGGCGTCAAGGTCGCGGTGATCGGCCAAGCCTTTCCCTACACGCCAATTGCCAATCCGCGCTGGATGATCCCCAACTGGTCCTTCGGAATCCGCAAAAAGGTCCTCCAAAGCAACGTGGATGCGGCGCGCAAGGATGGGGCAGCATTGGTGGTGCTGCTCTCGCATAACGGCTTCGACGTTGACCACAAGCTGGCTTCGCAGGTCGAAGGCATCGACGTGATCCTCACGGGACATACTCACGATGCCTTGCCCAAGCCGGTCAAGGTGGGCCAGACCCTGCTGATTGCATCCGGCTGCAGCGGGAAATTCCTCTCGCGCCTGGACCTCGATGTGGGTTCGGACGGGGTCAAGGATTTCCGCTATCGGCTGATCCCGATCTTTTCCGACGCAATTTCGCCCGATCCTGAAACCACGCAGCTCATCGATCAACTCCGCGCGCCCTATGCCTCGGAGCTTGAACGGGTGGTGGGGCGGACCGATTCGCTGCTTTACCGGCGTGGCAGCTTCAACGGCACTTTCGACGACCTGATCTGCCAGGCGTTACTTGCCCAGCGCGACGCCGAAATCGCGCTCTCGCCCGGATTCCGATGGGGACCGTCATTACTCCCCGAGCAGGAGATCAAGGTTGAGGACATTTATGCCCAAACCGCGATCACCTATCCCTCCGCGTACCGCACCGAAATGACCGGCGCCCAGCTGAAGGAGATCTTCGAGGACGTGGCGGACAATCTTTTCAACAAGGATCCCTATTATCAGCAGGGTGGCGACATGGTGCGGGTTGGCGGCATGGGCTATGCGATCGATCCCTCGGCCGACTTTGGCGGCCGCATCTCCGAGATGACCCTGCTCCGGACGGGCGAGCCCATTGAGGTGGCTAAGAAATATGTCGTGGCCGGCTGGGCGAGCGTCAATCCGGATGTCGAGGGCCCGCCAGTGTGGGACGTAGTCGAGGCCCACGTTGCCGACAAGAAGACGCTCACCGTCGCGCCCAACGAGGCGATCAAGGTGATTGCGGGCCGTTAGGGCCGTCTAACTCCTAACAAATCTCTCTCCTTACGGAAAATCGCGAACCGCTTTGAACCTTTTGGCCGCCCGCCGCGACCAACAGGTGATTGGCGCCGTTTTCGTTCGGCGTCCCGGATCGCGAGGGATGAGAGATGACCAAGACCCTGACCATCGCAAGCATAGGCCTTCTCGCCCTTGGGGCAGCGGCTCTTGCCGCACCGGCGCAGGCCAAAACCCCCGTCACCAGCGATTCGCTGATGAACTATTGCAACGCGGAGAAGGACCGCCGCGGGCTTTCGTCAGCCAGCGTCGAGAAGATCGTCGTCGCGGTCGACAATTGGGGCCAGCCGGATCTGCGCTGCTTGGTGTCAGCGCCTGAGAAGCACCGTTGGCTGACGGCCTTGCCCGCATCGGTTTGTCAGGAAGTCGCCGGCAACTCGCGGTGGTTCATGCGGGCTTACCGCGTCTATTGCGGCGCCCCGGAAACTGAGGGCCAGACCATCGGCATGCCCCACGACCTCCAGCGAATTGCGGTTCCCCACCGGAACCGGATGTAAGCGGCGCACGGGCCGCCGGGCAGCCCAAACTTAGAGGGAAAATCCGATGTTCAGGCATATCTATCTTCTGGTCGCCTTGGCCTTGCTGCTGATCGCCATGGTCTGCTGGAGCCAAGACACCGCCGGCCAAATTGCGAGCGATCGGCGAATTCCCATAACCGCACAGATTTTGGGTCTCGACGGCTAAACGATTGTGCGGGTGAAGCTGGCAGACCAGCGCTGCCGCCTGCCCAAATGAACCTTTCCCCCTCCCGGCGCGACTAATTGCTGAATGGGTCTCGAAGTGGTCGAGGCCAAAAGCGCCGATGGAGAGACAAATGTCGAGAATCATGCAGACCGCCATCCCAGCCGCGATCATTGTGGGTGCCTTTGCGCTGGCAGCGCCGGGCGAAAGTTGGGCCCAGTGCAACTTATCGAATGGCGATTGCCAAACCGGAGAACTCGCAACGCAGACAGCCAAGACCTGCGTCGAGCGGACGGCGAAGACAGAGGCCGCACGCGATCAAAAGCAGGCCGATCGTCACGCAAAAATTGCCGACGACTATGACGTGCAGGCCGACAAGTGGGACGAGCTCGCTGAAGCAGCGCACACACCCCATCTCGAACACGCCTACCGCAACGAAGCCAGGGGCCTGCGGGCGCTTGCCGATGCCGAGCGTGAGAAATCGATGGTCCATGTGGCCGCGGCGAATGCGCAGTTGGCGGAATGCGATCAGCAAGTCGCAACATTGAACGAAGTGGAAGACGCGAGCCCCGACGAAAACCCAAGCCCAGCAATCGTCACGCAGGATGCACAGCCGGTCCCGGCGAAGGCCACATCCAAGAAGCAGCCGGCCAAGGCGGCAAAGAGAACAAAGAAGAAGGTCGTGGTGCGCAAGCGGGGAAGGGGCAAGCGCGTTCGATTGGTTCGCCGCGGCAGGCCCAGGGTCGTGATCGGAGTGGGAATCGGATTTGGCGGAATTGGGATCGGGTTCTAAACGAGAGCTTCGACGGTCACGCCCGAGAGTCTGACATGACGGGCCCGGCGATCGGTTCGCCGGGTCCCTTTGGTTCGCTTGTCCCACGGTCACCTGATCGCCGCGCGAATGGTCCGTTATGGGCCCGAATCCGGATGTGCAGGGCACCAGCGACCGATGTCCGCTCCAAGCCAGAAGCGGACCACATCACACCACCGCGTAACGCTCGTTTTACGCGCCGCTGCTACCAGGGCAACGCTTCGCCGTTGGCGTGGCGGAATTCGGGCGCATCGCCGAGGCTGGCCGTATCCAGCTGACGGATCAGGCCGGCGGCGGCCTCTTCAGGCGGCCTGAAGTCGCCCTTGCCGCCGGCGCTCATGTCGGTGGCGACCATGCCCGGGTGCAGCATCATCACCGTGACGCCGTTCTTCTTGAGCTCGTGAAAGAGATTGATGCCGGCCATGTTGGCGGCGGCTTTCGAGAGCCGGTAAGCGAAGCAGCGCCCGGAGCCGTTCTCGCCGAGCGAGCCCATGCGTGAAGTTATGATGCCGACCTTGGCGCCCTCGGCCAAACGCTCGCGCAGTGCCTCACAGACGCGCAGGGGCCCCAGCGCATTGATGCTGATATGCTCAAGGATGTTGTCGTAATCGAGTTCGCCGAAACGGTCGCTGCGGAAGATACCGGCGTTGCTGATCAGCACGTCGATGCTGGTCCCCGTTTCGCCCAAGCGACTGGCCAAGGCTTGCAACGCGGCCATGTCGGTGACGTCGATATTTGGCTCGACCTGGATGCCGAGCCCGCGCAGCTCGTCAGAATCGTTCAAGCAGGCGGCGATCACCGTTTCGCCCCGCGCATTGAGCGCCAGCGCCAATGACCGCCCGATGCCTTTTTCCGCTCCTGTGATCAAATAGACGCCCATGCCGATTGTCCCTTGCGACGAAAATCTTAGTGATGCTAGCGGCCTTTAGCGCGGGCTCCAACGGCAAAGCTGGGCATCCGGCCCTTATCTGGTTTGGCGCGCGCGCGAGCCTTCGATTGACCTGCGCGCCGGTTCTCTTAAAAACCAGGCTCGTCACAGTTCGAAAGGATCTGCCATGAGCGCATTGATGATCGCCACCTTCACGGTCAAGGACCCGGATAAGTTTGCCGAGTACGCCGCCAAGGCCAAGCCGACCTGGTCGTCGCTCGGCGCCGAAGCGCTCTATCGCGGGCGGCCCAAAAAGGTGCTGACCGGGGGCGAAACGGACCATGAAGTCCTCGTCGTCTTCAAGTTCCCCTCTCTCGAGGCGATCGAGGAGTGGTACGATTCGGACGCCTACGAGCCGCTCAAGCCGCTTCGCCAGGAGGGTGCCGATTTTCGGATGACCGCTTACGAGATCCTCGATTAACCGCCAAGGTCCTCGATAAAGTCGCGCATCTTTTTGCCGGCTTGGCCGACCTCGATGATTTAGCCGTCGGGGTCTTGCAGATAACAGCGCAGCGGGTGTGAAGCGGACGTTGCGACCGATCCGCTATGCCGAAGCGCTGGGCCTCGCGGCAATCCCATCAAGCCAAGGGGCGACGTTCGTGCAAGAATCGGGCATCTCGATTTCCGCGCGCTTGGCGAAATCGATCGCAACAAAGGCGGTGATGTCCGCGATCGAAAAGGCATCGCCAGCGAGATAACCGCTCCCTGCGAGTTGCTTGTCGATCTTATCGAAGAAGCGTCCCATGCTCTGGGTTCCGCGA
>Ga0209633_10000539_pt1 | contig 43594 bp, 43 predicted proteins | sample Cruoilmetagenom1_FD_187290 | JGI IMG/M metagenome (GOLD analysis project Ga0209633, IMG submission 187290) | Oil polluted marine microbial communities from Coal Oil Point, Santa Barbara, California, USA - Sample 1 (SPAdes) (version 2) | ecosystem: Environmental > Aquatic > Marine > Oil seeps ...
CATTGGGGCTATTGGTATTGCCCGTTGTTTTAATTATGGAGGGTTTAAAAATCGAGAAATTTTTAATCCTGCAATTAAACCTCAACTCAATATGACCAAAGAGGAATATAAAAATTCCAAAACTCCTTCTATCAATCACTTTTATGAAAAATTATTACTTCTTAAAGATAAAATGAACACCCAAACCGGGCGACGAATTGCTGGCGAGAGGCACAGATTTATGGAAAAATATCTCAACCAATTTTATGCCGAGTGGGATGGACAAAAATAGTAGTTTTCAGTTCAAACTTATCGAGGGTGTTCCCAATAAAGAAAGCTTAAAAACACTTCTTGATCTGTATTCATCCATCTTTGAAGATGCTAGAATTGATTTTTTTAAACGGCGCCTTACTATTAAAGAAAATATTTTATCCATTATAGCATCTGAAGATCAAAAACCTATCGGCTTCAAAGTCGGTTACAGGTATGACGAAACCACTTTTTATAGTTGGGTAGGTGGTACGTTAGAAGACTTTCGAAAACGAGGTATTGCCCAGCATTTAGCAGAACTTCAGCAAAATTGGGTGAAAAATAAAGGCTATTCCAAGCTCCGAACTAAATCTATGAACAGATTTAAACCCATGATGATATTAAACCTTAAAAACGGATTTGAAATCGTAAAAGTTTACACCAACAAATCTGGACAAACAAAAATTATTTTTGAGAAAAATTTAGTTTCAGCAGAAAATGGATCCTCAACCAGCTAATACCAATGTTGTCTAACATTTTATCTTAGTTTTTGTAACCTTATTTTGATTTCCTTATCTAACCCATAATTAATAATCAAAAACTATAAAAATGAAAACTATTAATCTTTCTACCAATCTGGCTACAATAATGTTTGTGTTGGCAATTTTAACAACGACTTCTGGTTTTTCTCAAGAAAATCCTTCTTTGTCTGACCCCGAGGTAGCTTCTGTAGCTGTGGTAGCAAATCAAATTGATATCAGTTATGCTGAAATTGCCATCAAAAAATCTAAGAACAAAGAAATTCTTGATTTCGCTAAACGGATGATCACAGATCATAATGCAGTAATTGAACAAGCTGTTGCGTTAGTAACTAAACTGAGTGTTACTCCTAAGGATAATGCAGTAAGTCAATCATTATTAGAAGGCGCCGAAAAGACAAAAAAAATGCTGCATAAAGCAAATCGTAAAGATTTTGATAAACTATATATCGGTAATGAAGTGGCTTATCACAAAGCGGTGATTGCCGCTGTAAAAGATCTTCTAATACCTGAATCTGACAATGAAGAATTAAGAGGGCTATTAGAAACTGTTCTACCTGCACTAGAAGCTCATTTAGGGCATGCTGAAATGGTTCAAAAGAAACTATAAGAAATGAATATTATATTGAAGCTCCTTAGAAATGGTGTATTTCTACAATGTATAGCTTTTATTGCGTTTAGTGAACCTGTTTTATCTCAAAAGAAAAGGACAAAACATACTGTAGAAATAAAAAAAATGAAATTTGTTCCGCCAGAGCTCACAATACATAAAGGAGATACCGTGGTTTGGGTGAATCGTGATATTTTTCCGCATGATGTTACCGAATCAAAGAATAAAACATGGTCGTCATCTACTTTAGAGCAAGGGAAATCCTGGTATAAAGTAATTACAAAAAGTACAAATTATTATTGTAGCCTTCATATAGTAATGAAAGGAGAATTAATTGTAAAATAATTTTAATTGTTTTATTAATTCTATATTGAAACCTCAAAGGTTACTGAATTTTGTAACCTTTTTTTAGAAATTCGATCTAAACATAAAATAAACTCAATGGAATCTACCAGAATTAAAGACTATAGAGAATATAAACTTTCGGATGCTGATATTGTCCATAGAGTTTTGTCAGGAGAAAAAGAACTATATGAAATACTGCTGCGAAGAAATAATCAAACATTGTATAGAATAATAAGAACCTATTTAAAAGAACAGGAAGAAATCGAAGATGTCATGCAGAATACCTATCTCAAAGCCTATGAAAAATTACATCAATTCAAGTATAATTCTAAATTTTCAACTTGGCTGATCAGGATAGGTATTAATGAAGCATTGGCCAGATTAAAAATAAAAGGAAAGGTTTTTACCTTACACAGATCTAATGACAATTTTGTTCATGATAAAATACTGGAAATTCCCGATTCCAGTCAAATTGATCCCGAAAGAAAGGTTATCAGAAAAGAAGCCAAACAAATGCTGGAAAATGCTATAGACAAATTGGATACAAAATACAAAAATGTATATATTTTAAGAGAGGTTGAAGGTATGCGTATCGCTGAAGTCTCAGACTGTTTGAAAATATCTATTTCGAATGTAAAGGTTCGACTACACCGTGCCAAAGCTAAAATAAAGGAGAACCTATATGAATCTACCTCCAAAAAGGAGCTATTTGAATTTGGCTCGAATAAATGCGATAATTTAGTAGACAAAGTTATGAAAGCTATTATTTAAAAATTACGAAATATTAGATACCAAAATTAGCCTATTTCTTAATCTCATCAATTAAATCCCTAAGATCAACTGGTATATCACTATCATTAAAAGTTGCTTTATATAATTTATTATCAATTTTTAATGTAAAAGTGTACTCAAAGGCATCTCTTAAATTTTCATTTACATCCATACGAGTAGTACGGTCAAAAATTTGTTTGAGCTTTTCTTTTTTCAGGTCATTTAACATCAACTCACCTTTAAGTTCTTGCAAACCCCCCATAAAACCTCCGCTTATTTGGATCTGATATATCATTTAAACAGCTTGTATCAATCCGACTTTAGCAAAGCTATTGGAAATAACTTCCGTTGAATTGGAATTTATTTTGCCCTGGTCAGATAAATTTTTAGCATTCATGAGTAAATTATCTAACATATCATTAAAATTAGCAGTACGCCACAACGATTTTAGTGTTTCAAACCAAATGATTGCACAATCATCAATACCAATTTCTATTGCCGTTAAATAAAATGCTTTATTTGGAATCCCTGAATTAATGTGAACTCCCTGATTATCTGCAGAACCGGAATAAAAATTATCCATATGATCCGGTTGATTATCAAAATCATTCGCTGTTCCCGGTGCTTTCATAGACCGTATAGCCTTCCCGGGAAACTTTTCGGTCACTAATTTATCACCGATCAACCAATCTGCTGATGCACAATCTTGCTCATAAAATTTTTGTTTGACGATGGTGCCAAATACATCAGAAAAATGTTCATTCAATGCTCCTGATTGAGCCTGGTACTCTAAATTGGCTAAAAATTGGGTAACACCATGGGTCAATTCATGAGCAATAACATCAATGGCACTTGTAAAATCCTTAAACTGTATATTATCTCCTTCTCCATAGGTCATTTCATCACCATCCCAAAATGCATTATTGTATGCTTTTCCATAACGGATGTTAGAAATAATATCCATCCCTTTATCGTTAATTGAATTTAGATCAAAAGTGTTTTTAAAATAATCTTTAACAAAGCCTGACATTCTATAAACTTCATTTGCAATGATATCATCAGTATCAGGGTCATTTTCTTTTCGTAATAGTTTAACTCGTTGTTTGTATTGATTTAAACTATCGTATACATATCGGTCGCCTTTCCCTTCTGTATCTTCCTGAAATAAAAGATTGTTTAAAACTGTGTTACGTTTCTGTAGAATTCTTTGAGTATCATTCAATGTCTTTTTACAACTGGTATTCCCCCTTTTTGCCAGTTGTTCAAGAATATGGGGTGGAATTATGTTACAATGAGCTTTATTACACATAATAGTAAGATTTTATATAATTATAACTCCATTTTCAATTATTTTATTACTATGAAGAATTAATTTAGTATAACTTTAACTAGTAATACTGATTTCTAAGCTTAGTTAAAGAATTAAAAATTAGCTTTCCTTTTTTCCAAAAATGCCGTAGTACCCTCCTCAAAATCGTCAGTTCCAAAACAATTACCAAACTCTTCTATTTCTACTTGATAACCGTTTACCCCATCTCTAAAATTAGCGTTTATCGCTTTGATTGCTGCTGCAATAGCAACAGAAGAATTTCGCATAATTTTATCCGCAATTTTCTCTACCATTGGTATCAATTCTTCCTGGGCCGTTACATGATTTACTAATCCGTATTGTAGAGCATCTTCAGCAGAGATCATCCCTGCGGTCATGATCATTTCCATGGCTTTTCCCTTACCCACTAATTGCGGTAAACGCTGTGTACCTCCATAACCTGGAATTACACCCAAAGAAACTTCCGGCAAGCCCATTTTGGCATTATCAGATGCTATTCGAAAATGGCAAGACATGGCTAATTCAAGTCCACCACCCAAAGCAAATCCGTTTACCGCCGCAATAACCGGAGTCGACATATTTTCTATAAAATCAAATAAGATTTCTTGCCCTTTTTTGGAAAGATTAGCACCCTCCTTAACATCAAAATCTGCAAACTCAGAAATATCCGCTCCGGCACCAAAGGCCTTATCACCGCTCCCTGTAAGTAATATGACCCGGACTTCTTCATTTGAATTTGCTTCCGCGAAAGCGTTGTGTAACTCTTGAATGGTTTCTCTATTCAACGCGTTCAATTTTTTGGGACGATTGATGGTAATCGTCAAAATACCATCTTTCTCTGAAACTAGGATGTTATTGTAACTCATTTTAATATGATAATTTTATTATGAAGCTCTTCGCCTCTCGACAAGTTGCACTTGCTACCTTCGAGACAAAGTATACTTTGACTCTTGGTAATGCTCGAGATGACATGCTCAATGTGACAATTTATTTTTTCGGAATGGTAACAGTAAACACCGTACCTCTATTTATTTCAGATGTAAAAGTAATATTTCCGTCGTAAGCTTCCACAATATTTTTTATCATAGGTAAACCTAAACCCATTCCGCTTGATTTTGTAGTGAACTTAGGTTCAAAGACCCTGTTTCCGTCTGCCTCAGCAATTCCTTTCCCATTATCCGCAACACTAATTATGACATTCCCGTTATCCTCTTTCACTTTCACTTCTATTTTAGGAGTTTCTATATTTTCAACTGATTGAATGGCATTCTTAACCAGGTTTGTCAAAATTCTAATCAAATGTGTTTTATCTAATTGCGCGATCAAGGTGTCCTCTTCATGAAAATAATGTATATAATCTTCATGAAAAATATCCAGGGCCAACTTCACAACTTCAATTACATTTAATTCTTCCCGTTTTTGTTTTGGCATTTCAGCAAAACTTGAAAATGCTGATGCAATTGAGCTCATCGTATCAATTTGTTGTATCAACGATTTACTGAACTCACTCAATTTTGTTTTTATAGTTGGGTCGTTTGCATCAAATCGTTGCTCAAAACTTTGTACGCTTAAGCGCATAGGTGTCAGCGGATTTTTTATTTCGTGTGCAACCTGCTTGGCCATTTCACGCCAAGCTTGTTCACGTTCACTTCTGGCTAACTTCACCGCACTTTCGCCCAATTCATCAACCATACTATTATACGCATTCACTAAATTGTAGATCTCCTGACTGGCATCTTTTAAAATAATTCTTTCATTACGTTTGTGTAATGCTGTTTGATACATTTTTTCACTTACCGTTTTAATCGATTTTGTAATGTATTTTGAGATAAAATAGGCAATTGCAATGGCTATTAAAAGCATTAATAAATACACAAATCCTAAGCGTGAAAGAAATTCTTTCAGTTCTTTTTCCTGAAAAGTATTATCTTGTAAATAAGGTAAATGAAGGATACCTATTGGTTTAAATTTATTGTCATTTATATAGGTATAAGAAGATTGAAATTTTATACCATCAGGAGTCATTTCTTCCTTAACGACTCTATGATCAGCGCTCTCTGCAATTTGTTTTAAAATTATAGCTGGGATATCATAATTAGTGGTGTCTTTTGTGAAACTGGAAGAGGAACTAGCTTGTTGCTTTCCCTGTAAATTATAAATATTAATATCTAATTGATTGATATCTGAAATATCATATACTTCATTCTTAAAGATCAGGCCCAAATATCTTTCTTCTACAGGATATGTAGTTCTTCTTTGCAATTCAGTATCAATACTTCTTTTAATGGCACTTTCCTTACGTTCCAATCGCCCCCGATGGTAATCTTCGGCTTGTTCATTATATTGAAAAATAGTGATCAGGGCTATCAATATAGAAGCTACAACCACCAATAAGATCATGGCTAAAAAGATACGTGTCCGTAATGAGAATTTTTTGAGCTTCATTAAAGAAATTATGCGGTAAAGATAACAAATATCATTCCTAAATTTAATTTATTGGACTGCTTAGTATCTTATAAAATGTTTCTATTCCGTATTTTATATTCTTAATTTTTAGATTTTCATTTGGACTATGTTGATTATTATCCGGGTTCACCATTGGGACAATTACGGCAGGAATATTCAATTCATTTATAAACGAAGCTATCGGAACGGTACCTCCCATTATTCTAATTTTCACAATAGTATCATTTTCATCATCTTTTATAGTCTTCTCGAGCCATTTAGCAAAAGGGATATCCATATCTGTTCTAAAAGGATCGGTTACTGACCCACTCTCAAAAGTAATTATTTTATTATGTTGCATCCGCTCTTCCAAAGTTGGTGCTGTATTTGTGATGAAAAAACCTTGCCTTTTTATGTGTTCTTTTATCAATTCTTTAAGCCTGTTCCCATCACTTTCAGGTACAAGCCGTAAATCTATAGCTGCTGTGGCTGTGGCCGGCACAATAGTTCTTGCTTTTTTTCCTGTCCACCCAGAAGATAATCCCCTAATATTTAATGACGGATATTGTAATGCTTGCTGATAATAATCACCTACTTTTTCTGCTGTTTTCACGGCAAGACCTTTTAAAATAATAGTTTCATCATCCGGCACGCTTCTTAAAATAGTTTGTGTTTGTTCATTTAAAGAAATGCCATCGTAATAACCATTAATTAGTACTTTGCCATTGTCATCTTTAAAAGTGGATAATAATTTAGCTAGCCTGAACCCGGGATTAGGAGCATAATTGCCATAATGGCCACTATGCTGAGGTTTTATTGGTCCATATGTGGTCAGGTTAATAGTGGTAATTCCCCTGCATCCAAATACTAAGGTCGGCTTATCAGAAACATGCAAAGGGCCGTCATTAATTATTAAAAAATCGGCTGCTAGTATATCTCTATATTTTTTTACTGCACTTGGTAAAGGTTTACTGCTTTTTTCCTCTTCACCATCCAAAATAACCTTTACATTAAGCGGAATGTTTTTATGATTCTCTTTTAGAAGGTCAATAGCATTCAGAAATAGTACTATTGGACCCTTATCATCAGAAGTTGATCTTCCAAAAATGCGCCAACTCTCATCAATATTCTTATCCAATTCCGACCAATCAAGGTTTTTCCAAGTATTTCCATCTTTGGTTTTAAGAACTGCCTTATATGGATCTTCCTGGTCCCATTTTGAAAGATCGACAGATTGCCCGTCAAAATGCATATAAAACAATATCGTTTTTGCATTTTCTTTTCGAGGCAATTCTGCAAAAAATAAAGGCTTGTCTTCAGTTTCGAGTACCTTGATTATAAAGCCTCTATCGGTAAATTTTTCTTCCAGCCATTTGATGTTTTTTAGGATATCATCATACACCAAGGCATCATTTGGAATAGCGATGAAGTCTTTTATTTCTTCAATTGCAGGTTTTAATTTATGGTCAACATTCTGAGAAAATAACACAGTGCTATAAACCAAAAAAATAAGGAAGAATACTCTTTTCATGTTATATAAATTTGCACTAATTTACTAAATAATTGTATTTATAAACGTATCTATATTCTTTACACCATTCTTATCTATATTCTTAATGAACGCAGAACCAATAATAGCGCCTTGGGCAAATTCAGTAGCTTGAATGAAAGTTTCTTTATCAGAAATTCCAAAACCAATAATTTTCGGATTTTTTAAGTGCATATTGGCAATTCGTTTGAAATAATTGGTTTGCTCTTCTCCAAACCCCAATTGACTTCCAGTAACGCTGGCGCTACTCACCATATAGATAAATCCTTTTGAAATGGAATCTATAAACCTAATACGTTTATCAGAAGTTTGCGGTGTGATCAGAAATATATTAAGCAAATCATATTTTTCAAGAATAACTTTGTACTGTTCGTTAAATACAGTAACTGGTAAATCAGGAATTATGAGTCCGTCAATTCCAATTTCGGCACATTTTTTACAAAATGCTTCTACACCAAATTGTAATATAGGGTTAAAATACCCCATTATAATTAATGGAATATCGACTGTTTTTCTAATATCTTTTAACTGTTCAAAAAGAATTTCAGTTGTCATACCATTTTTTAGTGCTTGCGTAGAACTAGCCTGAATGGTTAGCCCATCAGCTAAGGGGTCACTGAATGGCAGGCCTATTTCTATTATATCTACACCGTTTTTCTCTAAATTCTGAATGATACCAACTGTATCATTTAATTTTGGATAACCGGCCGTAAAATATATTGAAAGTAGCTTTTTATCTTCCTTTAATTTTTGATTGATTCTGTTCATTTTTTTCTTTTTTAGACCCGTCAGGTCTCAATGCCCACTATAATTCAAAATAATTTATATAGGTATTCAAATCTTTATCACCTCTACCAGATAAATTTAGTACAATGATATCATCGGGCTTAAATTTCTTTTGTTCAAAAATTGCTAATGCGTGTGCACTTTCAATTGCTGGAATAATACCTTCTAACTGGCATAATTCCAGGCCTGCTTTCATAGCTTCATTATCGGTAATCGATACGAATTCTGCTCTTCCAGATTTATATAAATGTGCATGTAATGGTCCAACTCCCGGATAATCCAAGCCAGCGGAAATGGAATAGGGTTCTGTAATTTGTCCGTCATCTGTTTGCATCAATAAAGTTTTACTTCCATGAATGATGCCTTCTTTCCCTAATACCGAAGTCGCTGCGCTTTCGCCAGAATGAATACCTTTTCCGGCAGCCTCAACTGCAATTAATTTTACAGTTTCATCATCTAAATAGTGATAAAAAGCTCCCGCTGCATTGCTACCTCCACCAACACAGGCGATAACATAATCAGGATATTCGGCGCCCTCTTTTTCATCTAATTGCCTTTTGATCTCTTCAGAAATTACCGCCTGAAAACGTGCCACCATATCGGGATAGGGATGCGGACCAACTACTGAGCCAATGATATAATGGGTATCTACCGGATTGTTAATCCAATCGCGAATAGCTTCATTAGTTGCATCTTTTAGGGTCCTACTTCCGGATAGCGCAGGGATAACTTCGGCGCCCAACATTTTCATTCGTGCTACATTAGGAGCTTGGCGTGCAATATCAATTTCACCCATATATACAATACATTCAATTCCCATTAATGCACAGACCGTAGCGGTAGCAACCCCATGTTGACCTGCTCCTGTTTCTGCGATAATTCTGGTTTTGCCCAGGCGTTGCGCCATCAGGATCTGCCCAATGGTATTATTGATCTTGTGTGCACCCGTATGATTTAGATCCTCTCTTTTCAAGTAAATCTTCACATTGTACTTTTCAGATAATCGTTTTGCTAAATATAATGGTGAAGGCCTACCCACATAATCTCTTAATAGCTGATCAAATTCCTTTTGAAAAGAAGGTTCGGCCATTATTTTCAGATAGTTTTGGCGTAATTCTTCAACGTTAGGATAGAGCATTTCGGGGATGAATGCTCCACCGAATTCGCCATAATTACCTTTATTGTTTGCGTTGTAATTCATATTGTTTTTGTCATGCTGAGCTTGGTGAAGTTTCTTTTATTAAGATTCTTCATTCCATTCAGAATGACCGTTTTTTTTAAATTCTTTTAATCGATTTATATCTTTTAAGCCCGGTTTGCTCTCAAACTTGCTGTTTACATCTATGGCATAACAATATCTGGATTCCTGCCTGCGCAGGAATGACAAAACGGATTCAACCTCTTCTAAACCTATTCCACCACTTAAAAAATACGGTTTGGTTGAAGGATACTTTTTCAACACTTTCCAGTTAAAGGTATATCCATTCCCACCAGGAAGCTTGCCTTTGGTATCAAATAAATAATAGTCACAAACCGATTCATAGGGCTTTAAAATATCAAAATTGAATTCATCTTTTACAGAAAATACTTTGATGATCTCTATCTCTTTGTTATTTCGTTCTCGCCTCTCGACTGCGCTCGAGATGACACGCTCGAACTGACATTCCTTATAACGACGTTTCAAATCATCACAAAATTCAGGAGATTCATTACCATGTAATTGGATGGCATGTAAATTATATTTAGCAATTTTTTCTAGTACAAATTCCAACGAGGCATTCACGAATACGCCCATTTTTTTAATGGTTTTGGGTATCTCAGGGATGTTTCCATCAAAAAATCGTACAGATTTTTCATAGAATATAAACCCAAGATAGTCGGGTTGCAATGTTGCAACCTGGTTTATATTATCACGATATTTCATTCCGCAAATTTTTAACTTCATAATTTTAGTTCAATTATAAATGGATTCCTGCCTACGCAGGAATGACAAGCTGATTCTACCTATTTAATTCTTTTATAAATTGCCTAGCACTTTTCCCCGGGTTATCCGTTTCCATAAAATTTTCACCTATTAAAAATCCTTTATACCCAAAAGGTTGTAATTCTCTTATGGCATCCACACTGCTAATTCCACTTTCTGAAACCTTTACAAAATCATTGGGTATTTTAGGGGCCAATAGTTTGCTAGTATGTATGCTAACATCAAAGGTCTTTAGATTTCTATTATTGACACCTAACATATCTAAACTTGGCATAATAGATTTTTCTATTTCTTCTTCATTATGTACTTCCAATAAAACTTCTAGCCCTAAGGCTTTGGCAAACTCTGAAAAATGCTTAATTTCCTTTTGTGTTAATACTGCAGCGATCAATAAAACAACATCTGCTCCAAAAGCTTTTGCAGCTAGTAATTGATATTCATCTATAATGAATTCCTTTCTTAGCAAAGGTAAATTACAGCTTGCTCTTGCGGTTAACAAATCGTCTAAAGAACCTCCAAAATACTTGGCATCTGTTAAAACTGACATACCACACACACCTGCTTCTTCATAACCCTTTGCTACATCAAAAATAGTTAAACTGGTATTGATTATTGATTTTGAAGGTGAGCGCCTTTTATGCTCTGCAATAATACCTGTATAACTTTCTCTTAATCTTTTTGCCAAGGAAATAGTTTCACGTTCAAACAAAGGTAAATGTTCCAATTGTTCAATAGGCAAAACACTTTTGCGGAGTTTTACCTCAACATATTTATGTGCAATTATTTTATCTAGTATGTTCATTTTTTGTAATTCGTCACCCTGAACTTGTTTCAGGGTCTCATCATATTTTTAAAGTCTCTAAATTCGGATTCTTTTCTTTAATCAAATTAATCTTCCAATGATGGTGCCAATTCTTTAACTGTTTTTCCCTTAAAATTGCTTGATTTATGTCTGTGAATTTTTCAAAATGAATCAGATCAACTAAGCTATATTTCTTAGTAAATGCCGAACCTTCGCCCAGTGCATGTTGAAAAATACGTCCTTCTAAATTGGAAGTTACACCAATATAAAATGTGGTTCTATATTTATTAGTCATTATGTATACAAAACTTAATTTCATTTTCTTAAATAATGAGATGCTGAAACAAGTTCAGCATGACGATTCATTTACCTAATTTTCTGTAATTTCTTTAAGGATTCTAATCCTTTACCACTTAATAACGATTCTTTCGCCAATTCAAATCCTTCTTTTGGTTGCATCTTTTTTACGGTAGCAATTGCCATTCCGGCATTGGCACAAACCACATTGTTTTGTGCTTGACTTCCTTTACCGCTTATCACATTCATAAAAATTTCTGCCGAAGTTTTTACAGTGTCTCCTCCAAAAATATCTTGCTGTTCTATTTGTTGTACTCCAAAATTTTCAGGAGTTAATATTGTTTCAGTTTCTTTGGAAATCACTTTCGTATTTCCTGTTAAAGAAATTTCATCATAACCGTCCAATGCATATAATATAGTAAAATTCTTATCTGTTTTTTGATATAAATAACCATATAGTCTTGCCAATTCTAAATTAAAAACACCAACCAACTGATTTTTAGGAAAAGATGGGTTTACCATTGGCCCTAACATATTAAAAAAGGTCTTTACTCCCAATTCTTTACGGATGGGGGCAACGTTTTTCATAGCCGGATGAAACAATGGGGCGTGTAATACACAAATTCCGGCTTGGTCCAAACACTTTTGTAAAAAGCCTTTATCATTACTGAATTTTATCCCTAAATATTCCATAACGTTACTCGAGCCCGAAATAGAAGATACCCCATAATTACCGTGTTTGGTAACTTTTATTCCCGCCCCTGCCGTTACAAAAGAGGATAAGGTCGATATATTGAAAGTATTTTTCCCATCACCTCCTGTTCCACATAGATCAATCGTATTATAATCGGAAAAGTCCACTGCCAGGCACAACTCTAATAATGCATCACGAAACCCTTCCAACTCTTCGATCGTTATGCTTCGCATCATGTACACGGTCAAAAATGAAGCTATCTGGCTTTGATTATATATTCCTTTTGAAATATTTACCAATACCTCTTTTGCCTCTTCTTTTGATATCTTTTCGTGATTGATAAGCCTGTTTAATAGTTGTTTCATACTTTTTATAGTGTTCCATTGGTGGTAACAGCGGGCAGTTTTTACTCTCTACCGAATATAGCCTCTGTTAACTTTTAATCCAGTTTTCTAATAGTTGTTTCCCATTTGGTGTCAAAACAGATTCAGGATGAAATTGTACTGCTCTTACGTCATACTTTTTATGCCTTAGTGACATTATTTGCCCGTTTTCATCAAAAGAAGTTGCTTCGAGTACTTCGGGTAAATTTGCATTTACTATCCACGAATGATACCGACCAACTTCAATATTTTTTTCTAACCCCGTAAACAATGATTCATCATCAACTATAATATTTATATTAGTTGCTACACCATGATATACAGTATCTAAATTGACAATACTACCTCCAAAAACCTCTCCTATTGCCTGTTGCCCTAAACAAACACCTAATATGCTTTTGGTGGGTGCATATTGTTTGATAATGTCTTTTAATAATCCTGCTTCATCCGGAATTCCGGGTCCGGGCGACAATACAATTTTCTCAAAAGGTTCAACTTCATCCAACGTAAGTTGATCATTTCGTTTTACAGATACTTCACAACCTAAATCCTCTAAATAATGGACCAGATTGTAAGTAAAACTGTCGTAATTATCTATAACTAATACTTTTTTCATATTCTTTCTGCAATTTTTAATGCATTTGTTAAGGCTCCTAATTTATTATACACCTCCTGCAACTCATTTTCGGGATCTGATTTTGATACCAATCCGGCACCCGCCTGCCAATGTAATTGATGGTCTTTACTTAAAAAAGTACGGATCATAATTGCGTGATTAAAATTACCTTCAAAATCCATGAATCCGATGGCCCCGCCATAAAAATCCCGATTCACATTTTCATATTTTTCAATCAATTGCATCGCCATATGCTTTGGGGCTCCACTTAATGTACCTGCCGGAAAAGTATCTGCAACCACTTGCATCGTTGGCGTTTCATTATACTTTTTACCTGTCACTTTACTAACCAAATGAATAACATGCGAAAAAAATTGTACCTCTCGATATGTTTCAACTTTAACCTGATTTCCATGCCTGCTTAAATCATTTCGCGCCAGATCAACCAGCATTACGTGCTCTGCATTTTCCTTTTCATCATTAGATAATTGTTTGGCTAATTCGGTGTCTTTTTCATCATTCCCTGTGCGCCTGATCGTACCCGCTATTGGATGAATTTCGGCTTGTCCTTTATTTACAATGAGCTGTGCTTCGGGTGAACTTCCAAATATTTTAAAATCACCATAATCAAAATAAAACAAATAAGGTGAAGGATTAATGCTTCGCAATGCCCTATATACATTGAATTCATCTCCTATGAAACCTTGTGTAAATCTTTTAGATAACACCAATTGAAATACATCTCCACGTGCACAATGTTTTTTGGCAAGTTCAACATGTTGCCTGTATTGCTGGTCTGTTAGGTTTGATTCTATTATCCCATCAGCTTTAAAATTGTACGTTGGGAAATTGGTAGATCTTATAAGGTGATGAATTTCATCTGTATTACTTTCTACCTGAAAGCAATGAGCAAAAATATAAGCTTCATTTTTAAAATGATTGATCGCTATAATATTTTGATAGACTGCATAGTACATATCCGGGATATGAAGTGCATCCTCTCTTTTAATAATTTTTATATCTTCAAAATAGCGTACTGCATCATAGGCCGTATAACCAAAAATTCCGTTGTTTATAAATTTGAACGTTGTATCTTTTTCTACTTCAAAACGTTGTGTGAACTTATGAATTTCATCAGGAATACTTGTGCTTTCAGAAATTGGATTCTGTATTGTGTTTCCATCCGGAAAGGTTTGTGTTATCGTTTCATTCTTCACTTTTATTGACGCAATAGGATTACAGCAGATATATGAAAAACTATTATCATTGGCATGGTAATCACTGCTTTCTAACAGAATGCTATTCGGGAATTTATCCCTTATTTTCAGATATACGCTTACCGGAGTAATGGTATCGGCCAGGATTTTCTTATGATGCCTCGTTAATTTATACATATTTTCTTGTCATTTCCGCCTTCGCGGAAATGATATAAATATTGTTAAAAAGAAAAAGGCTTGTCGTGATTGACAAGCCTTTATATTTTTGTTTAAATATACAATAGGTTTACTTCACGAAATTTACGTTTCGAAAGTTCCACCACCAAGTAGTATTTAAATTTGTGTTCATGTTTTCTTTTGTTATGACAAATGTAAAAAAAATATTGAAACTAGTTATCTCTAAGGAAAATAAATTTTGTCAATTTTACAATCAGATTCCCACTCCTGTCTGCCGACAGGCAGGTTCGCGGGAATGACTACGCAATTATTTATATTTCAATTTAAAATAAATAATTATTGCCGTTAAAATAATTGTTACGGTATTTGCCAAAATAATTGAAATACTATGCATCAATATTCCATAGGTCAACCAAAGTGATACGCCTGTAAACATAACGAGGTACATAGTCAAGGACAATTCTTTTACCGATTTTGTTTTCATTGTTTTATGCACTTGGGGCAGGTATGCTATCGTTGTTAATACTCCTGCTACCAATCCAACTATTTCTATATTAAATGCCATACTCTATTTTCTTAGCGACTAAAAACTGTTTATTCCTCAAAGTTCGCTACTCTTAATGTATGCTTCTATGACATTTATCAAGGGACAGCTACCAATTGTACTTCTCTCCAACTTGTACCATCATTAAAATATAATTTATTATCGGTACCGACATATAAATCACCCAGATCTCCTCCGGCAGGTGCAGTAGCTTGAGGTTCTAAGCGCATTGCTCCGCTTATGTGTATTTTTTGTAGAGGATCGTTTGTACCAATACCCACATTTCCTTCTAAATAAGAATCTGCATCAGAAAGGGAATAGATAGCAAAATTGTCAGTTGTCCCTTGATTAAAAGCGTCACTAATATGAAGTGCATATGAATTTGTTACCGTTCCGGCTGCGGAAAAATAATCTATAGATAAGCCATAGGCATTAGTTATAGTGCCTTCGTTAGAGATGTTTAGAAAACCAGCAAAGGCATCAGTAATCGTACTACTTGCATTATTTGTTATATCTGCTGAACTGGCAACACCGGTATTTATAGTTCCTGAATTGGAAATTAATGATGTTACACCCGCTGCGAAATCTATTGTTCCTGAATTAAAAAGTTGTGGCCAAGATCCTGCGGCAAAATCCATTGTACCAGCTGCATTTTGATTATCAACTCTACCTTGAGTTCCGACAGCAAAAACAACATTCCCAGTACCTGAATTTCTGGCAACAGCGTCAAGTCCGTATGTCCAAGTACTATTACTGGTACCATTGTAAGAAGCATCCACTCTTACACCGGTATTGGCTACGTCGGTAGTTAAGGTCCGCGTCACCTGTAATCTATGGGAAGTATTTGCAGCACCAATAGCAACATTTCCATCATTATATACAGCAACTGTCGGATCCGTACCATCTACAAATTTTCCGATACCCCCACCAGCAATCCAATTAGTGCCATCATAACTCCACAATGATTTGGTATCAGTATCATATACCAGTAAACCTATTGCCGGACTCGCTATTGCAGTTCTTTGTGCAGTTGTCATTCTTGGGGTTAATAATCCTTTATCTGTAGCACTAATTTCAAGTGCTGATGACGCATCCGGTGTTGTTGTACCTATACCTATTTGAGCGAAACCGGCTAAACAGACAGAAAATAGTAAGGCGGCTAATTTTAGTTTTTTATTCATAACTATTTAATTATTGATATTATTCTATGATTATTTTTTTGATTCCTTGTTTTCCTTCGTGGTCGAATTTTAATAAATATATTCCGCCTTGAACGTTTGGTTTTTTCAAACTCCCGACTCCATTATTAAGGGAAATATTCTTATACACCTGTAATTCTCTACCCCTTATATCATACAATGTTACTTCTAATCCGCTAAGATCATTTGATGCTATAAATTGAATGTTATTTTCAGTAATCCTGACAGGGTTTGAAACAATACTGATCTCATTTGACAAAAATAAATCGTCTATGCCCAGTACTGCCTGATGATCAATACCAAAAGTAAATTGGGAAAATGTATTTAAACTAACTTCATTGGTAGTATCACTGGTAACATCTCCTTCTGTGAGGGTGCCTGTTACTGTATTTGTGTTTGGGGCACTTACCAAATCCCAAACACCTCCATTATGTCCCACAATGGCAACAGAATTCAACACGCCTCCATTATTATTGACCAATGAAGTGATATCACTACTCGCATTCCAGGGTAAGGTAATTACCGCATTTCCTGTTAACTCCCAATATTCTATGGTTGATACTGCATCAACGCCTGTTCCATTGGTTCCACTAAGTGGTGATGTATTAAAATAGCTAGCGTTGATATCTCCTGTATGCGTTGCTGTAACCGGAGCATAAATACCATTATTACCAGTAGGCAACTTCGTTATACCAGTGCCATAAGCAATTACTTTTCCATTAACATATTCCTGAAGTGAACCCCAGGTAGTTCCGGCTTCCACTGAAAAAATCCCTGTAGGATTTAGTGTAACAATGGTATTACTGGTTGTAAAGTCCGTATTATTTTTTAGGTAAAATTCTGAATTGGCACCCACATACAATTCCTGTGACAGGCCGATTTGAAAGGTTAATACTGCAATACCTATTAAAGTAGAAAATTTTTTCATAAGCATTTAATTTTAACAAATTTATTAAAATTTCATCAACTCTTAGCCAACAATATTAACAATTTTACCCGGCACTACAATTACCTTTTTTGGTGTACGGCCTTGTAATTGTGCCTGTGTTTTTTCATGAGCTAGTACGGCCTCTTCAATTTGATCTTTATTCAAATCCAACGACAATTCCATGGTAAAACGCATTTTACCATTGAATGAAATAGGATAATTTTTAGTGCTTTCCACCAAGTACTTTTCATCAAATTCAGGGAAAGGAGCTGTAGAGATCGACCCTTTATGACCTAATTTACTCCATAATTCCTCGGCTATATGCGGTGCATATGGAGAAATCAACACCAATAATGGCTCTAAAATTTCTTGACTTGTACATTTTTGAGCAGTCAATTCATTTACCGCAATCATAAAGGTAGAAACTGAAGTATTGAACGAAAAGTTCTCAATGTCTTCTTCTACTTTCTTTATGGTTTTATGTAGCGTTTTTAAATTATCGCCTGTTGGTTTTGTATCGCTTACGCGGAAAACATCATCTTGGTGATAAAGCTTCCATAATTTCTTTAAGAAACTATGTACCCCCGTAATACCAGCTGTATTCCAGGGTTTGGCTTGTTCTAAAGGGCCCAAGAACATTTCATACATACGTAAGCTGTCGGCACCATATTGCTCGCAAATAGCATCCGGGTTTACGACATTGTATTTAGATTTGGACATTTTTTCGGCTTCGCGGGAAACTTTAAAAGTTCCATCTTCTTCACAAACAAATTTGGCATCTTTATATTCTGGTTGCCAATTTCTAAAAGCATCGATGTCTAATTCGTCAGAGTTATTAACCATGGAAATGTCTACATGAAGAGGAGTTAGAGCTAACGTTAAAGATCTTCTTAAATCTCCTTGACCGTCTTTCTCGAATACTTTATATTTCTTTTCAATTTCAGATAAAAAATCAGAGATTTCTTTAACCTGGTTTATATTTGATTTTTTATAATTTTCAACATGATATCCAATTTTATCAAAATAACTCTTAGGGACAAACAAATCGGGTAACTCAGATCTTCTCGGTATTTCTTTAAGTGTATTCCGGTCAATTACTGTATCTCCATCACTATAAACTGATCTTACATAAAACCATTCAACTCTATAAACAAAAGCACTGGTCCCGGTAATCATCCCTTGATTAATCAGCTTTTTGGCGAATTCAGGTTTGGGTACCAAGCCCTTGTCAAACATAAATTTTTGCCAAAAACGGCTGTATAATAAATGTCCGGTGGCATGCTCGCTTCCACCAATATACAGATCGACATCCTGCCAATAGTTGATGGCTTCTTTTGAGAAGATCTCCTCGTTATTATGAGGATCCATATAGCGGTTAAAGTACTGCGAACTTCCAGCCCAACCTGGCATGGTATTTAGTTCGAGGGGGTAAATTCCGTTATGAGATTCCTCGTCGCTCGTTCCTCGCTCTGTCGGAATGACAAGTTCACTATTACTGACAACCTCGTTCTTATTTGTGTCCCAAGCCCAATGCGTAGCATTTCCTAATGGTGGTTTGCCATCTTCGGTCGGTAAATACTTTTCTACTTCGGGCAAACGAATGGGTAAGTGTTTTTCGTCGATCATTTGAGGCAATCCGTCTTTATAATAGACCGGAAAGGGTTCCCCCCAATAACGCTGGCGGCTGAATACTGCATCACGCAATCTGTAATTGACCTTTCCTATGCCTTGTCTGAGTTGTTCCAATTCAAAAATTACACGTTTTGTTGCTTTTTTATAGTTCATTCCGTTTAAGAAATCGCTATTAGCAATGATCGTTTTTTCTTTATCTGCAAAAGCTTCTTCACTGATATCAACACCTTCAAAAATATTAGGGATATCAATATCAAAATGTTTGGCAAAATCATAGTCGCGTTGATCCCCACAAGGCACCGACATCACAGCACCTGTACCATAGCCTGCTAATACATAATCACCTATCCAGATAGGAATAGGTTCTTTAGTAAAAGGATGCTCAGCATAGGCACCGGTAAAAACACCGGAAATGGTTTTTACATCTGCCATTCTATCACGTTCGCTACGTTTTGAAGTAGCTTCAATATAGGCTTCTACTTCGGCTTTTTGTTCAGGACTTGTGATTTGAGAAACCAGTTCGTGTTCGGGGGCCAAAGTCATAAATGATGCTCCGAAAATAGTGTCGGGACGGGTGGTGAAAACATCGAAAGAAATTTGAGGCTTCTCGACTGCGCTCGAAGAGACATCATTAGCAGAAATGACATTGAATGTAACGGATGCTCCTTCGGAACGGCCTATCCAATACGTCTGTGAATCTTTTAAAGGTTGAGGCCAGTCGATAGTATCTAATCCGTCCAATAAACGTTGTGCATATGCGGTGATTCGCATACTCCATTGTTTCATTTTTTTACGTACCACTGGGTGACCGCCACGCTCAGAAACCCCATTGACAATTTCATCATTTGCCAATACCGTACCCAAGGCCGGTACCCAATTCACTTCAGTTTCTGAAAGATAGGTCAATCTGTATTTTGCCAGTATCTCCTGTTGTTCTTTTTCAGAATAGGTATTCCATTCTTCAGCGCTAAAAGCTTGTATGTCATCATCCGCGGAAGCGTCAACATTAATATTTCCTTTTATTGAGAAAATAGCAACTAAGTCGGAAATATCTTCTGCTTTATCGGTCTCATTATTATACCATGAATTGAATAACTGGATAAAGATCCATTGTGTCCATTTATAATACTTAGGATCAGAAGTACGTACTTCGCGGGACCAGTCAAAAGAAAAACCAATTTGATCTAATTGACGCCTGTATGTTTTAATATTCTCTTCAGTTGTTATAGCCGGATGCTGACCTGTTTGAATTGCATATTGCTCAGCGGGCAATCCGAAACTGTCATAACCTTGTGGATGTAATACATTAAATCCTTTATGGCGTTTGTAACGTGCATAAATATCACTGGCAATATATCCCAACGGGTGCCCAACATGTAAGCCGGCACCGGAAGGATAAGGAAACATATCTAAGACATAAAACTTCGGTTTCTCTGAGATATTTGAAGCTTTAAACGTTTGGTGTTCTGCCCAATATTTTTGCCACTTGGCCTCTATTTCATTGAAATGGTAACTCATTCAATCTAAATTTTTGAATTTGCAAAGTTACGTTTTATATAGAAAACAGGATAGCCTTTAGTTTGATTAAATCATTGCATTGATTAATTGAAATTTTAAGTTAAAAAAATGTCTGTTTGTTTCTGTTGAATTTGTAATTTTCACATTATAAATAAAATCAAAAAACTAATTGAACAATACTACCTACAAAGCTCATTTAGCCTTACTAGGAGCCAACCTGATCTATGGTGCTAATTATATTATAGCCAAAGGCATTATGCCGGATATGATCGGGCCTTCTGCATTTATTTTTATTCGCGTAGTTGGGGCAATTATTTTATTTTGGATCTTAAAATCGTACGTTAAAGAAAAGGTTGATAAAAAGGATTTTCCCCTATTAGTTCTCGGTGGATTATTGGGAACAGCAACCAACCAGTTATTCTTTTTTCATGGCTTAAATTTAACATCGCCCGTTGATGCCTCCATTATCATTACTGCTATACCGGTTCTGGTGTTGATCTTCAGCGCATTTATCTTAAAGGAAAGAATAACAAAAAATAAACTAATAGGTATTATCATTGGAGCCATTGGGGCTATTTTATTGGTTTGGTATGGACAAAGTTCGGGTGGAACAAGTTCCCTTTTGGGAAATATATTTGTGCTGATCAATTCCATATCTTATGCTTTATATTTGGTTCTCATAAAACCGCTACTCAAAAAATACAGTCCAATTACTGTTATCAGCTGGGTATTTTTATTTGGATTTATTTTCGTTTTCCCTATTGGAATACAGGATGTATTAACTACCAATTTTGAGGCCTTCACTATACATACCTATGTAACCATAGCCTTTGTCATTATCGGTACTACATTTTTGGCTTACTTATTTAATATTTATGCCTTAAGCAAAGTATCTCCATCAGTAAATAGTAGTTATATTTATTTACAACCGGCCATAAGTTTTATAATGGTAAGCATTTATGCTTTTGTTCTGGGACATGAAGAATATGCTCAAGACATCAATCTTGTAAAAATAGTGAGTTGTTTATTAGTAATTATTGGAGTTTATTTGATCAGTAAAAAACCGGTCGAAAAATTAACTTAGCTTCTTGCTTTGTTTTCCTGAGGGACTAAGCACTGATAAATAAAACTATTAACAGGAGTCTTAACCCCTAATAATTCTCCTTGTTTTACAATATAACCATTGAAATTTTCTAGTTCGCTTGGCCGGCCTTCCATTACATCGCGCTGCATTGATGCTGTCGTATTATAATCGGTATTGTCAATAGCCCGAATGGCAATTTCAATATCTTTTTTAGTTAAATTAATGCCTTTAGCATTCGCAACATTCATTATTTCAATTGCCGTCTGATGGATCATTTTCCGAATGGCTTCATCTTCCCGCATTACACCAAAAACAACTCTAGTTAAGGCTCCGATTCCACTTATAGTAGCAATAAATAAGAATTTACGCCATATATCTAAATGGATATCTTCTGAAACAGAATTCTTGAATCCTGCCTTATCGAAAACTGCTTTTACCATCTTTACCCGTTCTGTTTTTTCATTATTGTATTCACCAAAATTGATTTGAGGTTCAAATGCAAAATGATTGATAATTCCAGGAGCCTCTATTTTACTAACGATTCTACTTAAACCTGCCAATACGTTTTGCTTATCTAAGATAGAAACTAATTTATCTGCGTTATCAGCACCATTTTGCAGAGGCAATACCATTGTGTTTTTATTCAGGACTGGTTTAAGCTGTTGTGCCACATCCAACACTTGCCATGATTTGACACCGAGTATGATTAGATCGGGATCTTTTACATCTTTAATAGTAGCCGTAACTTTAGGGTGAATAGTAAAATCACCATCAATACTTTTTATTTGAAGTCCATTATTCTTAATGGCGTCTAAGTGAGTTCCTCTGACAATAAAGGTCACGTCAAATCCTGCTTTAGCCAATTTTCCTCCAAAATATCCCCCAACGCCACCAGCTCCAATTACAATAATTTTCATACGTCTATTTTGGGTTAAATTTACCTTTTTATTTTTTTGTACTTTTAGGCATCTCAAAATTATGCATTCCCATGAAAAACTTTTTTTTAATACTGTACTTTTTGCTCACGTTGGTAGCCTGTTCCAAACAAGAGAAATCAGATCTTATTGTTATCAATGCAAACATATATACTGTCAATGACAGTTTTGTCAAAGCAAATGCTTTTGCCATAAAAGACGGTAAATTTATTGCTGTGGGTACCACTGAAGATATTCAAAAAAAATATGTTGCACTTGAAACCTTGGATGCAGAAGGTAAAACCATTGTTCCTGGTTTGATAGATGCCCATTGCCACTTTTTTGGATTGGGTTTGCAACAACAAAAAGTAGATCTCACAGGAACAAAAAGTTATGATGAGGTACTTCAACGTCTAGTTGATTTTCAAAAAGAAAAGAAGGTGAGTTATATAACCGGTAGAGGTTGGGATCAGAATGATTGGGAAGTTAAAGAGTTTCCAACTAAAGAAAAGTTAGATGCATTATTCCCGGAAACTCCTGTAGCTGTGAGACGAATTGATGGCCATGCATTATTAGCAAATCAAGCTGCAATCGACTTGGCGGGTGTTACAATAAATACTACATTTTCTGGAGGAAATATCTTACAAAAGAATGGAAAATTAACGGGCGTTTTTATTGATAATCCTATGGGTCTGATTACCTCAAAAATTCCTGAACCATCACTTAAAGAGTCTGCTCAAGCTTTAAAAGATGCTGAACAAATTTGTTTTGACCTGGGATTGACAACTGTTGATGATGCTGGACTCTCGAGAGAAACAATCGAACTCATTGATAGTTTACAACATATTGGTGAACTAAAAATGAGGGTTTATGCAATGGCTTCTGCCTATGAACAAAATTTAGACTACTATCTGAAAAAAGGAATTTACAAAACTGATCGCCTGAATGTGCGATCGTTTAAAGTGTATGGTGATGGCGCTTTAGGGTCCAGAGGTGCGGCGATGCGAGAACCTTATAGTGATCAATCCGGACATTATGGTGCTTTGGTAAATACCGTTGATTTTTTGCAAAATACGGCTAAGAAAATTGCCAACTCAGAATTTCAAATGAATACGCACGCCATTGGCGATTCGGCCAATCATATTATGTTGCAAACCTATCAAGAGGTATTAAAGGATAAAAAAGACAGGCGTTGGAGAATTGAACATGCTCAAATAATTTCTCCTGAAGATTTCGGATCTTTTAAGAATATTGTCCCATCCATTCAACCTACACATGCAACCAGTGATATGTATTGGGCAGAAGATAGAGTCGGTGCAGAGCGTATCAAAGGTGGCTATGCATATAAAGATCTTTTAAACCAATATGGAAAAGTAGCATTGGGTACCGATTTTCCTGTGGAGAAAGTAAATCCTATGTTAACGTTTTATGCAGCGGTTGCCAGAAAAGACCTCAATAATTATCCTGAAAAGGGCTATCAAATGGAAAATGCCTTAAGCCGGGAAGAAACGTTAAAAGGAATGACCATTTGGGCTGCTTATTCCAATTTTGAAGAAAATGAAAAAGGTAGTATTGAAACAGGAAAATTTGCCGATTTTATCATATTGGATCAAAACATTATGGAAATACCACTAGAAAATATACCTAATACGAAGGTGACAGCGACTTTTTTAAACGGCGAGAAAGTCAACTAAATGTAAGGAAATAACAATTTTAGATACTATTATAGGCAAAAGTGATTTAGCTATGTTACATTTGGTAAAATAATTGTTTATTTTTGCATAGTTATTAAGACAATAAATTAAATAAAAAAATAATATGGCATTAGAAGTAACGGATGCTACTTTTGACGAAGTAGTATTAAAATCAGACAAACCAGTTTTAGTAGATTTTTGGGCAGCATGGTGTGGTCCTTGTAGAATGTTAACCCCAATTGTAGAAGAATTGAATTCCGATTTCGAAGGAAAAGCTATTATTACAAAAGTAGATGTAGATGCAAATCAGGAATTTGCTGCAAAATATGGTGTACGGAATATTCCAACAGTATTGATATTCAAGGACGGTGAAGTTGTTGATAAACAAGTAGGTGTTGCACCAAAGGCGACATATACTGAGAAATTAGAAGCACTGGTTTAAATTTAATTGAAGATAGACATCTAAAGGTTTGGCCCGATCCCGATTGCTATCGGGATCGGGCCAAACCTTTCTTATTTTATAAATAATTTTTGTGTAAATGGCTATTCAGGAAGCAAAGAACATGTACGGTATAAAAAACTTGGAGCTGCTTGCCAATCAAGTAGTTGAGGGTTTTATAACGGGACTTCATAAAAGTCCGTTTCATGGATTTTCGGTTGAGTTTGCTGAACATCGTTTGTATAATAAAGGTGAAAGTACCAGGCATATCGATTGGAAATTATATGCAAAAACTGATAAACTCTTTGTAAAGCGTTATGAAGAAGAAACGAATTTAAGATGTCATATCATTATAGATAATTCGGCTTCGATGCATTATCCTTTGCTTAAAAAAAATTCTCTCGAAAATTTAAATAAAATAGGTTTTTCGGTGATCGCATCGGCCGCTTTATTAGAAATTTTAAAACGCCAACGTGATGCATACGGATTGAGTATCTATGCTGAAAAAAATGAGTATTATGCTCCTGCAAAAGGAAGTGAGCGCCATCGAAGAATGTTATTAGATAATTTAGAAAAGATCATTCAACATCAATCAAAAACAAAAACGAAGACGTATTCAGCGTTGCACGAAATTGCAGATAAAATTCACAGGCGTTCAATGATATTTTTATTTACTGATATGTTCCAGGCAGATAAAGATGAGGCAGCACTATTTGAGGCGCTCAGGCATTTGAAATACAATAAACATGAAGTGATACTCTTTCATACCTATGATGGTAAACACGAATTAGACTTTGATTTTGATAACGGTCCTAAACGATTTATAGATGTAGAAACCGGTGAACATATTAATTTATATGCAGATACTATTAAAGACAATTACAGAAATAGTGTTGAAAGGTATTTCAATGAATTAAAGATGAAATGTATGCAGTATAAAATTGACTATGTACCCGTAGATATTAATAAAGGGTTTGAACAAATTTTAACAACGTACCTGATCAGTAGGAAAAGATTTTTGTAAGAAAGTTATAGAAACGCTTTGCAGATATAAAAAACGAGTTTATATTTGCAACCGCTATTAAGCAACGGTCTGGTAGTTCAGCTGGTTAGAATACCTGCCTGTCACGCAGGGGGTCGCGGGTTCGAGTCCCGTCCAGACCGCGAATTTTCCGGAAGAGGAAAATTAAATTAAGTTGTGTTGTTTTGGTGTTTAGAAAAACACCGAGGTGGATACTGAAATAAATTCAGTACATGCCAATGGAAAGCTTCCCAAATTTGGGATGCTTTTTTTGTTTATACTAATTCCAATTTTGTAAAAAAAAGTAAGTTTTTTACTTTTTTCCGGTTAAGTGCCGTCATCCCCCAATTTTTCGTATAATTGTAAACATTAACATTTTATATAGTATATGATTTGACAATAAGCATCATAAAACCCTAAAATTTACGTTAAAAAGGACAAACGTTTTGAAAATCAAAGCTTGATTGTTAATTCAGGCCCTTAAGCTCTAATGATTCATATGAAAAAATATAATAATGTTATTGCGATAGCTCTAATAGTTGTTTCGAGCCATATTATGCTCAGTACTAAGTCTAAATATGCGATGAACGAAGGGGTTACAATAGTCACTACAGAAGCAGCTCCAATTGAAGAGAAAAATCCCATTTTAATTGAGCGATATCCTGAAAAAGAGACGCAAAAAGTGAGCCATAAATTAGATTCATTGTTCCAGCGTATTAATAAAAGACACGATTTTAACGGATCATTGTTAGTGGCAAAAAATGGAAAAATTCTGTATAATAACCATATTGGTTATGCAGATTTTAATAAGAAAGAACCACTAAGTGAAGCATCTGTATTTCAATTAGCTTCAGTAAGTAAACAATTCACAGCAGCAGCTATTATGCTATTGTATGAGAGGAATCAAATTCAACTCACGGACACTGTAAACAAATATTTTCCAGACTTCCCTTATGAAAATATAACTATTAAAAACCTGCTAAATCATACTGCCGGATTACCAAGATATTTTTGGGTTGCAGAACACGAATGGCAACAAGAAAAAGCACCTACTAATGGTGAAATGATGGCATTGCTGGAATCAAGCAAGGCACAGAGATACTTTAAACCAGGATATAATTTTGATTATTCTAACACTGGCTATTTTGTGTTAGCTTCTATTGTTGAAAAAGTTTCTGGTACTAGCTTTAGTACTTTTGTAAAAAAGAACATTTTTGATCCGCTAGAAATGAAAGATTCGTATGTATTCAGTTTTGAAAATGACAGTATTAACACAAATCAATTAGATGGATATAGATTATATAGAGGGTGGAGACATCTAAAAATTAATAGTACAGTTAATGATGCCATTGTGGGCGATAAAAATGTATATGCTACCGGTAAAGATCTATTGAAATGGACGCTTGGACTAAATAATGGAAAACTACTTTCTAAAGAGTCGTTAGATCTAATGTACTCTAAAGGAGAAACTGTTTACGGAAGAAAAGTTCCATATGGTTTTGGGTTTAGGATTGATACTAAAGATCAAAAGACTATTTATCATCATGGTAAATGGAATGGGTTTAGCACAGGGCTTACGCTATATCCAGAAGATGAATTGGTGGTTATTGTTTTAGAACACTCCGGTTATAATGCTATGACATCTCTGAACAAAAAAGTAAAGAACATTGTTGTAGAAAATTTCGGCACTTAAAATTGTAAAGGTTCGAGTCCCGTCCAGACCATAAATTTTTCCGAAAGAGGAAAATTAAATTATGTTGTTTTGATGTTTAGAAAAACACCAAGGTGGATACCGACATAAATCCGGTATATACTAATGAAAATCTTCCCGAAATTTTGAGATGTTTTTTTGTTTTACACCTACTTTCTTCCATCACTTTAAAAAAGGGGGAAAATCCCCCTAAAAAAGGGGGAAAAGCCTCTTGACATTAGTATAGTATTAATTATAGCTTTGTTTTATTGTGAAATATGACTAATATTTAAAATGTATTGCTATGAAAAAGAAAGGATATATTAGTGCAAGCTTGGTATTAATTTTAGTGGTGTCTTATGCTGTTTGGTATTCTTTGACTAAAAAAGAATATATTTGTCATATTGATAGTACTACAGGTACTAGAACTACTATAAGTGCAAGATGGTTTGAGAAAAGCAAACATTTAGCTCATGGTGATTTTCTAGGAACTTGTGAGGAGCTTAGAACTTACGTTCCTGACGATGCATTTGAATATCAATTAATTCTCCTGGGATATGATGATGTCATGGATGATTATGTGCTAACTTCAATAATTGAAGAAATAACTAATTTGAGTTTAACGACTTGGTTTGATGATGGGAGTCGTCCAGGAGATTATATAATGGACGATCTAACAGGTCTTGAAGATTTTTCTTCTTTAGTTAACTTATCAATTTCTGCTTTACCACATGGGTGGGGTGAGATTACTGAAATAGATTTAACACAACATACCACTTTAACTAATTTATCACTTTATGAATTAGTTAATGTAACACATTTAGATTTATCAAAAAATACAGCTTTAATAGAATTAACATTAATTGAAATGCAGGGATTAACTCATTTAAACCTGAAAAATGGCAACAACGAATTTCAATCACTTCCTTTTATAGAAGCTCGTAACATAAGTTGTTTTCAAGTAGATGATGCCGCATGGTCAACTATTAATTGGTCAACTGATTATATATATTCAGAAAATTGTTGGCCATTTTAGATATAGATGATAAAATGTTAGCACAATCCATATTTTTTCTAGCCTAATCCAGTTACCGATGTATTTACCATGGATTCGGAAATACGTCTTAATAAAATTTAAATCTAATCGATATTTCGAGAATAGATAAACAAATCTAATTCAATTTTGTATCAATTCCGTATAAAAGATTTATCAAAAAGGGTATATATTATTAGAAGATTTGTCTTAATCCGAGAAGTTTTTTGTTTCAAATAATAACAATAAGCCACTTAGGAATGTAAACTAAATTAATAGGTATAGTATAAGGATTTAAGAGTTTATTTTAGTTAGTTTCAAGTCCCGTCCAGACCGCAGTTAAAATGTTGTGTTGTTTTGGTGTTTAGAAAAACACCGAGGTTTAGTAATAAACCAATGAAAAGCTTCCCTAATTTTGGGATGTTTTATTTGACTTAGGTTATTGGAATTTCACGGCTTTCTTCATTTAATAAATTATTATCATCCTATCATTTAACCCTTTAAATATGACTAAACTTCAATTTCAGGTTTGTTTCGATAGACTATATAGAAAACAATAACGTATTAATAGGTGAAAAAAATCATTCAATCTTCTTTTCCAGATAATTAATAAAATTATTTAATGTTTTAAGTTTTACTATGTCTTCATCTGGTATACTAATATTATTTGATTCTTCTATATTCATGTAAAAATCCAACATATCTAATGAATCCACAATTTCACCTAAAATTGTATCTGGTTGAATTACATTTAAATCTCCTCTATATGACCTTGCTAATTCGTTTTTTAAACTCTCAATAGTTATTTCCATATGTTACTTTAATTTAATCAATAATGTGCTTGACCAAGATAACCCAACACCAAAACCACTTAAGACAATATGTTTAGAACCATTTTCATTATCGATGTCTTCGTTTAATAATAATGGAATTGAACTTGATACTGTGTTCCCATATTTTGAAGCTCCAAAAATAACTTTGGCAGGATCTAACTTCATTCTTTTTGTTAAAGCATCTAACATATATTTGCTACCTTGATGAAATAAGAATCTATCCACTTGACTTTCTTTAATAGAATTAAGCTCATATAATTTTTTAAGATCATTTGGAATATTTCTAATAACAAAATTATATATTCCTCTTCCATTCATAAACAATTTACTGCCATTTATCCCTGCGGTTAAATTATGACTCTCTTTACCGATCGTTCCAAATGTAAATTTCTCTATTGAAAATAATGGTGATTTATTCGATAGGTATGTCACACTAGCTGCATCGCCAAACAATAGAGATGTGTTTTTATCTTCCATATCCATTATTTTTGAATATGGATCGCAAGTAAATAAAAGCGCATTTTCTATATTATTTGTTTGCATAAAAGATTTCAACACAGATAAACCATAAACATATCCCGAACAGCCCAAGGAAATGTCAAAACATGCGCAGTCGCTTGGTAATTTTAATTTATCATGTATAATCGCAGAAGTATGAGGAATATTACTTTCCGGGTTCTGAGTAACTAAAATAATTGCTTTAATAATATTACAATCAATTGTTCCCTTTGAATTCAAATTTTCAAACGCCTTAACGCACATATCTGAAACATCCTCATCTTTATTTTTTAATGAAACTTTTTCTATTCCTATCTTATTGATTATGAAATCTTCATCTGTTTCAAATTTTGATAATTTAGTCAAATTAGAAATTCTATTTTCTGGAATATAAACTCCAATTTTATTAATCCCTATCATAATCTCATTTTATAATTTATTTATAATTTTGGAATATATAGACTTTCAGTTATTCCGTTTTTTGGGTTGTACTGTTTATTCAGTAAATTCCAATATACTCTCATATATTCTCATTAATCAACGTAACATTTGTTAATTTATTGGATTTAAAATTAGTTAATAACTGCCAACTCTAATATGAAAATAATTTGGCAATTTTTTAATACATTAATATTTAGATATAAGTGAGTAGACCTACTTAGGGTGGTTTTTTCATTAATGACTAAAGTTATGCTAAGAAAATTAAAATAGTTGTGTGCTTTAAGTAGTTTCCATATAAGCTACTCTAACATAATGTTAGTCAAAAAGAAGCTTCCCAAAAATGAGATGCTTTTTTAGTCTAATAGACTAAATTCTTTAAATTTAAGAATGATTTGCTTTAGTAAATTAAATCTTGAGATGCTATTATCTAGTTAAGTTGCTGAAAATGAATAACCCTCATATAAATAATTATTAGGATTTTTTTAAAAAAAATCCTATCTTCGTATTAGTTATTAATTTTATAAAATAAATGCTATGAAAAAAAAATTACTATCACTAGTACTATTTTTGGGCACCGCCTACTTTGTAAATGCTCAAACTATTGATCTTATCGGACAAGGTACCATAGGTATCAACAATTCAAATTTAAGTTTAACTAACATCGGCGATATTACTAGAATTGACGCCTGCTCGGTTTATAAGGGCAGAACTCCAGTACCACCCGTTACAACGGTTTTATTTAGTGATGCTGATGAGGGGCCTCAATCTATTTGGAAGAATGATGTTATAATAAAAGAGTTTATTCCACCTATCAGTACTAGAACTATAGGTTATTTTATGACTTCCTTTAATACTGTTGATGCAGGAGGTATTAATATGACAACTACAGATACTGAAAATGTTCATTCTTTTTTGGCCTTTGTTTACCGTAATTCTCCTACTGCTCTGGTAAAAAGTTATGCTAGTCAAGAATCCGTGTTCTTTTACCGTAATGGTTCTGCTGACCCTTATGTGTATAATATACCTATTAATATGGCTTCAAGTGAGCGTGATGTAACGGTTAAGATTCCAATTACTGAATTAGATGCCGGTTCTAGAGTTGCCATTATTGATATAGCAGCTGGTGGAGTGACCGAACATGTTGAGGTAAATACTTTTAATTTGGGTAATTCGTTGTTCATCGATGAGTATACTTTAGAAAATGTTCCTGGCAATGTAAATAATGTTACCATTAGTATTTATTCACCAAATGACCTTCAAGGAGAAGTAAGAGGTGATTCATTTATTGTTCATGGGGTTATTGCTGATGTTGAAATCGTTAATGAAGATCCAGGATGTACTTTAACTCAGGGCTATTGGAAGACACATTCTACTTGTAAGGTCAATAGAAACGGAAAAGGACCTAAAAGAGATGATACTTGGGGTAAATTGGCTAATGCTGAAGAGACAATATTCTTTTCATCAGGTCAAGATTACTGCGAAGTTTTTGCTACTGAACCTGGAGAAGGAGGTAAATATTATATTTTAGCGCATCAATATATTGCTGCTCAGTTAAATATGTTAAATGGCGCAGACCCGTCAGCTGCGACTACAGCTTTTACAGAAGCTACAACCTTTCTAAACACGTATACACCTCAGGATGTTGATGGTGATTCAAATCTGGAAAGTAAAGCCGTTGAGCTCGGAGGTATTCTTGCAGATTATAACGAAGGTATTATTGGACCAGGTCATTGTGATGATGGAGACAAGGAAGAACCGGAAAAATCATATAGCAAAGTAAATGTTTATCCTAATCCTGTTACTGATTATGGTACGATAACATTAGATTCTAATAAGAAAGGTAGAACGACAATAGAATTATTCAATATTAAAGGTCAAAGAGTTGATGTTATTTATGATTCTGAATTAGGAAGAAGTGAGAAATTAAATAAAGTTGAGTTTACTACCTCGAAATATAAAAAAGGAAGATACTTTGTTATTATTAAAGATGGTAATAAAATTCATAGAAAACAGTTAGTAATTAAATAATTAAGATAAGACTATATTTAATTAACAATCATTTACTAAAAAACATCCCTTGTAAGGGATGTTTTTTGTTTATTGCAGTGTTACACTTAATACTGATCTATAAAAATTAACTAGCCAGATTAAAAACCTAATTTCTGCATTTAATTGTTGTTTTCTGGTAAATAAAAAATCTTTATCTTGTAAATAATTTAAAAAAAAAAACATCATCTATTTTTGGGATATCCTCTTTGTTATTCCTCAAACAAAACTCCTTACATTCTTGACCTGAAACCCAACGCGCATCCAAATCACATGACATCCTACCTATAATACCATCATCGCGAACAAACCGCTTTTGATCATAATCCCAACGCTCGCCATATAATGGCTCTTGGCCTTGACAGGTAATACGCGCCCCAATATTGCAGGCAATATAATAGACTATTCGATGCCCGGTATTTTTATAAATGGTTTTCATACGCTCTTTGCGTTTTTTCAATCCATGAAAAATACTACCGATTAAAATGGAAGATCGTTATCACCTTCCGTTTTCTGGTATTCCTTTTTTGATGGTCGCTCATACAAATATGGATGCGCACCCGTACAGAGGTCATGATACGCTCCAAGCATCATTTGTTCGTCTATAATTGTACTGATCCATGTGCCGGCACATTTTAAATCATGATTATTGAGTGGCGTTTCAATAAAATCACTCAAAGCGATAGGGATGTTGTTATCCCCTTGGTATTGAACGCGGCGTAGTTCTAACCATGCAGCGAGGGTAGTATGCTCAATGGGAATTTCAAAGGTTAGTTTTATCGTTTTGCCTTCGCCTTTCTCGGTAGCTGCAATCATTTTTTCCAGCCTGTTTGTATCCAGTTTCTTAAAATCTTTTATGGCCACTTCATTGGGGTGTTGTCGGTACGGATCGATATTCTCGTTTTCTTTCATTAGTAAATTTTATTGTTGGCTTCGTGGGTCTACCATGAACGGGGCAACGGTTGCCGCTTGGCCAAAGGTTATATGTTCTGTATCCTTCAATCGGTTAAATCCCGCCTGAAGTGTTTTATAAGGATTATGAACCGCCTGATATTCACACAAGGCTTTGAACTTATCCAACAATTCTTTAGGGATCAGCTTTTGATCATGCGCTGCAATCGCATCGAAAACTTTACTTTCTTTCATATGATTTAATTTTATAGATCACGGTCAAAATCCATACGCTCACCACTTTGTTGATTTTCTTCCAGAATTCTATATTTCTCTCCTGCTTGATATGGCATGGTTTATTGTTTATCCTAATTTAAGCTAAACGAACGCAAATGAGCAATATATTCCCAAAATTCCTTTAAAGAAACTTTCTGCGTTTCCATATCATCATTGATACGCTTCAGGGTTTTAAAATCACTCACAAATCCCAACCGCTTCTTATCATAGCGTTCAACTTCCATAATTATATCGTCTTCCAAAGAAACACGCACAGCATGAACACCTTGTATGTAGTATAGATATTTCATTTTGTCGTTTTATCGAATTTCTTTCAAAAATATAATATTTTTGATGAAAATCCTTTTTCGTATTTTAAATATTTATGCCATCACACTTGAAAAGTTTTTTTAAGGATTTTAATTGATCACTCCTAATGTGCTTTAAGCAGGGGTCGCGGGTTCGAGTCCCTTCCAGACCGCAATTCTTCCCTAAGTCGTTGAGAAATTAATAATAGTTGCGTTGTTTTGGTGTTTAAAAAAACACCAGGGTTTTTAATTAAACCAATAGAAAGCTTCCCTTATTTTGGGGTGTTTTTTTTGTTTTAAGACTGTTTTATTATTTTTCTCCCATTATCTATTGATATCCTCTCTACATCTTATCCAAAAAATCTATTTGCCTGATATATATCATTGCTTTTTTCAATTATAAAAGTTAAACTTATAACTACAAAAAATAAAATTATGAAGAAGGAATATACAATTAACGATTGGAATAAACCGATTGTAGGTTTATCATTGGTAATACTATTAGCCTTATTAGCTTTAGTCGTTTATTATTTTACCTTTCCAAAAGCCCCTGGGTGTTTTACATTTGACGATGGGACAGCTCAGAATTGGACTCTTATGCAGTTCTACGAAACAGATTCAATCCCTGCAATATATGATGAATCTTCCACCTATAAGAAAATTATGCATGTCACTGCCGGAAACCCACCCAAGACAAATGCTTTTTTACCATATATTTTAGCGAATCATCAAAACATTGCTCTTGAAGCCAACACCGGTGCCAGTGGATATGGCATTGAGAATCAAAATGTAGAGCGTGCTGATATTTTTTTTAAATCTCCAGATCTTTCCAACAATTTGAATTGGCAAAATTTAAAAGGTTTTAGTGTTGATGTAACTCGAGTTCTCGGTACTAATATCACTTCAGGTACGCCCGAATTGTACAATGCACAATTGTTGATGTGGGTAATAGACTTGTCTGACAATAAGGAATATTTACTTACGCAACCTGACATTAGTAATCCGGGAAATTATAAATTTTATAATTTGAAGCCCAAAGCCGCTGATCTTTTAGAGTGGAAGTGGGGCAATAAACTAAAAATTGGAAAAAAAATGTTGAATTCTTCTGAATATAAAATTAAAAACGTTAAAATTAGATATACGATGCCGGGATATATCAATGCCGGAGCAAGTTTTCAATCGGCAATTATGTCAGGTTATTGGAGAATAGGTAATGTTTGTCCAATAAAATAATTTGGACCAACATTTTACAATCAGACTATTCCAAATATATTCCCATTATTCAAATATGAATGATGTGTAGTTTTAGTGTTTAGAAAAACACCAAGGTGGGTACTGAAATAAATTCAGTACGTGCCAATGGGAAGCCTCCCAATATTGGGAAGCTTTTTTTGTTTTACAAAAGTTTTTACTAAACATTTTAAATAAAATCTTCTTATTGCGAATGTATTTTTATTATTCATAAAAACTTTGTTTAAACTTTTATTTATTCCTGGATATTTTGTTTTTTTTAAAATTTTTAAGAAAATAAATAACCCCCAAGGAAAATTGTGCCTGATTTGACACACTGTTTGGCCCTGTTTTGACTTCACCACCTCCGGTAGCCACTTTGCCCGTAAAATTAAAATTTAGGCCCCATGTTTCTGCTAACCAATAATTAAATCCTATACCACCATTTAATGTAATTTTTCCTACTGCAGGCATATCATAAAATCCATTTGCATCAACAGGTATACCATTTATTTCATTTGGTAAAACATCAATATCTACAGGTAAATCAGCCATGAATGGATCTATTTTATAACGGCCAATCTTATTGTATCCGAATCCTAAAAATACATAAGTATCAAAGGCATAACTCGAGAATAAGTCGCCAAAATAGAACCTTGTAGACAGATCGGCTGCAATATAATCGGCAGTATAACCTTTGACAACAAAACCAACGTTATCAATATTTTTACCAGATACATACTCGTTCATTGATCCTGCAACCGAAATACTCCATTGATTATCAATATAATACTCCACATTAACCGTGAAGGAGGAACTGTAATTCCAATTTTCCTTAACATTAAAAAAATCTTTCCCTTTTGTACCAGAATCGTCTACAACATTTATACCTGCTCCAAAACTCCAATTACCATAAGATGAATTGACTCTTTTATTGCCTTTAGATTGGGCATTCAAAGAACACACAAAAAGACCGAACATAGCTAAAATATAAATTGCTTTGTTATAATTCATTATCAATTACTTTCATTTTCAAAAATTTAATTCTCACTCTTTATTTCTAAAAAAATTTAATTAAATCGACCTAACTAAATTACAACATTTAATAATATGATTAACTATTTAGAATAATCAATTTAAGTAAATGTCACAAAAATCTAGTGGAAATATTATTTACAATGACCGTATGCATTGGTTGAAAAATCACATTCTTTTTGTACCTTAGTACTACTATAAGTTAGCCTCTTTTTTAAACCAACTAATTCATCCTTATCATGAAAAAAATTCTGTCTTATTTCTTACTTTTCCTATGTAGCTTTTCTGTTTTTTCACAAGATTATTTTTACGGAGCTCAGGGACCCTTTGACTCCAACATACCAAATCCCGAAGAATTTTTGGGTTATCCTATAGGTACCTATCATACACGACATGATAAGATAGTTGCCTATTTTAAGACCTTAGCTTCGGTATCAGATAAGGCCACTTTAACCATATATGGAAAGACCCATGAGCAACGTGAACTCATTATTTTGAATATTTCTAATGCAGCTAACATTGCGAATCTTGAAAATCTAAGGCAAAAACATGTACAATTAACAGATCCAAATAGTCCCTTACTTGATGTTAGCCAATTACCAGTCTTTATCAATTTGGCTTATGGCGTTCACGGCAACGAACCGTCAAGTGCCGAAGCGGCAATGTTAACCGCATATGTATTGATCGCTTCGCAACATAAAGATATTACCTCCTATTTAGATAATGCTGTACTTTTTATTGACCCAACTATAAATCCTGATGGGAGAGACAGGCATACTCAATGGGCAAATTCAAGACGCGGCAATCCTTTAGTTGCCGATAAATATGACATGGAGCATAATGAATCCTGGCCAAGAGGGCGAACCAATCATTACTGGTTCGATCTCAACAGAGATTGGTTATTGGCTGTCCATCCTGAAAGCCAGGGAAAATTGAAATGGTACCATAACTGGTATCCAAATGTGGTTACTGATTTTCATGAAATGGGTACCAACAGTACCTATTTCTTTGAACCTATGAAACCGAATGCTTCGAAGGATCCTATTATGCCAAAAGAGAACTATACAACATTGAATGAGCTTTTTGCAAAACAATTCACTGCAGATCTAAATAAAATAGGCTCATTTTATTTTACGAAAGAAGCTTTTGATGGTACCTATCCGGGTTATGGCTCGTCCTACCCTGACTTACAAGGTGCGCTGGCCTTATTATTCGAACAGGCCAGTTCAAGGGGGCATTTGCAGGAAACTGATATGGGTAAAATTTCATTTAAATTTACGATACGAAATCAATTCGTATCAAGTTTTGCCACAATAAAAGCAGCTATTGACAATAAAGATTATCTCCATGAATATAAACATCGTTTTTTTACTTCGGCTACTAGAAATGCCGATAAAAGCTCCATTAAAGGATATATTTTCGGTGATAATTTTGATAGAAACAGAACTAAAAAATTTATAGAACTCTTATTAAAGCACAAAATAGATGTATTTCACTTGAATAAATCTACCAAATTAAAAAATTTATCTTTCAAAAAAGGGAATGCTTTTATCGTTCCTGCCAGGCAATCTCAATACAGAATGGTACAAACGATGTTTGAAACCTATGATGCCTATAGGGATAGTGTTTATTATGATGCATCAGCCTGGTCTGTTGCTAATTTTTATAACATGCCTTATAGCAAAGTTACGGGTACTTTCAAAAAGGGGACTAAAATTACAAACACTGATAGTTTAGCTAATATCGATGATCTTAAAAAATCACAATATGCGTATTTAATTCCCTGGGATGATTATTACGCCCCTGCTGTTTTGCATTACTTACAACAACATAAAGTTAAGTTAAAAGCAGCTTTTAAACCTTTCTCCACAACTATTGATCAAGAGAACCATCAATTTAACAGAGGGACACTACTGATACCTGTGAGTCTTCAGGATATTGATTCGAACAAATTATATGAACTGGTTAAAACCGTATCTAAAAATTATAACATTCAGGCTTATGCCGTTAATACCGGATATAGTACACAAGGGATAGATCTGGGTAGTCGTAATTTCAGGACGTTGAAAAAACCCAAACCTTTGTTGTTAGTAGGCAATGGTGTTTCTTCGTATGAAGCCGGTGAAGTTTGGCATTTGTTGGATACCAAATTAAACATGCCATTGGCTAAGGTACCATTACATATCTTTAAAAATGTAAATCTTAATAGGTATAATACCCTAATTATGGTTTCAGGAAGCTATAATCAAATAGATAGTGTACAGCAACACAAGATAAAAAATTGGGTAGCACAGGGTAATACCTTAATTACGACGAGAGAAGCTAGTTCCTGGGCCATTAAAAAGAAATTGGTCAAAGAGTCATTGGTGAAAAAAGAAAAGGATTCCGGTAAGGCGGTTAAGCGACTAGCCTACGGAGATGCTCCTGAAATTCTTGGAAAAAAAAGAGTTGGGGGCGCCATTTTTAATGTTGATCTCGACCTTACCAGCCCCTTAGGATTTGGTTATCATAGAAAAATTTTACCCGTTTATAGAAATAGCAACGTTTGGTTGTCACCGAGTAAGAATCCATATGCTACTGTCGCCAAATATGTGAAGAATCCACACGTTGATGGTTTTATAAGTCCAGAAAATTTGAATACGTATTTAAAAAAGTCAGCCTCCTTAATTGTTAGCAAAATAGGTAAGGGACGCGTTATACTATTTGCCGATAATCCTAATTTTAGAGGAGCCTGGTATGGTACAAATAAACTTTTTTTAAATGCATTATTCTTTGGTTCAGAAATTAACATTCCCAAGGTTGATGATTAGGTAAATCGTATTCAAATTCATAAGCAGTTACCGGATAAGATACGGCCTTCAATTCCTTTGATAGGTTAAAAAAATAATATTTTAATCTGTTGATATTAAGAGTATTACGTTTTATTTGTAAAAATATTATACTGTAAGGGTAGGAATATATATTTATGGATTGTTTCATATACGTAAGTGAAACATAAAGTAAACTTTTAAAAAAGTCCCTAAAAAGAAACATTTACAAAAAAGCATTAATTTTTAATTAATGTATCGTCAAGGGAAAGTTGCTATGAAACAACCCTAAACAGAAAAAGAAAATAAAGAATACTATTTATACTTAGGAATTGAAATCGCTAAATTCATGTAAAGCTTTCCATTAACTGGAAAGCTTTTTCTATTTTATAGTTATTTGGTATTATGCAAATAGTGCGTTCCAATATTCATTCGTTTTAAGAATATAATAAATTAGAAATACAAAACTGACCGCAAATTTTAAGGTCGTAGAAGCTAAAAAACCTAAAAAAGATCCAAAAGCTGCTTTTATGGCTCTTGATGTGTCTCTACTATCATGAATAAACTCCCCAATTAAGGCTCCCACAAAAGCACCAATGATAAAGCCGAATGGAATAGGTGACAATAAGCCGATAATCAAACCAAGTGTAGTACCTATTACTCCCTCTTTGCTACCGCCAAATCTTTTCGTCCCCATTGCCGGAATAATATAATCCAATAGCCAAACGAGCAACGCGATACCTAAGGTAATTCCTAAAAAGGTCCAGTTCATTGGGATGGCCTTTGTCAGGTGCAAGACTAATAAACCAACCCATCCGGTTAAGGGCCCGGGTAATACAGGTATAAAAGAACCTATCAAGCCTAAGCCCATGATGCAAAACCCGAGTATCAATAAAAATATATCCATGTTTCAGTATTAATTTTTTAAGTATATACCAATAAGTATGCAAAGTATGTGTTTTGTTACGTAATACTTTACAGTATTTATCAAGTAACAAACCTGACTAAAATTATTAAAAAAATTGTACTTTCGTTGTAATTACAACCAATAATGTTAAGGCGAGTATTCTATTTCCTTTTAGTACTATTATTTTTAACTTCTTGCGATTATTTTTCGCCTGATACTTCGACCTCAAAAAGTAACTTACAGGTGTTGGATACGCTTATTGATTTTACAAAAGTAGATGTATATCCTATATTTTCTGATTGTGAAAATTTTTCTGAAAACGACAATCAAAAAAAATGTTTTGAACTAACCTTGACACAAAAACTATCTGCATCACTCAATGAAAACGAGTTAAAAGTCAAAAAACGAGTAAACGACACTACATTGATTGATATCTTGATCGATAATACCGGTAAAGCAAGCGTTGTTCATATCAATTCGCCTGAAAGTATTGTTGCCCAATTACCGTCGCTAGATACGGTCATAAGACAAAGCATTGCTGACTTACCTACCATAAAACCTGCTGTAAAAAGAGGAATTTTTGTAAAATCTCAGTACAGGTTAGCTGTGATTGTGAAGACATTGTAAACCGACCCTTCCGCCCGTCTTAGCGGACACCTTCTCTTAGAAAAGAAGAAATTAAATGGTTAATTATTTGTGTAGAAAAAAATAGACACTCTTTATGGGTTCCTGCCAAAGTTTATCTTGAGCCTTTCGACTGCGCTCAAGACAGGTTGTCGAAAGGCAGGAATGACAATAAACTACTTTTTCTTATTTCGTTTATTAAAGTTTTTATCCCCTCTGGTTTTGGGCTTTTTATATTTTTTGGCTATTTCTCTTCGATAAGAACCTCCCAGGTTGGTTTGACTATTCTTTTTACTTTTTTCATGAAAGGAAGCCCCAGACTCGCCTTTGGTATTTCTGTTATGTGGATTCTCTCTTTCAACAACCACAGGACGTTCTTCAGGTGTTAATTGCTTTGAAACGTCCACCTCTGACGGAAAATCAGCGACAGGAATTTTATAAGACATCAAGGCTTCTATCGCTTCTTTTGCCTTTTGTTCTTTTTCTGTAGAAAATAACAACGTTTTTCCTTCGTGTGCCGCTCTACCCGTCCTCCCGATACGGTGCATATAGTTTTCAGGAAAATTAGGCGTATCAAAATTGATAACATGGCTAATTTCATTGAGGTCTAATCCACGAGCCATTACATCGGTAGCTACCAAAATTCTATTTTCTCCTTTATCGAATTGTTTGATAGAACGTACCCGGTAATTTTGAGTTTTATTCGAATGTATGACACAAATCTCTGAATGATATATATCTTCTAATGCCTCAAATAATCTGTCCGCTTTCTTCTTATTAGATACAAATACCAATACCTTGCTATACTCGTCTTTGTTTTTTAATAAATGTGCTAATAAATTAACCTTGGTATAAAAATTTTTAACATTGTAACCCTGTTGAATTATATTATCTAACCGTGTACCACTCACCGCAATTGAAATCTTGGAAGGCTGCATAAAATAATCATTGATCAAAGCATCCACCTCGTCAGTCATAGTAGCCGAAAACATAATATTTTGTCTTCGCTCAGGAAGAATTTCAAAAATATTCTGCAGTTGAAAACGGAATCCGAGGTCAAGCATTATATCTACCTCATCAATCACTAATTTTTGTATTGATTTTAATTTTAATGCCCTGCTTAGTGCAAGGTCATATAATCTTCCCGGAGTTGCTACGATAATATCTGTTCCTTGCGCTATAAGCTGTTTTTGCGTATTTATATTTGTACCTCCATAAACTCCTAACGCACGGACATTCATATATTTGGTAATCTTTTCTATTTCCTCGACTATTTGCAACACCAATTCGCGTGTTGGAACCAATATCATCACTCTTGGATTCACCTGTTTTGAAAACTTTAAATCGCGTAATATTGGAAGCACATAGGCAAATGTTTTCCCTGTACCGGTTTGCGCTATTCCGACCATATCCTTTCCTGAAAGAATAACGGAAAAAGATTTTTCTTGTACAGGTGTTGGCTGACTGAATCCAAGATCATCAATTGCCAAGTGCAATTGCTGTGATAAGTTCAACTCTTGAAAAGTACCCATTTAGAATGATTTTGTGCAAAGATAATGTATATACTCAATATGTATCTTTTCAAAGATTATCACTTTTTCGTTGACACTTGATATGTGCAAGTAAAAACTAAAAAACCAACACTGAAATGTGTTGGTTTTTTTTAATTTCGGATTCCTGCCTGCGCAGGAATGACATTCTTTAAAACGATGCTTGGCATCATCCTCCAAAGTCGTCGAAACGAATATTTTCATCCGGGATACCGAAATCTTCGCCCATTTTTTGAACGGCTTTATTCATTAGTGGTGGTCCACAGAAATACAATTCTATATCCTCGGGTGTATCATGTTTTGACAAATATTGATCTATAACCGCTTGATGTACAAAACCCTTAAATCCATCTCCTTTAGGATCATTAATATCTTTTTTATCTACCCAATTATCTTCCGGTAACGGTTCAGACAACACCAAATAGAATTTAAAATTCGGGAATTCTTTTTCTAATTGATAGAAATGGTCAAGGTAGAATAATTCACGTTTAGATCGTCCGCCATACCAGTAAGAAACTTTACGTCCTGTTTTTAATGTTTTGAATAAGTGATATAAATGTGAACGCATTGGTGCCATACCGGCCCCACCACCAACATATAACATTTCTGCATCAGAATCGTTGATAAAAAATTCGCCATAAGGACCAGAAATAGTTACTTTATCTCCTGGCTTACGAGAGAAAATATAGGATGAAGCAATACCTGGATTTACATCCATCCATGCACCTTTTGCTCTATCAAAAGGCGGTGTAGCAATACGTACATTTAACATAATTTCACGTCCTTCAGCGGGATAAGAAGCCATAGAATATGCTCTTTCCACTATCTCATTATTTTTCATTACCATAGGCCACAATCCGAATTTATCCCATTCTTCCTGAAACTTATCAGGTGTTTCATGCTCTTCAGGATGTGCTGTAATATCCATATCTGCAAATTGAACTTCACATTTTGGAATTTCAATCTGAATATATCCTCCTGCCTTATAGCCCATATCTTGAGGGATCTCTACCACAAATTCTTTTATAAAAGATGCTACGTTATAATTACGCACAACAGTAGCTTCCCATTTCTTGATACCAAAAACCTCTTCCGGGATCGAGATATTCATATCTTGTTTTACTTTCACCTGACATGCTAATCTCGCTCCGGATTTTAATTCTTTTCTTGTAAAATGAGGTGTCTCTGTGGGTAAAGCTTCTCCTCCACCGGAGTTTACGTGACATTCACATTGAATACAGGTACCACCACCACCACAAGCTGATGGTAAAAATATTTTTTGGCCTCCTAAGGTTGACAATAATGAATCTCCTGAAGGGACTTCTATAATTTTTTCACCATTAATGGTAATTTTTACCGGACCTGACGGTGCTAATTTTTGTTTTACAACCAATAACAATGCAACCAATAAAAGTGTAATAACTAAAAAAGCTATTACTGTAACCATGATTGTTCCTGTTGTGCTTACTGCTAATATCATATTACTCGTTTAATGCTGTTGTATTTTCTTCTTCAGTAGACTTTTTTATTTCCTTTTCTTTAGCATCCATATCCTCTTCTTCCAACTGAATGGCTTGTTCTGTTTTTTCATTTTCAACACTCTCGTCTCCACCTGTTAGCATCCCTCCAAAGCTCATAAAACCAATTGCCATTAAACCTGTAATGATAAAGGTAATTCC
>Ga0209633_10000540_pt1 | contig 43574 bp, 40 predicted proteins | sample Cruoilmetagenom1_FD_187290 | JGI IMG/M metagenome (GOLD analysis project Ga0209633, IMG submission 187290) | Oil polluted marine microbial communities from Coal Oil Point, Santa Barbara, California, USA - Sample 1 (SPAdes) (version 2) | ecosystem: Environmental > Aquatic > Marine > Oil seeps ...
GCACTGGACCCGCGCATCCGTGGGCGTTAAGACGTCTTTATGAAACAGCTTCTGACCGCCCTGACACTTGGATGCCTGATCGGCAGCCCAGCCCAAACCGCCCCGATCGAATTTCGCTACGGGCTGGATGCATTTGCCAAAAGCCAAGGCACGCTGGATGCGTTCCAATCCATCAGCGCCATGCGCGAAATCGGCAATAACCTGCATTTCGGCCAAACGCTTTATTCGGCAGCGGCGGGGGATGCGGGCGGGCTGTTTGTCGGCGGCTTTGAAATTGCCAAACGCTGGCAGATTGGCGATCAAACCCAACTGGAGCTGGGCGGCTTTATCGGCGGCGGCGGCGGTGCTGCGCTGGTTGGTGGTGACGGGCTGATGACGCGGGCCCATATCAGCCTGCGCCGGCATCTGTTTGGCACGGTCTCAGGCTCTTTGGGCATATCATATGTCAATGTGGCCGGCGCGCCAATTTCCACTCCGGCGCTTAGTTTCGGGCTGTCGCGCGATACGGATTTCGCCTTTACGGGGGGCCATACCAGCAGCGGCGTTCAGGTCGGCCGCGTGCTGCGCGCCGCCAAACCTTTCGTCAAACAGTTCCACCCCAGCAGCAACCTGACCCGCAGTGGCCGCGCCCTGGGCACCATGACACTGGCCGGTATCGAGGCCTCGTTTGCGGCCTCGCCGATGGCGCGCAATGAAACCTTTATTCAGGCCAGCGGCGCCATCGCCGGAGATGGCGAGGGCTATGCCGATATTCAGGTCGGCTATCGCTGGAAAACCGCGTCAACCGGCCTGCGGGCCTTTGCCGAGGTTGCCGCCGGATTTGGCGGCGGCGGGGATGTGGACACCGGCGGCGGGTTTTTGGCCAGCATCGGGGCGGGCGTTGCCATTCCGGTGATGCGCGGGCTTGATCTGGAGTTTGGCGCTCAGGCCACCTCGGCGCTGGATGGCGATTTGACGGCGCTTTCCCCCTATGTGCGCACCTCGCTTAGTTTCGGGCGCAAGAACCGCCCCTACCAAAACCCACAGCATTGGCAACTCAGCATGGGGCTGACCTTGCAATCACCCAATCCGGGGTATCGCAAACCCGGTGTGACGGCCACTGCCTCGCCGGTTTTGGTCGATACGTCGGTTGATCTGTTTGTTGGCAAACACCTGTATCTGACTGGAAACGCGCAAACTGTGGCGGCGGGACATGCGGGCGGCTATGCGATTGGGCTGATGGGCATGGGGTATGAATTTGCGCTGGACAACCGCTGGACGATGTCTGTCGAAGGCATGCTGGGCGCGGCGGGCGGCGGCGGTATTGCGACCAATGGCGGGTTGGTCGGGGTCGCCAAAATGGAACTGGATTATGCCATCAATGACAAGCTGGCGATTTCAGCGGGGGTTGGCAAAATGCAAACCCTGCGCGGCACCGGCGGGGCCAGCCCTGTGACTTTTCACTTGGGCCTAAAGACGCGGTTTACCACCTTTCACTAGGCGCAGGTCCAGCCTTGCAGTTTCCTTGGCCTAATGCGCTTTTCTGATCCGGCGCACGGTCCACCAAACCGCCAGCAGCACCACGGGTGTTGCGATGGCGGACAGCATTGTTTTGTCCAGCCCGACCACCTTGGCGATTGGATAGGCCCCGTAAGTCACCAGATTGATAGCATAATAACTGATCGCTACCACCGATAACCCCTCGACGGTGCGCTGCAAACGCAGCTGCAAATCGGCCCGTTTGTCCATGCTTTCCAACAACGCCTGATTTTGCGCCGAGCGCTCCACCTCGACCCGTGTGCGCAACAAACTTGCCACCCGCATCACCCGCTCGGACATCGACACCAGATGCTCTTCGGCGGAACGCACGGTGCGCATCGCCGGATCAAACCGGCGCGACATAAATTCCGAAAATGTTTGTCGGCCGCCAAACCGTTCCTCGCGCAACGAGGTCACCCGCTCGTTCACGATCGCCCCATAAGCCCGCGTCGCCCCAAACCTGAAACTGCACCGCGCCGTTTGATCTTCTAGATCAGCCGAAATCCCCAATAACTCGCTCAAAACATCCTCTTCTGAACGGCCAGAGCCTTTGATATGTCCAACAAGGTCAGAGACTTGCGCATCCACCTTGGCCAGCTGGTTTGACAAATCACGCGCCTTAGGCAGGGCCAACATCGACATCGCCTTATAGGTCTCGATCTCGCAGAGGCGCTGCAATGTGCGCCCGATGCGCCGCTCGCCGGTGCCCGCTTTGACGAAAATCGCAAACCGCAAATGCCCCGCACTATCAATCCGGTAATCCCCCGCCACAATCGCGTTGCGATCCAGCGTATAAGACACCGCAATGCTTTCGGCGACGAAACTGTCTTTGACGCGGGTTTCAACCTGTTTGGCGGTCTTTGGCATCTCTTCCACGCGTATCAAAGCCGAGGTCAGCCGCTTGCCCGGGATCGCCGCCAGCCAATCCGCCCCAAACACATCAAAAGCTGCCGGGTCAAACGGGCGCTCGGTCAGCCCATCGGCAAATATCGTGTAGGTGACAAATTCGGTGTGCAATTCCCACTTCAGCCGGTACGCGCCCAGATCACAAAAGAAATGCGTTGCATCCGGAGGCGGGTGCGCGGCGCCAAAGCGGTCTAGCAGATCCAGCAGGTGGGCCCGGTCCTGCGCACGGTCCCGATTGGCGGCATCCAGCGGATCTTTGATCGCCAGATAGACCGCATGGCACGGCGCGCTTAACGTCGGATAGGGCCGCGCGTGCAGCTCGTTGGCCATTTGGTAACGCAGCGGATGATCTTGGGATTCGCTCATGAGGGACGGCCTTTATGCTTTGGCCTTAATCTAGCGCAATATCGTGACGTGTAAACAGCGCGTATCTGACACAGCCGTTAAGTTTGCGCCGCGAACACCTCTTTGGCGGCATTCAGCCCGTTAATGGCAGCGGGTATTCCGCCATATAGCGCCATTTGCCAGATCACTTCGACAATTTCCTGCTCCGTCGCCCCTGCCGTCAGAGTATGTTCGATATTTGCTTTTAATTGCGGGGTTGTCTGGCCTCCCATCGCTGTTAATGCAGCAATTGTGCAAAGTTGGCGGGTCTTCATATCGACCACACCGCGCGCATAATGGCGCCCATAGGCCCATTCAACCAAACTTTCTGAAAACCCGGGCAGGATGTCGTCATAGCGCTCGTTTAATATTGCTTCCATCTCGGGGTTCAGGCCTGCAAGGACGGCGCGGCCTTTTTCCAGTGCTTCGCTCAATGTGTCTCTCCTTTATGTGTCGCGGCCTGCTCGGCCTCCAACTTGTGATAAATCGAAATCTTGCGCTGCATCAGCGCACTGGTTTCTTCCAACGCCTGCAAATCGACCCGTATCTTGGCATAATGCGCCTCCAGCATTTCGCGCCGCTCGGTGTAGGTTTCCTCGCCCCTTTGGCGCAGAGCCGCATAATGCACTCGATCTGCCTGCTTCATCCCCGTGGCATTCAACTGTTTCAAAAAGCTGATCCAGCCAAGGCTGTCCTCGGAATAGACCCGCCGCCCGCCATCATCACGCGCGGGCGCGGGGATCAGCCCGATCTTTTCATAAAACCGGACGGTATAGGTCGTCAGCCCCGCCGCGCGGGCAAATTCACCTATCATCATAGTAGACACACCATAAAAAGGCCCCCGTGAAGTGATTCACAGGGACTTTAATGGCTAGAGTGCACTCTAGGACAAGCGAAATTATCAATTAAAGCGCTACTGTTATGCCTGAAAAACCGATTGTGCATTTTTCTTATGGCGCTCGACCATCCGGTTTCGCGCATGTCCATGAACAATCTTGCGGGCGGCATCCAGTGTTTCGCATGCCGTGTCCAATTGAAGGAAAAGCGAAAGAATTTCGCGCCGTGCATCCGGCTCTATGGCCCGCAGCGCTTCAGAGCCAGTGAACAGGCTTTCTGTTGCAGCCCCTTCGCTAAAGACAATCTCGTGACGGTTAAAAAGAAAGTGCCAATAGGTGACATAGGGCGTGGTTTTATCCACCGCGATCCCCGGTAGCCCCACCAGCTTTTTGGCCGCAATCAACACTTCTGGCGTGCCAAACATCCGCATCGCTATTTTCGAGCGCACCAATATCCGGTGCTGTGGTGAGACCCGAAGGGCGCGGCATGGTAAACCGCTGCCAAGTGCGCCTGCCTCTATCCGGATCGGGGCGTGATTGCCGGATGCGCGCACACGCCGCCCACCAATCCAGCGCAACGCCTGATAGCCGTGATCCATCGTGCGCACCCTGTCCCCGATCGACAGGCGCGCCACATTGATCTGGCCCTGATCCGTTTCAATCAGGGTACCACCGGCAAAGCAAACAATGAACGCATCACTTTCAACATCCAGATATATGTCTTCGGCACTGTCCCAAGACACGGAATCAAGTGTGATGGATTCTATCGGCAGATCATTCAGCACATCATTCTGGCTATCGCCGGTTTGCAGCGGCGACAGAAACACCCGCCCGCTAACGTCTTGAATCACCATCATTTCCGTGGTGGCAGTGGAGCCATCCGTGTAGGTCACCGTGACCCAGTATTCGACCGACCCATCCAGCGCGGACGACGTGCCATCATATGTCAGGTCTTCTGCTGTCAGTCCGGCATCATTTGAATCAATATAGCCATCATCATTTGCATCCTCGGCCGTCAGGGTGGTGATCTCCTGCCAGAGCGGATCAACATCACTGCCAAAAGTAAGCCCAACCAGATCATCGGCGTTCTCAGATGCGGTATTGGATTCATCCGGATCCATATCCGCCATCGTACCCAGATAGAAAACTTCAAATGTGTTGGTTGCCATATTGCTATTATGACCCCGCCTACCAAGCAGGGATTGCTCCATCCGGTTTCTCGCAACAAGATAGGCAGTAATTATGTTAACAATACGATATGTTCAGGGCCATAATTCGGTGCAATTTTAACAAAAAGGCACCCCGAAAGGCGCCTTTTTGAATTTCATTAGCCGAACAGATTAGTCAATCAAGGCCAGCAATTTATTCAAACTGTCCTTGGCATCACCATAGAACATCCGCGTATTTTCCTTATAAAACAATGGGTTCTCGATGCCTGAATACCCTGTGCCCTGCCCGCGCTTGGATACAAACACCTGTTTGGCTTTCCAGCATTCCAGCACCGGCATACCGGCGATGGGCGAGTTGGGATCGTCCTGTGCAGCGGGGTTCACGATGTCATTGGAGCCAATCACAATCACCACATCGGTGTCGGGGAAATCATCGTTGATCTCGTCCATTTCCAGCACGATGTCATATGGCACCCGCGCCTCGGCCAACAAAACATTCATGTGACCTGGTAAACGGCCGGCCACTGGGTGAATGGCAAAGCGGACGTTTTTGCCCTTGTCGCGCAACCGTTTGACCAATTCGGAAACCGCTTGCTGGGCTTGTGCCACCGCCATGCCGTAACCGGGAATGATGACCACGCTGTCGGCGTCATTCAGGGCCGCAGCCACGCCTTCAGCCTCGATGGCAACCTGTTCGCCCTCGACTTCCATCGCGGGTCCTGTGGTGCCGCCAAACCCGCCCAAAATCACCGAGATAAAGGAGCGGTTCATCGCCTTACACATGATATAGCTCAGGATCGCACCAGAAGAGCCAACCAGCGCGCCAACCACGATCAACAGATCATTGCCAAGACTAAAGCCAATCGCCGCAGCCGCCCAGCCGGAATAGCTGTTCAACATCGACACGACCACAGGCATATCCGCGCCGCCAATACCCATAATCAAATGATATCCAATGAACAGCGCCGCCAAAATCATCAGGAAGAGGGGTAAAAAACCACCGGTATTGAAGTACCAAACCAGGCAAATCACCGACAGCGCAGCCGCTCCGGCATTCAGCATATGCCCGCCCGGCAGCTTTTCTGCGGTTGATTTAACTTTGCCCGCCAGTTTGCCGTAGGCGATGATGGACCCCGTGAAGGTGATCGCCCCGATAAAGACGCCGAGGTAAAGTTCGACCCGCAAAATGTTAATTTCAACTTGGGTTTTATGGGCAACCAATGCGGCAAAGCTGCCAATATCGTCTGCACTCATGCCGCCCGCGCCCGAGATGCCATCAACATAGCCGATGGTGAAATGCGCGTTTAGGCCGATAAACATCGCCGCCAAACCAACAAGCGAGTGCATCGCGGCCACCAGTTCGGGCATTTGGGTCATTTGCACTTTGTTGGCCAATTGCCAGCCAATGACGGCGCCACCACTGATCAACACCAGTGACAAAAACCACATGCCGGAACCCGGCCCAATCAGCGTGGCAACCACTGCCAGCGCCATGCCCGCGATGCCATACCAGACCGCGCGCTTGGCGCTTTCCTGACCTGACAAACCGCCAAGTGAAAGGATAAAGAGAACTGCTGCAACCACATAAGCCGCTGTTGTAAAACCGAAATCCATGTCTCTGATCCCCTTAAGATTTCTGGAACATGGCGAGCATACGCCGTGTCACCATAAAGCCGCCAAATATGTTTATCCCTGCCATAAAGACTGACAGCGCCCCCAGCAGCATCACCAGATAAGACCCTGATCCGATCTGCATCAACGCCCCCAAAATAACGATAGAAGAAATCGCGTTTGTCACGGCCATCAAAGGTGTGTGCAACGAATGCGCCACCCCCCAGATCACTTGGAAGCCAATAAAGACCGACAACACAAAGACGATGAAGTGCTGCATAAAGCTGGCCGGCGCAACCAGCCCGACCCCCAGCAACACGATCGCCCCAACCGACAGCAAAATGACTTGTTGCTTGGTCTGCGCTTTGAATGCCGCGGTTTCCAGCGCGCGCTTTTCTTCTGGCGTTTGCTCTTTAACTTCGGCTTTGGGTTGCGCCGCGATTGCCTGCACCTTGGGTGGTGGTGGCGGGAAGGTTATCTTGCCCTTAAAGGTCGCGGTCGCACCGCGGATCACGTCGTCCTCCATGTCGTGCTTGACCTTGCCGTTTTTCTCGGGCGTCAGGTCCGACATCATGTGACGAATGTTGTTGGCATAGAGCGTCGATGATTGCGCCGCCATACGGGATGGGAAATCGGTGTAGCCAATGATGGTGACACCGTTTTGGGTGACGATCTTTTCGTCCATCACGGTTTGCTTGCAGTTGCCACCCTTTTCAGCTGCCAAATCCACGATCACACTACCGGGTTTCATGGCCGCGACCATGTCTTTGGTCCAAAGTTCGGGCGCTTCACGGTTCGGGATCAAAGCCGTGGTGATCACGATATCAATGTCTGGCGCAATTTCGCGGAACTTGGCCAGCTGGGCCTCGCGAAACTCTGGGCTGGACACGGCCGCATAGCCACCCGTCGCCGCACCATCGGCCTGATCTTCGGTGAAATCGAGGAACACAAATTCCGCACCCATTGATTCCACCTGCTCGGCCACTTCGGGGCGCACATCAAACGCATAGGTGATCGCGCCCAGCGACGTTGCGGTGCCAATTGCGGCCAATCCGGCCACGCCCGCGCCAATCACCAACACTTTGGCGGGGGGCACTTTGCCAGCGGCTGTGACTTGGCCGGTAAAGAAGCGACCAAAGTTGTTACCCGCCTCAATCACCGCACGGTAACCGGCGATATTGGCCATCGAGGACAGCGCATCCATTTTCTGTGCACGACTGATACGCGGCACCATATCCATAGCGATGACATTGGCACCTTTGGAGTTTACCAAGTCCATCAGTTCCTCGGATTGCCCCGGAAAGAAGAATGAAATCAGTGTCTTGCCCTTAGTCAAACGGCGCGCTTCGGTTGTGTTTGGCGCGCGGACCTTGGTTATCACATCGGCCGCTTTCCATAGGGCCGCGGCCCCGCGGATAACCTCGACGCCCGCGTCTTTATAGGCCGCGTCCGAGAACCCAGCCGCCTTGCCAGCGCCCGCCTCGATCAAACAGTCATAGCCCAGTTTTTGCAATTGCAAGGCACTCTCGGGCGTCATCGCTACCCGCGCTTCGCCTTCAAAAACTTCCTTTGGTGCACCGATTTTCAAGTCGCGTTCCTTTCCGTATTCTCACATCGCACAACACACGAATGTGACCTTTTGTCGTTGCTAACGATCACATTCGCTCTTTGCAATACGTCTCTATACGATCATATGTTGCTGGTAAACATAACTGTGGAGAACACCAAATGGAACCGCAAGCCCTTAAACCCAACCGCCGCCATTTTCTAATCGGCGCAATCACTGCGGGCGTTGTTGCCCTTCCAATGATCCCCCAGCCCGCTTGGGCCGGCCCAAGCGTTCTCAAAGCACCGGACGCCTTTGTTGCAGCCAAATCAGGCAATATCATTTTGGTTGATATCCGCACGCCCGAGGAATGGTCACAAACCGGTATCGCCGAGGGCGCGATTGCGCTGGATATGACCGAAAAATCCTTTGTGGATTCGCTGGTAAGATTGCGGTCTGAATACCCGAAAATCCCGATCGCCCTGATTTGTCGCACTGGCAACAGATCGGGCTATGTGTTTGACGCCTTAAACAAACAGGGGTTTGCCAACCTGATGGATGTGGCCGAAGGCATGGCGGGTGGGCCAAACGGCAAGGGGTGGATCCCACGCGGCTTGCCAACTTACGACGGCGTAGCCACCGAAATCAAAGCCCGCTTAAATCGTGTTTTGAAACCTTAGTTACAATAGCTCTGCGATGACGTCCAAGCCGCCATTTCGGCGCGTTTGGACGCATTGTGGAAAGGCCCCCAATCAGCGGCCACCCCGCGCATGTTTTCAGCCACAACCCCGTCGCGTGGCACTGTGCTTGCCATGATGCGCACCGCACAGGACAGGTTAGCGCTGCCGTTTTTCAACGCGCCACCACTGGTGGCATCGCAACCATAGCCGCGCGCCGTGGCCGGCGAAATCTGCACCAAACCAAACCATTGCCCGCCGCCGCCCACGGCCGCTGGGTTCCATGTGCTTTCATGTTTGGCCATTGCTGACAGCAGCCCTGTCCAAAACGCCGCCCGCTCAAACGCGCCTTTGCTCTCATAGCCTGGGCACCATGTCGCGGCGTCGCGTGGTACTGTGTTGGTCAACGCATGGCCATGCCCATCCAGAATGGCCGTCATTGTGGCGCGGGTCCATTGATTGGCCTCGGAACGATGGTCCCAGCGCGTTACTGGCAATTCGTCACTCCCAACCGAGAACATAGTGCTGAAAACATCAGCCGTTTCATCGGGCTCATTATCGCCACAGGCGGCGAGATAAACAAAAGGCATCGCCAAAATGGCAGCAGACAGGACACGCATGATAACTCTCACAAAGTTGTTTTGTTGAGTTTGAGGCAATTCCCCTGACACAGCAACCGCAAATCCCCCGATGAGCCATGTGTTGCCACCTGCCCCTTGCCCCGTCCGCCGCCCTGTCCTAGAAGGCTAGGAACGCTTAACATCTGGATGGATTTCGCCATGCTCGACCTTACATATGACTCCCCCAAACCCAAAGTGATTGCAGGAGCCAAACATGACTGGGAACTGGTGATCGGGCTGGAAATCCACGCGCAAGTCGCCTCCAAGGCCAAATTGTTTTCCGGTGCCAGCACCAAATTCGGGGCCGAGCCCAATTCAAACGTCGCCTTTGTGGACGCCGCCATGCCCGGCATGTTGCCCGTGATCAACGAATTTTGCGTCGAGCAAGCCGTGCGCACCGGCCTTGGCCTAAAGGCCGATATCAATCTGTATTCGGCGTTTGATCGCAAAAACTATTTCTATCCGGATTTGCCGCAAGGCTATCAAATCTCACAACTTTACCACCCGATTGTTGGCGAGGGCGAAGTGTTGGTTGAATTGTCCGAGGGCATCGCCCGTCTGGTGCGGGTTGAGCGCATCCATCTGGAACAGGACGCTGGTAAATCCATTCACGACATGGACCCGAATATGTCCTTTGTGGATTTGAACCGCACCGGTGTCGCCTTGATGGAAATCGTCTCGCGCCCCGATATTCGTGGCCCCGAAGAGGCGGCCGCATATGTTGCCAAAATCCGCCAAATCTTGCGGTATTTGGGCACCTGTGATGGCAACATGCAAAACGGCAACCTGCGGGCCGATGTGAACGTTTCGGTCTGTCGCGCTGGCGACTATGAGCGTTACCGCGAGACCGAGGATTTCTCGCATCTGGGCACCCGTTGCGAAATCAAAAACATGAACTCCATGCGCTTTATGCAGGCCGCGATTGAATATGAGGCCCGCCGCCAGATCGCCATCATCGAGGATGGTGGCGAAGTGCATCAGGAAACACGTCTGTATGATCCGGACAAGAACGAAACCCGCTCTATGCGCAGCAAGGAAGAGGCGCATGATTACCGCTATTTCCCATGCCCCGATCTGCTGCCGCTTGAAATCGAACAAGACTGGGTCGACGGCATTGCCGCCTCACTGCCCGAACTTCCGGACGACAAAAAGCTGCGTTTTATCAATGACTTTGGCCTGTCCGACTATGATGCCTCGGTGCTAACAGCGGACGTGGCCAATGCCGCGTTTTTTGAAAACGTGGCCGACGGGCGTGACGGCAAGCTGGCCGCCAATTGGGTGATCAACGAGCTGTTTGGCCGTTTGAAAAAGGACGACAAAACCATTGAGGATTGCCCCGTAACTGCCGACCAATTGGGCGGCGTCATCGCGCTGATCACCAAGGGTGACATCTCGGGCAAGATCGCCAAAGAGCTGTTCGAGATCGTTTACACCGAGGGTGGCGACCCTGCCGAAATCGTCGAAGCACGCGGCATGAAACAGGTCACTGACACTGGCGCAATCGAGGCGGCTGTGGACGAGATCATCGCAGCCAACCCAGCCCAAGTTGAAAAGGCCAAGGCCAACCCCAAACTGGCGGGCTGGTTCGTCGGTCAGGTCATGAAAGCCACCGGCGGCAAAGCCAACCCCAAAGCGGTCAACGAAATCGTCGCCAAAAAGCTGGCCGAATAGACCGCGCTCGGCTGAAAAATTGCGCGAATGCCACAGGCACGCGCAACAAGGCAACATTCCGCCTTGAGGTTTGGACAGTCGCAACCGGATTTGTTATGAAGCCAATCTGTTAAAAAACGCCGAGGGGGCCACACCGTGCCAAACTATGAATACAAAGTCGTGCCTGCGCCTAAAAAGGGATTAAAAGCCAAGGGCCTGAAAACCACAGATGCGCGGTTTGCCAATGCGATGATGGTCGAAATGAACGAAATGGGCGCGGATGGCTGGGAGTACCAGCGCACCGACACCCTGCCCTGCGAAGAACGCACCGGCCTGCGCGGCCGCAACACGACGTATTTGAATATGCTGGTGTTTAGGCGCGAGATTGCGACCGAAGTTGAGGCCGCCGAATTCCAAGTTGAGGAAACCGCCACCACAGCAACCCCCGCCGTTGCAACCGCCACCACAGCAACCGCCGCAGACGCGCCACAAACCCATGCGCCATTGCTGAACGGCAACACAGACAGTGGCCGTGGCGCGGCCCCGGCACTTGGTCCGGCAACCGATGCCGTCAGTGACGCCGTCGAGGTCAAAGACCCGCGCTTTGACACCCGCGCCTAGCGATGGCGCCGCCTAGGTGTTAATCTCTAACGCCAATGCGTGAATGCGGGCGATCAGCTCTTTGCCCAATGCCGCGTGAACCGCGCGGTGGCGGGCAATCCGGCTCATGTCGTCAAAAACATCGGCCTTGATCACCACCCTGAAATGGCTCTCGTTACTGCCATCATGACCCGCGTGACCTGCGTGTTGGTCGCTCTCATTCAGCACCTCTAAAGCCACGGGCGAAAATTTAGCCTGTAATTTTTCAAAAATCTGCTCTTCAACTAACATTTTTTGCATATGCCCCTTCTATCCGGCACAGATCACGCTAAAGTCTATTGCCTGAGTCGAAAAGGTTTTAAAATGGCTAAAAGCGATCCCTTCGGTTTCGACATGTCCGTGTCGAATGACAAAAAGAAACGCCAGCGCGGTCGTCGCGGCATGTCTGGGGCGTTCGACACCTCGACACGGGTGTGTGAACACGAGGGCTGCGAAGAAGCCGGCAAGTACCGTGCACCACGTTCGCCAGACGCCGTTGATGATTTCGTTTGGTTTTGCAAGGTTCACGTGCGCGAATATAATCTAAAGTGGAATTTCTTTGACGGCTCACCCGACGACGCGGTCGCCGAACAACAAGATAAAGACCGCGTTTGGGAACGGGAAACCAAACCGTTCAAGAAATCCGAAGAGGAACGGGCCTGGGCGCGTCTGGGCGTGGATGATCCGCATCAGGTGCTGGGCGGCAACGCCACCCAAAATCCGGGCCGCTCGATCACCGGCACCCGCAAACTGCCCCCGACCGAGCGCAAGGCGATTGACGTTTTGGAAGCCAAAGATCATTGGACCAAAGCCGAAGTGCGCAAGGCCTACAAAAAGCTGATCAAAGGGCTGCACCCCGATATGAACGGCGGCGATCGCTCGCAAGAGGAACAGTTGCAACTGGTGGTTTGGGCGTGGGATCAGATCAAAACCAGCCGCCATTTCAAAAGCTAAGCCTCCCCAGTTGGGGGCGCTTTTCGCCTATATCCGCCGCAGCGCATCCATCCCGATGCCAAACCCCAGCCCGACATAAAGCGCGCCAATCGCCCCGTTCACGCGGCGTTGCGCGGTTTCAATACGGCCCAAAACGGCGCGGGATGAAAATAGCCAAGCCGTTAGGCAATGCTGCAAGAAGGCTTGGGTTTGACTGAACACCAAGATCACGATCCACATCCAAAGCGGGGCGCTGGCCGGTATGAACGCCACAAACACCGAGCTGAAAAACAACATCGCTTTAGGGTTGGTCATGACAACGATAAATCCGGTGCGAAAGGCCGCCCGATTGCTGTGCTCAACCTTGCTGATAACCAATTTGGCCGCGTCCCCGCGCCATGCGCTGCGCAAGTATTTATAGCCAAGCCATGCCAAATAGCTGGCCCCGATCAACCGGAACGCTAAAACGGCGGTGGGGAACAATTCAAACACCGTGGCGGCCCCCATGATGGTCAGCGTTGCCCAGATCATACCGCCCGTCGCCAAGCCAAGCCCCGTGGCATACCCCGACGTCCGCCCCTTGCTGACAGAGGCGCTCATCACCGCCAGCATGTTGGGCCCCGGCGACAGCCAGCCGAGCATGTTCACGAGGGCGATGCCTGCCAGTGTGATGTATAAAGTATGTAGCAAAAGACCCTCCATATGGGGTTTAGAAGGGCATTCTATGGGGCAAAGATCAAGACCGCGTTGAGCAACCACCTTGCCTGTCTGTCACCTGACCTAGCCCCCCTTTGGAGACATTGATCTTTAAGCCGTCAGCGCTAAAAATTTTGTAACTGCACCGGTTCCAACAATACGACTCCCCTCGTGGCAATTAAATCTGGTTCCAACCGAAATCCGTTGCCGATGGTAGCCCACCATCTCTCTGGCAATGATCACCATGCGCGCGGATAACGTACCAGATAACGGTTGATCTCTTGGAAGCGGGATCGCGTTTTGATCTAAAAACGTCGGGTGGATCATATAAAGCCCTTCGGACAAATCATCCTCATCTGGAAATTGGCACTCCATGACTGACAAGGATAATGCGTTTAACGGATTGAAGCCACGACTTTGTGATCATAGGGTCGAATGACCAAATCAACTCAAGAATCGGGACCTTCCTATGACAGCCAACAAACGCATCGTCCTCTCCAGCGACCACGCCGCCCTTCAGACACGACAGGCCATCGCCGAGCATATTGCCGCGCTGGGTTGGGAGGTGGTCGACATCGGCCCAACCACAACGGAAAGCACCCATTACCCGATACATGGCAAAGCCGCCGCCGAGCGCGTTGCCTCGGGTGATTGCGGGCTTGGCATCATCCTGTGCGGCACGGGTCAAGGCATCATGATGGCAGCGAACAAGGTGCAAGGCATCCGGTGTGGTGCCTGTTGTGACACGTTTTCCGCCAGGATGATCCGCCAGCACAATGATGCCAACATGTTGGCGTTAGGCGTGCGTGTGACCGGCGAAGGGCTGGCACTTGATATTGTTGACGCGTTCCTGAACGCCGAATTTGAAGGTGGTCGTCATGCAACGCGGGTCGATATGATCGAGGCGTCCTAACACCAACGGCGCATCAAGCGAGGTGGCAGCCCCAATCAGGCAGCGACAAATTTCAACGACACGCCGTTCAAACAATGGCGTTTGCCCGTCGGCGCGGGTCCATCATCGAAAACATGTCCCAGATGGCTGCCACAACGGCGGCAATGGACTTCGGTACGTTTGCTGAACAACGTGTTGTCCGGCATGGTGCCGACCGCGCCCTTTAGAGGTTTCCAAAAGCTGGGCCAACCCGTGCCAGAATCAAATTTGGTTTTCGACGGGTACAGCGGCAGATCACAACCGCGACAATGATACGTCCCTGCGGCATAGTTCTTATCCAACGGTGACGACCCCGCCCGTTCGGTCCCCTCGTTGCGCATGACCTCGTATTGCTGCGGCGTTAGACGGCTGCGCCAATCCGCATCGCTGCGCATCACCTCAAAGCTGCCAGTTGCAGCGCCCACACGCAGCGGGCCAAATCCAATAGCGGCAGCGGCAAGACCAGAAGTCATCATCATACGTCGGTTCATGTCGTTCTCCTTTAACGTTTCTATTCTGATAGCACCGCCGCCTTCAGGTGTGGAATCACGCTTTGGTGTGGTTTTGAAAGATTTCACCCCCCGCTTCTCTTGCACAGGGCGCAAAATTATTGCACCAACATCCCAAGGCCCGATTGGGCGAACCCTATTTGTAATAATGAAGCGGACATGACGATGGAAACCAACGACAAACCAGATCAGGAAATTTCAGTCCGCGAGGTGTTTGGCATCGACACCGACATGGTGGTCAAAGGCTATTCCGAGGCCAGCGACCGCGTGCCAGAACTGGACCCGACCTATAAGTTTGATCCAGACACAACGCTGGCCATTTTGGCAGGGTTTTCACACAACCGCCGCGTAATGATTCAAGGCTATCACGGCACGGGTAAATCCACCCATATTGAACAAGTCGCCAGCCGTCTAAACTGGCCCTGCGTGCGGGTCAATCTGGACAGCCACATCAGCCGGATTGATCTGATCGGTAAAGACGCGATCAAATTGCGCGATGGCAAACAGGTCACCGAATTCCAAGAAGGCATCCTGCCTTGGGCGCTGCGCACCAACACCGCCATCGTATTTGACGAATATGATGCGGGCCGTGCAGACGTGATGTTTGTGATCCAGCGCGTGCTGGAAGTTGACGGCAAACTGACGTTGCTGGATCAAAACAAAGTCATCACCCCGCACCCCCAGTTCCGTCTGTTCGCGACCGCCAACACGGTTGGTTTGGGCGACACAACCGGATTGTACCACGGCACCCAACAGATCAATCAGGGCCAAATGGACCGTTGGTCACTGGTGGCAACGCTGAACTACCTGTCGCATGATTCCGAAACCCAAATCGTTCTGTCGAAAAATCCTGTCTACAACACAGACAGCGGCCGCAAAACCGTCAGCCAGATGGTGACCGTCGCGGACCTGACACGTACTGCGTTTATGAACGGTGATCTGTCGACAGTGATGTCGCCACGGACCGTTATTTCATGGGCGCAAAACGCCTCGATTTTCCGCGATGTGGGCTATGCGTTCCGCCTGTCGTTCCTGAACAAATGTGATGAACTTGAGCGCCAAACTGTCGCCGAATTCTACCAGCGTTGTTTTGATGAGGAACTGCCGGAATCCGCGGCCAGCATGAGCATGGGGTAAGCTGTGCTTCCTAACTTTATCACAGCTGTTAGGGTTATCAGTTTACCGCAATCACTAGATCGACGCGAACGCATTGCACCACACCTGAAAGAAAAGTTGAACCTTGCGTCTTTTGAATACCATGACGCCTATGATCCAGACCACCAAGAAGTAAAAAAACTGTTTGAAAATAACATGGTGGCCAGCTACCCACCCTGTTTTCGATGCGGCAACCTTAGTTGCGACAAACCCAATTGCAACAATGTCCTGTTGCCACAACAGGTTGCCAATTTCGCCAGTTTTCTAAACCTTTGGACGCAGATTTCGGCCACAGACGACATCACACTTGTGCTAGAGGACGATGTGGTGATTCATGATTGGGCTGCGCGGGTTCTAGACAAATTGGCCGCCGACGTTGCACGTAGTGCAATTGACATAGCGGCTGAAAAACCCCGGTTGATCCGGCTGGGTTGGGCGCTTGGAAAGCAACATAATGCGGACCAAAGATACCGTTTCAATGATCAAGTCAGAATGGCAAATCCCGCCCATATCCTAACACCAGCCTATGCCCGTGCACTGCTGTCTCGGTTTGAAACGGTAAATCACACCTCCGATACATTCATGCACAAAATCGCCCCAAAACCCGGCGAAGCAATCACAGTTTTTCCGCCAATCGCATCCGATTTGTCCTGGAACACAGGGGCTATGGAATCCACCATCCATCCCAAACCTATCCGTTCTAAGTGGTTGCACAAAAATGGCGAGACCAACCAGGCCAACATAAATGATCACAAAGTAAAACAACACATTCAACATATGTTCCACCGGCCCTTGCTGATCACCGGTCATCCGCGCTGTGGCACTGGATTTGCGGCCGCCCTTTGCCAACAAATCGGACTCGATGTTGGTCACGAAGGCGATGGCACACATGGGGTTTCGTCATGGATGATGGCCACCGATGCGGATGAAAACCCGTGGTTCCGCGCCCCTGTTGCCAAAACCCGCCGCGCGCTACATTGGGATGTTTTGATCCATATGGTCCGCGATCTGGATACGGCCTTGCCATCCGTAATGCGGGAAAATGAACATGCGCCGATCTCGCTTGCCTTTCGTCGCGAGCATATCCATACAAAATACAATGTCGACATTTGCGCTACTGAAAACCTTGTCGAGCGGGCCGCGCTTTCAATCATCTATTGGAACCGGATGGTGCGCGAAATGGAACCCGATATCGTCTTGAAAATCGGCGGTGACATACCCGCGTTTGTAAGCGATTTGAGCCACCGCAACCTGCCTGTTGCAGCACCGCAAACCCTTGATCTAGCACCAGTGAACCAGAACAAAGCCTATCAGGGTAAAAAACACCCCTTGCCCGAAATCAAACGTGAAGCTTGGAGCTTGATAAGCAACAGCACGATGGATTTGTTGGCGCAAGAAGCCGAAATCATTGGCTGCACATTACCCTTTTCATCAAATAAATCGCGTTTATTATTCCGTAAGCTTGGGGCATTCCTAAAGCAGAGAACCCAGTCCACCAATCCAACCAACAGGTAAACAATGCTGTTCCCCAAGCAAAAAATCATTTTCATCCATATCCCCAAAACCGGCGGCAACTATTTCTCGCGTTGCTTTGTGCGGTTTTCAGAAGACCAACAAACGATTTTACCCGATACCCATCAAGTTCTGAGTGATCGGTTTGGTATCCAAGGACCCAATACAAAAACAAAGCACCAATCCCTATCTGACTACCAAGAACAACTGGGTGGACGTTTGGACGGCTATCGCGTTTTCACCATGATCCGCCCGCCCGTCGAAAGGCTGGTATCGCTGTATTTTTCGCCGCACCGCTGGATGCGCCGTCTTGAAACTGGTGAATTTCAAAAGCGAAAACATAACATTTCATTTAGTGAAGACAAGTTTAAGAGAATTATTAACAGAGTGGCCAGCACATGGGATTTCTTGGACGGCGATAATCTTTCCGGTGCCATAGATGCGAAAAACCCGATTTCGCATACCTCTGGCGCCCAAATCTATTTGATGCCATTTGACGACATCGCCAATCAATGCCACCAATTTGCCGACAATGGGGGGTTTGATTGCGCCGATTTTCCCAAAAGATCGGTGAACGCCAGTGCAAGCCCCAGTTTGAAAAACAAGATGCTGAAACACGATCGCGCCTATCTGGAAGATCTTGTTTACGCCACAAAACACGCCCAGGATCGGGTCTTCTTCCAATAGGTTGGCACAGGAGGATTTGTAAAAAATTGCCTGCAAAACCTCTTCACATTCCGAACGAAACAATGTTCAACTGGCGCCATGAAAAATAACGCCGACAACCCCGCTGACCCGTTTAAAAAGGCACTCGCCGAGGCCACCAAAGTTATGGCTGATGATCCTGAATTGTCGGTCTCCTTTACCGTGGACCCTGCCGGGGCGACGGCGGATGCCGTACGTCTGCCCCAAGTGACCCGCCGCATGACCCGCGACGAAGTTCTACTGGCCCGTGGCACCGCAGACGCGCTGGCTCTGCGTCACAAACATCATAACCTTGAGACCCACGCGCGTTACGCCCCCCAAGGTGATTTGGCCCGTGGCATCTATGAAGCGATGGAAAACGCCCGTTGCGAGGCCGTTGGCGCGCGCGAAATGCCCGGCACGTTGGGCAATATCGACGCCAAAATCGCCGTTGAGGCCGACAGGCGTGGCTATGGTCAAATCACGGACCAATCCGAAGCCCCAATGGCCGAAGCCGCCGGCTATCTGGTGCGCCATTTGGCAACCGGGCGCGACTTGCCGGAATCTGCGCAAAACGTGATGTCGCTTTGGCAAGACTTTATGACCGAAAAGGCTGGTGGCACGCTGGATGGCTTGCAAGAGTCGCTGGCTGATCAAGCCGATTTCGCCAAATTCGCCCGCCAGGTGATCGCCGATCTGGGCTACGCTGACCAATTGGGCGATGATCCTGACGCCGAGGATGACAATTCCGAAGATCAGGCCGAAGATTCTGAAGAGGAAGAAGAAAACCCCGACAGCCAAGGCGAGGACCAAGAACAGGAAGACGCCGACGCCAATCCGGAACAATCCCAAGACGAGCAACAAGACCAATCGCAAGCGCAAGTGTCCATGGATGACATGGCCGATATGGAGCAAGGCGAGGAAGCGGAAATGCCCGAGGGCGACGCACCGATGGAACCACCGCCCCCCGCCCCCGTGTCCGAAGCTGACCCGAACTATGAGGTCTACGCAACTGATTACGATGAAGAAATCCTCGCCGAGGATTTGGCTGAAACCGCCGAGTTGGAGCGTTTGCGCGCCTATCTGGATCAACAGCTGGAACCCCTAAAGGGGGCTGTTTCACGGCTCGCCAACCGGCTGCAACGTCGTTTGCAGGCACAGCAAAACCGCTCGTGGGAGTTTGATCTGGAAGAAGGCACATTGGACGCGGGCCGTTTGGCGCGGGTGATTGCGAACCCGACCACGCCACTGTCGTTCAAACAGGAAAAAGACACCGAGTTTCGTGATACATGCGTGACGCTATTGATTGATAATTCCGGCTCGATGCGCGGGCGGCCGATCTCGATTGCGGCGATTTGTGCCGATGTTTTGGCCCGCACGCTGGAACGCTGTCAGGTCAAAGTCGAGATTTTGGGCTTCACGACACGCGCTTGGAAAGGCGGCCAAAGCCGCGAGCAATGGTTGGCCTCGGGGCGGGAACAAACGCCGGGTCGTTTAAACGATTTACGCCACATCATCTATAAATCTGCCGACGCGCCTTGGCGTCGGGTCCGGCCCAATTTGGGACTGATGATGAAAGAGGGCTTGTTAAAGGAAAACATTGATGGCGAGGCGCTGGAATGGGCGCATCGGCGTATGGTTGGTCGCCCTGAATCGCGCAAAATCCTGATGGTGATTTCTGATGGGGCGCCGGTGGACGACTCCACATTGTCGGTTAACCCCGCGAATTACTTGGAAAAACATCTGCGCGATGTGATCGCCATGGTCGAAAAGCGCAAGATGGTAGAGCTGTTGGCGATCGGCATTGGCCATGACGTGACGCGCTATTACGATCGCGCTGTGACGATCACCGATGTGGAGCAACTGGCCGGCGCAATGACCGAGCAATTGGCATCCTTGTTTGACAGTGACCCAAGGGCGCGCGCACGGGTGATGGGAATGAAACGGGCCAGCTAAAGCTGGGCTTGTTTTATGATGCCTGCGACGCAGGTATTTTTAAAAGAAGAAGGGCAAGGGATGTTTCAGAGTTTTGAGGTGACATCGCGGCCTGAGGATGGCCCTGCACGGTTGGCATTGTTGCGTGCGCAAATTGCAGCCGAGCGGTTGGACGGCTTTTTGGTGCCCCGTGCCGATGCGCATCAGGGCGAATATGTTGCGCCAAGAGATGCGCGCCTGTCCTGGTTGACGGGCTTCACAGGGTCAGCCGGTTTTTGCGCGGTATTGGCCAATCAGGCGGGCGTTTTCGTTGATGGGCGGTACCGCACGCAGATCAAAACCCAAGTTGATTTGGCGTATTTCACCCCCGTTGATTGGCCAGAAATGCAATTGGGCGACTGGCTGAAAGAGGCATTGCCCAAGGGTGGCGTTATTGGGTTTGATGCATGGTTGCACACCCAATCCGAAATCGACAAGATAGAGAAGTTGCTGATCGGTAGCCAAATCACTTTGCGGCCCTGCGACAACTTGGTGGACCGGATCTGGACAGATCGACCAGCAAAGCCAAATGGCAAAATCATTGATCATCCAATTGAATTTGCTGGGGAAACTTCGCAAGGAAAACGCAATCGGCTGGCGGATGATATCCTGCAAAACGGCGCGCAAGCAGCGGTGATCACCCTGCCAGACAGCATTTGCTGGTTATTGAACATCCGCGGCAGCGATATTGAGCGCAACCCCGTGGTGCAAGGCTTCGCGATCTTGCATGTCAGCGGAAATGTTGATCTGTTCACCACCCCTGAAAAGGCAGACGGTCTATCTTTTGATCCGGAAACCCAATTGAACGACTGGGCTGATTTTTCGGCAGCATTACAGGGCTTGAGTGGCCCCGTGATGGTTGATCAGGCCACGGCCCCAGTTCACGTCGGACAAATTTTGCGCGATGCGGGCATCAAGATCATTAACGGACAAGACCCCTGTATCCTGCCAAAGGCTTGCAAAAATGCGGTCGAGATCGCAGGCGCACGGGCCGCGCATTTGCGTGACGGTGTGGCGATGGTGCGGTTTTTATCTTGGTTGGATGTTGAAGCCCCCAAAGGCGCATTGACCGAGATTGACGTGGTGAAAAAGCTGGAAGGATTTCGGGCGGACAGCAATGCGTTACGTGAAATCAGTTTCGAGACGATTTCAGGGGCCGGACCCAATGGGGCGATCATGCATTATCGTGTCAGCGACGACAGCAATCGCGCCGTGAACATCGGCGAGATGCTGTTGGTCGACAGTGGTGGTCAATATCAAGACGGCACCACAGACATCACCCGCACGATTGCTGTGGGTAACGTCGGAATTGAGGAAAAAACATGCTTTACCCGTGTGTTGCAAGGCATGATTGCCATTTCGCGCGCACGTTTTCCCATTGGGTTGGCTGGCCGTGATCTGGACCCCTTGGCGCGCTATCCTCTGTGGTTGGCCGGGCAGGATTACAACCACGGCACAGGACATGGGGTTGGCTCTTACCTGTCGGTTCATGAGGGGCCGCAGCGCCTATCAAAAGTCTCGGACGTGGCATTGGCCTCTGGCATGATCCTGTCAAACGAGCCTGGATATTACCGCGAAGGTGCTTTTGGCATTCGGATCGAGAACCTTATTGTGGTGCAGGACGCCCCGGCCTTAAAGGGCGCCGATCAACGTGAGATGCTGGCATTTGAAACCCTGGCGTATGTGCCGATTGACCGGCGCCTGATTGTTACCGAAATGCTCAGCACTGACGAGCGCGAATGGCTGGATAGTTACCATGCCAAAGCGCTCTATATGTTGGGCCCTTTGGTTGATACCGAGGTGCATGATTGGTTGGTTTGTGCCTGCGCGCCTTTGTAGCGTGCAATTTCCCAAACGGATGTGTTAGTGTCGCTGCTCACCATTCGTCAAAGGGGCGCCGCAGATGTCAGAACATGTCAAAATTCACAAGACCAACACCAAATGGGTTGTCCGGGCTGGTGGTGCCGTTTTGGGCGAAAGCACTAAAGCACTGGAACTGGCCGAGGGTGACTACAAACCGGTAATCTATTTTCCGCGCGCCGATATTGCGATGGCATTCTTAGATCCGACCACCAAATCAACCCATTGCCCGCACAAAGGCGATGCCAATTATTTCTCGATCCAAACCAAAAGCGCGGTTTTGGAAAATGCCGTGTGGTCCTATGAGAACCCATTGGAAGGCGTCGAGAAGATCAAAGGTTTTTTGGCGTTTGATCCGTCATTGGTGACAATCGAAGAGCTGTAAGCGCCCAAAATTCATCAAGCCTTACGGCTTTTTTCATGGAATGCATCCAGCGAGCGAAGAACGCAGCGTAAGCGCGTGATGAGCGGGCCGTGCCTTTAGCCCGTCCAGCCTTCGCGTTTGTGACTGCCATCACAGTAGGGTTTGTTCGCGGACAACCCGCAACGGCACAAAACCGTCAGTTCTTTTTTCTCGGCTTGGCTGCCGTCGGGCAGAATCATGACCTTTAAGTTTTTAACCATCAACGGGCCGTTTTCGCGGATTTCTATGCTGGTTTCGTCGCTCATGTTGCTCTCCTAAATGGACCAAAGGGATGTGCAAAAAGCCTAACCTGTTTGATCTTCAAGCGATAGTGCGACCTTTAGGAATGCTCCTCGGCCGTTACGGCCGCAAGCGCACGGTTGTAGGTGCGCAAAGCATCCACTTGAAACAAAGCCCCCCATAATTCCGGCGCATCCCCCTCCCCCCCCAAGGTGACAACAGGGATGAATGTATTGGCTGTGGTGTCAAACAACGGCATGGCCTGTTCCAGCGTGGCATTGCCGTCGATATAGGTGCCCTGCCCGATCAACTCCCAACAGGCGTCCTCATCGGCGGCCCCTTCCGCGCCTTTGGTCCGCATCACGCTGGCCACGGACGACATCGACAACAGATAGGCCTGTGGCCCTGCCGCCAGATGGATGTTGCGCCGCTCAAGCAGTGTCAAAAAGAACGAACGATCCACCATCCGACTGGCCAGCGCCGTTGACAGCGACACCGCCACCATCACCGCCAGCCCGGTTTGCCAATCACCGGTCAACTCGAACACAATCAGCGTGGTCGAGATCGGTGCGCCCAGCACAGCCGCCGCCACCGCCCCCATGCCCGCCAGCGCATAGATGGTTTCAGAGCCAGACACATTGGGGAAAATCGCCGTTGCAATCATGCCAAACGCCAAACCCGTCAGCGCCCCAACCATCAAGGACGGTGAAAAAATACCGCCCCCCATGCGCCCCGCCATAGTGATGGAAACCGCCATCACCTTTAGCACCGCAAACACCATCACTTGGTACAGCAACAAATCACCCGTCAACGCCCGTGACGTGGTCTCGTAACCGACCCCGATGATATGCGGAAACCCAATTGCCAGCGTTCCCAACATCGCGCCCGCCACCGCAGGCCGCAACCAGCCCGGCATTTTGGTTTTGCTTTGGAAATAGCTGCCCAGATCATCGGCCCAGAACACCGATTTCATCAACAAAACAGCCACAAGCCCACAAACAGCCCCAAGGATCAAAAACGCTGGCAACTCAACGTAAAACGCCAATGCCCCACCGACTGGCAAGGTAAATTCCGTCACATCCCCCAGATGCACACGGCTAATCACCGTGCCCGCAACAGACGAAATCACGATCGGCGCAAAGGCATGCACCGCAAAGTGGCGCAGCACCACCTCAAGCGCAAACAACGCCCCCGCAATCGGCGCATTGAACGACACCGAAACCGCCGCCGCCACCGCACAGCCCAATAAATCGCGCCCCGTGATGCCATTGGCATTGATGCGGGTTGAAACCCAGCTGGAAATGACCGAGGCCAAATGCACCACCGGCCCTTCGCGCCCCGAGGACCCGCCTGACGCCAGTGTAATCATTGAGGCGAGTGCAGAGGCCAGCCCCTCTTTTTGTTCGACCCGCCCCTCATGCAGGGCCGCCCCCTCGATCACATCCGCGACCGAACGCACCGCACCATCATCTGTAAACCTGTTCAAAATCAGGCCAACGACCAAGCCGCCTGCAATCGGGATCACCAACACCCAATACCATTGCAAAGTACCCGCAAAGGAATGCAGCATGTGCAAATCCTCGGCCCCATAAAGCCAACTCTGCAACGCACTAATACCATTGCGAAATCCCAGCGCCGCATAGCCCGACGCGATGCCAATCGCCAGCGCGATAAACCAGAATTGCACCTGACTGGGACCATGGCTGCGCAACACCCGCCAGGCTTGGAGCGTCCCGTCGCGCATCTCCTGCGCAATGCGTGTCACCGCTGATTTTTCTGTACCTTTTTCTGTACTCATCAGTCTTGGTCCCAAATTGCTGCTTGCAGCCTTTCACAACCACACAGCATCGTCTAATCTGCACTCAACTTTGCAAATTGAGGCCAGCATGACCATTCAATCCGCAATCCACGCGCTTTCATTCTTAGGCGATCGGCTGACCCTATCCAAGTCCGATCTGGACGCCCATGGCGCCTCGGAAACCCATTTTGCCGCCGCCCCGCCCGATGCGGTGGCCTATCCGCGCAACACAGGTGAGGTTTCGCAGATTGTCAAAACCTGTGCGGAACATGATTGCCCCGTCATCCCCTATGGCGCGGGTACCTCACTTGAGGGCAACACATCCGCCGTGCGCGGTGGCGTGACCATCGACATGGCGCAAATGAAACGGGTCTTGGCGGTGAACGCTGAAGACATGGATGTGGTGATCCAACCCGGCCTTACCCGCGAGGAATTGAACACCGAATTGCGCGCCACAGGTTTGTTTTTTCCCGTCGATCCCGGCGCGAATGCGTCGTTGGGTGGCATGGCCTCGACACGGGCCAGCGGCACCACGGCTGTGCGTTATGGCACCATGCGCGACAATGTCTTGGCGCTTGAGGTGGTGTTGGCAGATGGGCGCATCATTCGCACCGGCGCACGGGCGCGCAAATCTTCGGCTGGCTATGATCTAACAGCCTTGTTTGTCGGGGCAGAAGGCACACTTGGCGTCATCACCGAATTGACCTTGAAATTGCAGGGCCAACCCGAGGCAACGTCCTCGGCGGTCTGCGCCTTTGCGGCCATCGGCGACGCCGTCAATGCCGTGATTGCCACCATCCAAATGGGCATCCCGATGGCACGGATCGAGTTCATAGATGCCGAAACCACCCGCGCCTGCAACGCCTATTCCAAGGCCGATATGCCCGAAGTTCCCCACTTGATGGTCGAATTTCACGGCTCTGACGCAGGCGTCGCGGAACAGGCGACCCGCTTTGGCGAAATCATCAAAGACATGGGTGGTACAGGGTTCAAATGGTCTTCAAAAGCCGAGGAACGCGCCGCCCTTTGGGACATGCGCCACAAGGCCTATTACGCTTGTCTGGCCCTACGCCAAGGCGCGACAGCCATCGTCACCGACGTCTGCGTGCCAATCTCGCGTCTGGCTGAAGCGGTGCAAACCAGCCGCGACGATATCGCAGCAAGCGGGCTGCAAGGCCCCATTCTGGGACATGTTGGCGACGGAAATTACCACGCGATCCTGCTGGTCGAGCCGGGCAACAAACCCGAGATGGAAATCGCCAAAGGCCTGTCAAACCGCATGGTTGAACGCGCTCTAGCGATGGGCGGCACCGCGACGGGCGAACATGGCATTGGCCTTGGGAAACTCGACTATATGCATGCCGAACATGGCGAAGCATGGGGGGTGATGAGCGAAATAAAGCAAGCACTTGATCCTAAAAACCTGCTTAATCCCGCCAAAGTTGTTCAAATCAACTGACCCGCACCGGATTTGCGGGTTTTTCCCCCTGTTTTTGAAAGAATGGTCAAAACTGACTAGACCCATAGAAAAATCATGCTAGCATTGATAACAATAGATTAGTAAAACAAATACCTTTCCAGACATTCTTTGCAATTCCTGCGCTCAACTGGGCTGCAAATCTATATGCGCAAAGGCTGTATATCAGATCGGGTAACCAACGGATAGCGTGCGACATGGCTAAACACGGCGACAAACCTATATCCGAAACCGCGCCAGAGGTGCGTGATGAGGTGATTGAACGCCTTTACGAAGTCGCGATGGATCCGATGCGCTATGAGGACTTGCTGGATCACTGGGAAACGATGATCCGTCCTTTACGTGAAGGTGCCAACGGCACACTGATCAATGTCGATTTTGAAGCTGAATATGCCAGCCACTTTATCCGCGCCGACAAATTTCTTGAAAAACTCGATGACAATTCGGAACAGATCAATCATCTGGCCCATGTGGACAAATCAGCGGCCTTTTTGATTGGCCGGGATTTGCATTTCATCGACGTGAACAAAGCGGCCCAATCGGTTTTGAATATCGAAGTGGGTCAAAAACTGTCAGAGCTTCCGATTGAACCGGATGACCTGCGCGATCTGGAGCGCCAAACGGCCACCATGTTGATGGGCAACAGCGAGCGAGCGGCCATTTTGCGCACGCGCTTGTTGGATTCACAACGGCTGGTGATTTTTCAATTGCAAACCCTGCGTCAAGGCGACGAGCCCCCTTTGGTCGTGGCCATTTCAAGCGAAGTCAGTTGGCCGGACGGGTTTGATGCCTTGCTGAAATCCGCCTTTAGCCTAACGGACGCGGAAATCGAGGTTGTACAAGCCCTGACCGAATGTCTCAGCCTGCGCGAAATTGCCGAGGCGCGAGAACGCTCGATTGACACTGTGCGCGCTCAGCTCAAATCAGTCTTGGGCAAAACCGAAACCCGATCCCAAACCGAATTGGTGCGCCTGGCGCTGTCGATGATGGACATCACCAGTTTCACCGAAGAAATGGCAACGCACGCCACCCCGCACAGCACCGGCACCGAATTTCTGGTCTCGCGCCCCTTTCACAAAATCATCCTGCGCGACGGGCGCAACATGGAGTATCTGATCTTGGGGCATCAGACTGGAAAACCGCTTGTCTTCATGCCGCAAGATTACGGGCTTGTGCGCTGGCCCGCCTCTGCCGAAGCCGAAGCCGAACGGCGCGGGATAAAGGTGATCGTGCCGATCCGACCGGGATATGGAAATTCGACTCCGCTGCCCAAAAAACACCCCCCGACCGAAGTCATTGCCCATGATCTGAATGAATTGCTGGATCACCTCAAGGTCGAGCGTTTTCCATTCCTGACCTTGGGCAGCGATGTTTACTACGCTCTGGATTTTCGCAGGCTGTACCCGGATCGCGTGTCAGCTCTTTTTGTAACGGGGGGCAGTTTCCCGCTGGAAACCTCCGAGCAATACGAGCGCATGGCGAAATGGCATCGCTTTATCATGGCCAGCGCCCGCTATACGCCGCATCTGTTGCCCTTCATGGTCAAGGCCGGTTTTTCGCTGGCGCGGCGGTTGGGAAAACGCAAATTCGTACAAGCGGTGTTTGGCGACTCCGCCGCTGATGTTGAAACCTTCGCAAACCCCGAAGTCTATGAGGCCATGGTCTGTGGTTCCGAAGTTTGCCTATCCGAGACCCACTCTGCCCACAATGTTTTTGCCGCCGAAGTCCTGCTGCAAGAACGCACTGACTGGACGCCTTTGATCACGATGGCCCGTGATACCGTGCCGTTGTTTTGCTTTAGCGGTTTGCAAGACCCACAGGTGCCCAAAGAAACGCTGCGCGAGTTTCAGGCCAAGCATCCCTGGATCAATTTCACAGTGTATGAGGATTGCGGCCAACTGGTTTTTTTCAAGAAATGGCCGGAAATTCTGCCCCTTATCGAAAAATATTTATAAATTATTAACACTTACCCCATATGGGGTATGACGACTCAGCGCGCGCCCGTGCATGTTCGTTCTATTGAAGAACGGTAAACAGATACTCGCTGCTATCCCGTAACACTTTTTTCGGACGTCGCATTCCTTTCCGGGGTGATAGATTCGACAATACATATTTTTCCGGGTTACCGGAATTCAGGATGGTCTATTGGGTGGCAATGGCACACTATATTTAGTGCTAAACATCAAATGGCTGTCCTGAATTTTTCCTGCCACCCCTTAAGCAGGGCCAACATCCAGCAGTGATTTAGCCGCCGCGCGGGCCACATCCGTTACAGTGTCGCCCGACAGCATGCGGGCAATTTCATCGACACGCATGTCATTGTCCAGCGGCACAACGCCCGAAATCGTCTGCCCCTTGGTGACATGTTTTTCCACCCGCCAATGATGCGCACCTTGCGCGGCCACCTGCGGTGAATGGGTCACCACCAGAATTTGCGCCCCCTTGGCCAAATCCGCCAATCGACGCCCCACCGCATCCGCCGTGGCCCCACCGACCCCGCGGTCGATTTCATCGAAAATCATCGTCATGCCGCTGGTTTCGCGGGTCAAACAGACCTTGAGCGCCAGTAAAAACCGCGAAAGCTCGCCACCGGATGCAATTTTATTCAACGGGCCCGAGGGCGCGCCCGGGTTGGTGGCCACTGTGAACACAACGGCGTCTTGACCATCAGGGCCGGCCTCAGTCTCGCTCACTTCTGTGGTGAAAACCGCGCGCTCCATTTTCAAGGGCGCAAGCTCGGTCGCCATCGCCTTATCCAGCCCCGTAGCGGCTTGTTGGCGTTTGGTGGTCAGTTTGGTGGCTTTGGTCGCGTAGAGCTGTTCTTGTTGCGCCAATGCGGCCTGTAAATCGGCCACATCCCCTGCCCCGCGGTCTAGGGCGGCAATCTTGTCACGCAGACCGTCGGCAAAAATCGCCAATTCATCGGGGGCCACTTCGTGCTTGCGCGCCAATGCGCGGATCGCAAACAACCGCTCCTCGGATTGCTCCAGATCGGTTGGGTTAAAGGCCAGCGCCGCAAGGGCGGCTTCGATCCCTTGATGGGCATCCGCCAAAGCATCTTGCGCGCGCAACAATGCATCCAGCGGCGCCCCAAGGCGGCCATCGGCCTGATCCGCCACGCCATCCAACCAACGGGCGGCATCATTCACCTGCCCTTCGGCCCCCTCATACCCAACAGCAGAGCTGGCCTTGACGATGTCTTCGCGAATGCGCTCGGCCCCTTGCATCAGGCGACGTTCTGCATCCAGCTTGGCCTCCTCCAGAGGTTGCGGATCCAGTGCGTCCAACTCTTCGACCGCATGGCGTAAAAACTCTTCTTCTGCTTGCACAGCAGCCAAATCAGTCTCGGCTTGAGACAGGGATTTTCGGGCTAGTGCCACAGCGCGCCATTGGGTCCGAACCCCTGACAAATCTTTGGAAAGATTTGCAAATTCATCCAGCAACGCCATGTGGCCACGCGGATTCAACAAGCCGCGATCATCGAATTGCCCATGCAGCTCCACCAAACTTGCAGACAGTGCTCGCAGCACCTCACCCGAGACCCGCCGGTCATTCACCCATGCGGTTTTGCGCCCCTCAGCCGTGTTCACGCGGCGCAGGATCAACTCGCCGTCAAACGGGATGCCTGCCTCTTGCAACACATCGCAAGCGGCGTGGCTGTCAGGCAGCTCGAACACCGCCGTCACCTCGCCTTGCACAGCGCCGCTGCGCACAAGTTCCGCCCGCCCGCGCCAGCCCAGCACAAACCCCAACGAGTCAAGCAAAATGGATTTACCCGCGCCGGTTTCCCCCGTCAAAACATTCAAACCCGACTGAAACGCAAGCTCCAGCCGGTCAATAATGAGAATGTCCCGAATATCGAGGCTTCTGAGCATTGGTCCTCCCAGACGCGTCAGATCAGAGCCATTCGCCCTTGATCATTTGACGGTAAATTGTCGACAACCAATTCTTGCCACGCACTTTTGGCTCCAGCCCACGGCCAGTCAACAGACGGTAAGAATCCTGATACCACTCGGTTGATTTAAAGTTGTGGCCAAGAATCGCGCCCGCGGTCTGCGCCTCGGCATCCAGCCCCAGCGAAAGATAGGCCTCGACCAAACGATGCAGCGCCTCTGGCGTGTGCGATGTGGTCTGGAATTGCTCAATCACCACACGGAATCGATTGATTGACGCCGAGAAGTTCCCTTTTTTCAGGTAATAACGGCCAATTTCCATTTCCTTGGCAGCCAAATGGTCAAACGCCAGATCAAATTTCAAAATCGCCGAGCGCGCATATTCACTGTCCGGATACCGCTCGATCACGGTGCGCAGCGATTGCAACGCTTGAAAGGTCAGCCCCTGATCACGGCCCACATCATCAATCTGGTCATAGTAAGAAATCGCCAACAGGTACTGCGCATAGGCAGCGTCTTCGTCGGCAGGGTAAAAGTCGATGAAACGCTGCGCAGCGGCACGGCTGTTTTCGTAATCTTTGTTTTTGTGGAATGCAAAGGCCTGCATGATCAACGCACGTTTGGCCCATTCAGAATAAGGATACAGGCGCTCAACTTCGCCAAACAACCGCGAGGCCTCTTTGATTTTGACTTTGCGGCCGGCTTCCAATTGAAACTCGGCTTGTTTATAGATTTCTTCCGCGCTGTAGGATTCGATCGTGCGCTCTTGCCGTTGTCCGCGATTGGAACATCCTGCGGTGATGGCCAATGCAGCCACCATACCAATCATTACTAAGCGTGTTTTACCGCGTGCCATTGCCCGACCACCCTGTCATGTGCCTGTGTGGGATTTGATACCAAAACCCATAATGCTTTGCCCTTATCTAGCACAGAAAATTCTGGTGCAAAACGATATAACGACGCTTTTTTCACGGGTTTCTTTTGGATTATGCCAAGATTGGCAAATCTTTGTGGTGAACACCCACGCCAGGTAGGCGTGCGGCCATCGATTCATCGCAAACAACCATGCGATATGCATCCGGTGTGGCGAATAATTTGCGCAGTAATTTATTGGTCAATGCGTGGCCCGCACGACGCCCAGTATAGCACGCCAACAAGGGTGCCCCCGCCAGTGCAAGATCACCCAAAGCGTCCAGCATCTTGTGACGTACTGCCTCATCCTCGTGGCGCAAACCACCCGGTGACAACACAGCAGCACCATCAACCACAACGGCGTTTTCAACTGTGCCGCCCAATGCAAGACCCGCATCGCGCATCATTTCTACGTCTTTTTGCAAACAAAACGTGCGGCTGTCGGACAATTCGCGCACGAACGCGCCATTGGCCATGTTCAATGTTTTGTCTTGGCGGCCAATCGCTGTGGACTGATCCGCAAAATCAATGTGGAAATCAATGTGCAGGCTTTCTGCAGGGTCTAGACGGGCGGTGGCCAGACCATTGGACACCTCAACCGTTTTCAAAATCTCGATGGCGCGCACGGGGGCGTTCAACCGTTGCAGACCCGCAGCAACCAGTGCCTTTACAAACTGGGCCGAGCTGCCGTCCAGAACCGGCACTTCGGGGCCGTCGATTTCGATCAGCACATTTTGCACACCACAGCCGGACAATGCTGCCATGATATGTTCAATGGTCGAAACCGTCGCTCCTGCCGCATTCGAAATCTTTGTGCAAAGCCGAGAATCACTCACCGCGTCCCAGCGGGCTGGGATCAACGCATCCCCTGTCAAATCCGTGCGACGAAACCAAACGCCATAATGCGCTGATGCCGGATGGACCGTCATGCGCACAGATTGTCCTGTGTGCAGGCCTACACCTGAAAAAGCCGCCGGGGTTTTGATTGTTGTTTGCAAGGTCTGCCTCGATTGATGCGCCGGACAACAGATTTATTCCGACGCCTTTGAGATAATTGCAGTAGACCCAAGGGACAACACACGCTTTGCAACGGATTGAAACATCTCCGTTACATGTGCGCGAGGTTTCGCTACAATCCCGCAAGCCCGACATAAGCCGTTGTTATAAAAAGAAAAAGGCCCGCAAACTTGCGAGCCTTCATTCTTAAAAAGTGATGAACGATCAGTTCGCTTGACGCCGTAAGAAGGCGGGAATTTCGATCCGCTCTTGCTCTGGGTCTGCTTCTGCACTTGCCTCTGGGCTTTGCACCGGTGGCTGCTCACGATGAGTCTGTGCCTGTGGGGCGGCCCCCTCTTCACCGTGACCGGTCATCCGGTTGATCAAGGAATTGATGCCAAAGCGAGGCTTTTCAGCGGCCGCGGGTGCGGCTGGCGCTGCGGGCTCCGCAGTCGGCGTTTTGTCGATAGCAGCTTGCAAACGCGCCATGGCCTCTGGTGTTGGTGAACCGGCCGAAGGTGGGCGTGGCGCAACAAACTGGGACACATCAGCCTCTACGGCCTCAATGCTTTCAGGGTGCTGTTGCAGCTCAGTCATTTGCGGCTGATAGGCAGGTGGTGGCAGATCATCCGAGGCGCTCTCGAAAATGTCTTCGCCCTGCTCAACGGCAGCGGTTTGCACATTGTCAAAGAATGATGGCTCAGTCGACACAGGCGCGGCTTCAGCAACTTCAGCCTGCTCAACGGCGACTTCTGCAACAGGCGCTTCGGCGGAAACCGTCGCGGCCAGTGGTTCAGCCATGCTACGGCGTGGCACCGGCACTTCGGTGTTCACGTCAACTGCATCAATGCCAGTGGCAACCACAGACACGCGCATGACGCCCTCCATCGCTGTGTCCAGCGTGGAACCAACGATAATGTTTGCAGACGGATCAACCTCTTCGCGGATCCGGTTGGCAGCTTCGTCCAACTCGAACAATGTCAGATCATACCCACCTGTGATATTGATCAAAACGCCGTTTGCGCCTTTCAGGCTGATTTCATCCAGCAATGGGTTGGCAATGGCTTTCTCGGCGGCTTGGATGGCGCGATCTTCGCCCTCGCCCTCGCCTGTGCCCATCATAGCTTTGCCCATTTCGTCCATCACGGCGCGAACATCGGCAAAATCGAGGTTGATCAGGCCGGGACGAACCATCAGGTCAGTCACGCCTTTAACACCTTGGTACAGCACATCATCGGCCAGCGAAAACGCTTCGGTAAATGTGGTTTTTTCATTGGCCAGACGGAACAGGTTCTGGTTTGGAATGATGATCAGCGTATCAACAACCTTCTGCAGCGCCTCAACACCGTCTTCGGCTTGTTGCATCCGCTTGTTGCCCTCAAACTGGAACGGCTTGGTGACAACACCGACGGTCAGAACACCCAACTCGCGGGCCGCTTGAGCAATGATTGGCGCAGCACCAGTACCGGTGCCCCCGCCCATGCCTGCGGTGATGAAGCACATATGTGCGCCAGCCAGATGATCAACGATGCCCTCGATGGTCTCTTCGGCAGCGGCGGCCCCAACGGATGGGCGCGCGCCGGCACCCAAACCCTCAGTGACTTTTAGACCCATTTGAATTTTCGCAGGGGCATTGCTTTGCTGAAGCGCTTGTGCGTCGGTGTTGGCCACAACAAACTCGACCCCGTCGAGCTCTTTTTCGATCATGTTGTTGACAGCGTTACCGCCAGCCCCGCCGACACCAAAAACCGTAATACGTGGTTTTAGGTCTTGCTGCTGGTTCTCCACAAAATTCAATGCCATTAAACTATCCGCCTGTTTGTTGTATCCGGGTTGCCCGGGGCCCTTAACTGGGCCATTGATTGCCTACTTATCCACGATCTTATCCACAGATAGGTCACTCGTCACCTAAAAAACGCTAAATACCCACAAAATGTGGGGGTAAACAAGCAAAAATCGGCAGGATTCTGCCATGTTCACCATATGTTGCGGTCTACCAGTTGTCTTTGAACCATTTAACAGCGCGTTTTAGCGACCGCGCGTGGTATTTTTCGACCGGAATATCGAAATCCCACCACTCGTCTTGCGGCTGCGCCGCGCTCAAACACAGCCCGACAGAGGCTGCAAAGGCCGGGCCTGTCGCTGCCTGTGGCAAGCCCTGCACCCGCATTGGGCGCCCCAAACGAACCTGTTGACCCAGAATTTTGGTTGCCAATCCGTCAAGCCCAGGAATTTGGCTGCCGCCCCCCGTCAGTACGATTTGCTGGCTTGGCAGATGTTCAAATCCGGCTGCATCCAAACGGTCGCGCACCTCTTCCAGAATTTCCTCGACCCGTGGGCGCATAATGCCGATCAACTCGGCCCGCGAAACCGTGCGCCGGTCATGTTCCCAATCGCCCGTGTCGCCACCAACTTCGATCATATCGCGATCATCCATCCCCGTGGCCACAACGCCGCCGTAAAATGTTTTGATCCGCTCGGCTGTCGCCATCGGCACCTGCAGCCCTTGCGAAATATCCGAGGTGATATTGTCGCCGCCAAGCCGCAGACTGTCACTATAGATCATATGTTTCTTCATGAAGATCGACAGCCCCGTGGCGCCGCCGCCCAAATCAATACAGGCCGCACCCAGTTCTTGCTCATCCTCGACCAGCGCCGAAATGCCCGAGGCATAAGCCGATGAAACCAGCCCCGCCACCTCGAGATCGCAACGCTTGATGCAATGTAAAAGATTGCCAACCACATGGGCGTCAACCGTCAGCAGATGCATGTCCGCCGCCAATTGATTGCCAATTTGACCACGTGGGTCACCCAGACCCGAGCGATGATCCAGCGCGAAGTTCACGGGCTGGGCGTGCAGCACTTCGCGATCCTCGCCAAAATCTGGCACATCACAGGCCGCCAGCACATGCGAGACATCGTTTTCAGTCACAACACTGTCTTGCAGATCAATCGACCCCGCCAACCCATAGGACCGTGGCCGCGCACCCGAGAAACAGGTCATCACGTGATCAACCCGCAGGTTCGCCATTTTCTGCGCCGCCTGAATAACCGTACGCACCGCGCGCTCGGTCTCTTGCATCGCGTCAACTTCGCCAAAATGAACCCCGCGTGACCGTGTCGTCGCCGCCCCGATCACGCGAAAACCGGACTGCCCCGCCATCGAGCCGATCTCGTCGCCACCGCTGAATTGGTCAGGGCCATCAAAGCGCAGCACAAGGCAGGCAATTTTCGACGTGCCCACATCCAAAATGGCGATAACGCCACGCTGCATGGCCAGTTTGCGCATATTGCGCATCGCGCGTTGGGTTGCATATAGGTCATTCATTACACTCGTCCTTCATTTCAACGCCCTAATCCGCCGCAGCTCTTCTATGGCGCTGTCGGCTATGCGGATTGTGGGCCTGTGCCCGTTTCTCATGTCAATTATCGTTAAATCTCGTGCCAGCAATTCTTGAGCTTTGCTCAGCGCAATCACGCGCTCAAGTGCAGCAATAGGGTTTTCTTCGGGTAGTAAAATGCGTTGGCTGCGGTCCAGCACCAAATCCCAGCGCCGTTCGCCCATACGTTCAATCCCGCGCACACGCCCCGCCAACGGGCCGGTTGCAGACAAAATATCCAAAGCCTGATTGATGTGCTTATCCGCGCCCAACCCCGCGATCAGCGGCAAGTCAGGATAGTCGGCACGGCTGGCAACCGGGATAACGCGATGCCCGCTTGCGTCCAGCAAAACGACTTCTTGGTAGCTGCGCCAAACCACGGCAGGCGCGCGTTCGACCACATTAATTTGCAACACGCCGCTGCGCACGATCACATCAACACTATCGACCACATCCATCGCCGCGATACCCGCGCGCATTTCTTCCAGATCCAGATCAAAGGCCGTCATTGGAAACTCAAGCGGCAAGCCTTCGCGAATATCAGTCGCAACCACATCACTCGCGCCGTCAATTGCCATCAGTTTGACCATGAACTCCGGGCGCTCCTCGATCGAGCGGCGCATTTCCGCGATTTTCAGCGCGATCGCTTCGCGGCGGGTGGCATCCCCCAACACAATGCCAAGGGCCACCGTGATTGCAAACACCGGCAGGCCAACGCGCAAAAAATGTCTAAATCCAGAACGCAACATAAGGCGCTGTATTTTATATGAAATCCGGCTAGGAGCGGGATCGCGGCGCGGTGCGGTCATGGCTACCTGTTGCATGAGGCATCCTCCACCATCCAGCGGGTCAATTCAGGAAATGAAATGCCCAGATGCGCGGCTTGCTCGGGGACCAATGAAGTCGGCGTCATGCCGGGTTGGGTGTTGGTTTCGAGCAGGATCAACCCCTCCAAACCACGGGCCTCGTCCCAGCGAAAATCAGTGCGGCTCACGCCGCGACAGCCCAGCACATTATGGGCGCGCAGGGCGTAGTCCAAACAGGCTGCTGTTATCTCAGCGGGCAAATCCGCTGGCAACACGTGCTTTGAGCCACCCTCGACATATTTGGCGTCGTAATCATACCAGCCGTCAGTCAGGATATCGGTTACAACAAGCGCCCGGTCCCCGATCACGGTTGTGGTCAATTCACGGCCCGGCGCAAAGGTCTCGACCATCACGGTATCGGGCATATCATCCGACAGCTTTGGTGGCCCGTTGGCATCTTCGTTGACCAAGTAAATGCCAACCGAAGAGCCCTCATTGTTGGGTTTCACCACATAGGGCGGCGGCATCACATGCTTGGCTTGAACCTCGGCGACATCAGCGATGATGCTTTTAACCACGGGCAATCCAGCCGATTGGAACGCCGCCTTGGCGCGCTCTTTGTCCATCGCCAAAGACGAAGCCAAAACACCGGAATGGGTGTAGGGGACGCCCATCCACTCCAGCAGGCCTTGCACACAGCCATCTTCGCCAAAACGACCATGAAGCGCATTGAAAACAACATCGGGTTTGATTTCTGTCAGCCGCGCGCAGAGGTCTGGACCTGCGTCCACCTCAATAACTTCGCATCCTGATTCCCGTAGTGCCGCAGCGCATTCAAGCCCTGTCGACAGAGAGACCTCACGCTCGCGCGAAGGTCCGCCCATCAATACCGCCACTTTCGGGGTTGTCCTGCTCGACATACCCGCCTCGTGTTTTGCCTACAGGGTCTTTGCGACCCCTTATTATCAGACCAAATTGGTCCCTATTATCAGACCAATCCGGCCCTTTTTTATGCTATTTTTTTACGAACTGTTTCGCCAACCCGCATAATTTCCCACTCTAACGTCAAACCGCTTGATTTGAAAACCCTTTTTCTGACCTCTTCACCCAGTTTTTCAAGGTCTGCGGCAGTTGCACCACCGGTATTGATCATAAAGTTGGGGTGTTTTTCGCTCATTTGCGCACCGCCAATGGAAAATCCGCGCAAGCCCGCATCGTCAATAACCTTCCAGGCCTTTAGATCATGGTTTTCATCCGCCTGCCCTGTTGATGAAAATCCAGCCGGATTGCGAAAGGTTGATCCGGCGCTGCGCTCTTTGGTCGGTTGGGTCGCGTCGCGTTTGGCGATTTGGTCGTCCATCAAAGCACTAAGCGCGTCTGGATCGCCCTTGGGGACTTCAAATGTGGCCTCAACCAACACCCAACCTTCGGGTAAATCGGATTGGCGGTAGGCAAAATTCATGTCCCGCGCCGTCAATGTGACCAACTCGCCGGCCCGCGTGATGGCTTTGGCTGAGACGAAAACATCCGCCACATAAGCACCATAGCAGCCTGCGTTCATCCGCACAGCACCGCCAATGGCCCCGGGGATAGTGCGCAAAAACGTAAGATCCAGCCCCGCCGTCGCGGCTTTGCGGGCGACATGGGCATCCAGCGCGGCAACCCCTGCTGTGACGCGCGTGCCGTCAATCTCGATATGGTTGAACCCGCGCCCCATACGGATCACCACCGCACGGATACCACCATCGCGAATGATCAGGTTGGATCCGACCCCCATCGGGAAAATCTGTATGTCCGGGTTGGCATTGCGCAAGAAATCAACCAGATCCTCAACATCCGCAGGCTGAAACAGCGCATCAGCCAAGCCGCCGACACGCAGCCATGTCAGATCGTTCAACGGACGGTTTTCTGTTAGGGTGCCACGCACCAAAGGCAAAGTATTTGTCATAACAAAGCTATGTGCCTGTTTTTAGCACGAGGATAAAGAGATTTTATGCACGCCGCGCAGGAGGCATATAGTGCAAGGAAAAGGGAACCAAATTAACCGACGAATTTGGCCTTCACCCAACGCCCGAAATAGACCACCGGCCAACGCAACATAGACGCCCCTGCCAGCAGGAATATCAGCCCCCAAACCGGGCCGCTTTCATAGGTCACATACCCAAGCAGTGGCACCCCAACGCCGATTAGAAAATAGGCGCGGGTCCAATAATTGTCTTTGCTGGGGATCATCGCAGAGATATTAGCGGCAATCACCCAGACAAATGCGAGGGTCAGCGAGAGGGTCATGTCTGTCCTTTCAGTCGAGCAATCAAGTGGCGCAACAAATGGCCCAGCGGGCGGCGAAACATCGAGATAATCGCAGCACATGCGGCCAGTACCACCCAGGGGTTATGTTCGTATCCTAAGTACAGCAAAAGCGGCGGCGCGCAGATTAACAAGGCAATGCCGGGGGCAAATTGGCGACGCATGGGCAGCATGGCCGTGATACTGGCGGCAATCACCCACAGGCAAGACAGGATCAGCGACAGGCTCATAACCCGGCCGCCAAGGCGGCGGCAAGCGCACCGATACAAGCAAAAACACCGAACCACGGCACAGCAATGGGCACATCAAAAGGCGAATCCGCAGAGCGGCGTTTCAAACCGATCAACGCAGCGTTCACAATCGCAAACACCACCAGCAACGCCAGCGTGGTGAGTTCTGCCAAAGCAGCCACCGGCAAGGTCAGAGCTGACAGAATGACCACAACACCAATCACAAGGCTGCCCAATACGGGCGTGCCAAAACGCGGATGCGTGTGGTGAAAAATAGCAAGCGACGGCGAGCGGCGGCCAAGCCCGAATAAAACGCGGCTGGCCATCACGATCTGTGCCAACACGCCATTCAGCGCGGCTGCCACGGCGATCACTGCCAAAAATGTAGCCGATTTTCCTGTCGCGGTTTCCCAGACCAGCGCCAAGGGACGTTCGCTGGTGGCCAGCAATTCTTGTGGCACGGTGCGCACCGCGGCCATTGAAACCAGCATGTATAGCAATGTGGTGATCGCCAGCGAAATCAGGATGGCGCGTGGCATGTTACGCTCTGGTTTGCGGGCCTCTTCGGCCATATTGACCAGATCGTCAAAGCCCACAAAGGCGAAAAAAGCAAACACCGAGGCCGCTGCAATGCCTGACCATGCCGGTGGCGGTGGCGACAGCCAATCAGCCACGGGGTCCGCACCAAAGCCAACCCAGATGATGATCATCAATCCGATCACCTCGACCACGGTCAAGATGGCGGCGAAGGTCAGGCTTTCCAGCACACCGATGATGGCGATCAAGGTCAACACAACGCCAAGACCAATCACCGCGACCTCAAACGATACAGGCACAACCGAAGTCAAATACCCGACCCCGCCGCGCAATACCGCAGCAGAGGCAACGGTGCCCGCAATCACGTTGATTGCACCGACAATCAAGGCCAACCAATGCTGGCCCAACCCCAATTCCACGTAGGCGGAATCGCCTGCGGCTTCGGGGATCCGTGCTGAAAGCTCGGAAAATGAAAGCGCCGTTGGCACCGCCACAATAGCCGCCAACAGGAACGAAAGTGGCGCCCAAATACCGGCCTCGCCCGCCGCAACACCGACCAAAACGTAAATGCCAGCCCCGACCATGATCCCGACGCCATAGGCGGTCAGCAGACCCAGACCAAGTTGGCGTTTCAGGGCGTCGGCCATCAATTTATCCTTTTAGCCGCGGCGGTAGCGCATTGGCCCAAGCCGAAATGGTCCCTGCCCCAAGACAGATCACCATATCGCCGGACTTTGCCTCGCTCTTGATCACTTTAAGCATGGCGTCCTCATCCTCGATGGCGGTTGCGTGGCGATGGCCGTGACGGATCAATCCGGCCACCAGATCATCACGATTTGCGCCCTCAATCGGGTCTTCGCCAGCCGCAAACACATTCGAGATACCGACAATATCTGCATCATTAAAACAGGCGCAGAAATCATCAAAAAGATCATGCAGGCGCGAAAAACGGTGCGGCTGGTGCATGGCAATCACGCGCCCCTCGGTGGATTGGCGCGCGGCCTTAAGAGCAGCAGCGATTTCAACAGGGTGATGGGCGTAATCGTCGATAATTGTCACCCCGTCCACCACACCGACGCGGGTAAAGCGGCGGTTCACACCGCCGAAATTCTCAAGGGCTGTTCGTATCTCATCCAGCTTCATGCCCAGATGCCGCGCCACCGCGACCGCGGCCAAAGCGTTGGAAACATTGTGATCCCCCGGCATGGGCAGCGTGCAGTCTGTGATCACCTTATCCTCGGCGTGTAGCTCGATATCAAAATGCGCCATGCCGGATTTATAGGTCAGATTGACAGCGCGCACATCGGCCTGTGCGTTAAACCCGTAGGTCACCACGCGCCGGTCTGTGATGCGCCCGACCAGCGATTGCACCTCGGCATGATCCGTACAACAGACGGCCAAGCCGTAGAATGGAATGTTGGAAACGAAGTCGTGAAACCCTTCACGCAGGGCATCAAAAGTGCCCCAATGTTCCATATGTTCGGGGTCGATATTGGTCACAATCGCAATCGTGGCAGGCAGACGATTAAAGGTGCCGTCACTTTCATCCGCCTCAACCACCATCCATTCGCCGTCGCCCATCCGTGCGTTGGAGCCATAGGCGTGAATGATGCCTCCATTGATCACAGTCGGGTCAAGCCCACCCGCATCCAGCAGCGTTGCAACCATCGTCGTCGTAGTGGTTTTACCATGTGTGCCAGCAACGGCGACATTGGATTTAAGCCGCATCAATTCGGCCAGCATTTCGGCGCGGCGCACCACGGGCATGCCGCGTTTGCGGGCCTCGTCCAGCTCGGCATTCCCAGGCTTAATGGCCGAGGAAATCACCATCACTTGGGCGTTTTCCAGATTGTCGGCGTTTTGACCTTCAAAAACGGTCGCCCCCAGCTTCACCAAACGGTCGGTGATTTTGCTGCGCTTTAGGTCCGATCCCTGCACCTGATAGCCGTGGTTCAACAACACCTCGGCGATGCCCGACATGCCGATGCCGCCGATACCGACGAAATGGATAGCCCCGACATCAAGCGGGAGTTTGGTAGCGGCAGCGTTCATGTGCTTTGTCCTGTGTCTGCAAGTTTTTTGACCATGTCGACCAGACGTTCGGTTGCATCCGGTCGGCTACACGATAGGGCGGCCTGCGCCATTTGATTGGCAGCGGCAGGGTCATTTATGATGGTTTGGATTTGGGCGCAAAGGCTGGTGGCGTCCAGTTGGGATTCAGGAATCAATATGGCCGCGTCAGCCTCGACCAGCCCACGGGCATTTGCGGTTTGATGGTCGCCGGTGGCATGGGCGTAAGGGATCAGGATCGATGGGCGGCCAATCACTGCGATGTCGGCAACCGAGGAGGCGCCCGCACGGCTGATCACCAACTGCGCCTCGGACATGCGGCGTGGCACGTCGTTAAAGAACGGTTTGACCTCGGCGGCGATGCCGTGACTGGCGTAAAACGTATCAACCCGGTTGTGATCTTCTGCGCGGGCTTGATGAGAAATGCGCAAATATTGGCGCATCTCGGCTGGCAGTTTCTTGATGGCTTCTGGCACCACATCCGACAGGATACGCGCGCCTTGCGAGCCCCCCATCACAAGGATCGACATAGGGTAATCGCCAGGTGCGATATACCCTGATCCCGCCCGTTTTAGCACTGTGCCGCGCACAGGGTTGCCAGTGAATTCACCCTCAACCCCCTCTGGCAGGTCAGTCGGCCATGTGCCGCACGCCACCGCATTAACGCGTTTGGCGAACAGCTTGTTCACACGGCCAAGCACGCCGTTTTGTTCATGCAACATCCGTGGGCGGCGCAAAATCCATGCCGCACATACCGCAGGGATCGACGGGTAACCGCCAAAGCCGACAACCATCGCCGGCTTGTCGCGCAGCATTTTGAACGTCGCCCCAAGCACCCCACCCAAAATGCGAAATGGCACCATGATTTTGGCCAGCGCCCCACCCCGCGCAAAAGTCGCCGAGGTGATTTGCTCAATCTGAACCGCATGGGAAAAGCCGCTGGTATAGCGCGCACCGCGAGCATCCGTTGACAGTTTTACCCGCCAACCTTTTTGTAACATAGCCTCACTCAGGGCTTGGGCCGGGAACATATGCCCCCCCGTGCCACCAGCCGCAATAATCAACAAAGGCGCCTTGGCCATGGTTTAATGTCCTCGTCGTGCAAAGTGATCGCTGACCTCGCCTTGGGGGCGGGTGCGGGTAAAAGAGAGCAACATGCCAACAGCAATGCCGCCCGCAATCAAGGATGATCCGCCGTAACTGACGAAGGGCAATGTCATGCCTTTGGCGGGCAACAAGCGCACTGCAACCCCCATGTTGATCATGGCTTGAACGCCAAACATGCAGGCCAAACCGGTGCCCGCCAAGCGGATAAACGGATCACGCTCGCGCATCAAGCGCAGCAACGAGCGCACCGTGACCACAATGTAGAGCGCAATGATCGCCAGCACCAAAATCAGCCCGTATTCTTCGGCTGCGACGGCCACAATAAAATCCGTATGTGCATCAGGCAGGGACCATTTCACTTGGCCCTCTCCCACACCGACACCGAAAAAACCGCCCTCTTGGATGGCGTTGGTGGCATAGCCCATCTGGGTGGTCGGATCGACATCCGTCGACAAAAACCCATCAATCCGGCGCGCGAAATGTTCGGAATTATTATAGGCAACCGTGCCTGCGAAAACCACCATCCCCGCCATACCGATGAGTAAAAACAGCGGCGCACCAGCGACGAAATACATCACACCCCAACCAAACAACACCAAGGACGCTTGGCCAAAATCAGGTTGCATCACCAAAAACCCAACCACTGTGATGGCAATGATAAAGGAATACAACTTGCCCGGCAGCCCGTTGATCTCGAAACTTGCCGACATCAACCATGCGGATATGATCACAAAACCCGGCTTCAAAAACTCGGCCGGCTGCACCGAAGCAAAGCCCAACGAATACCAGCGCACAGCGCCTTTGCCAAAATCCGTGCCCAATACCGGCAGCAAGGCCAATGCCACAAAGGCACCCAAAAATCCAAGCACCCCCAAACGCCGCACCACGGAGGGGGCCATCATCGAAGTGACAAACATCACCACCAGCGCCATACCGCCAAACACGGCTTGGCGTTGGACGTAATGAAAGGCTGAAAATCCGTTCTTGGCCGCCAATGGGGGCGACGCCGCCAACCCCAACAAAATGCCAATGCTGAACAACAAAAGGATCGAACTGAGCGACCATTTATCAATTGTCTGCCACCAACGCGGCAGAATTGGATCGCTATTGCGAACCGGAATTGCACCGTGTGCCATTACCGTCATGGGATACCACCTAACTGCCTCTGTCTGCGTCCGTTTACCGGATCTGTCTGCCACTTTAACGAAAGCTTTCCAGTTGCGCTAGTCCCTTGTTCACAAAGGCTTGCGTCTTTTTGCCGATCGTGATCATCAGGGGGGATGAACACAGATTTGAACACATATGACACCATCATCTTGGGTGCGGGCGCGGCGGGTATGATGTGTGCGGCCCATCTAACAGGTCGCGTCTTGCTGGTGGACCAATCGCGCGCGGTGGGCGAAAAGATCCGCATATCGGGCGGCGGGCGCTGCAATTTCACCAATATGGGTGCGGCACCTGCGAATTTCATCTCGCAAAATTCACATTTCGTCAAATCCGCGCTCAGTCGATATACCCAATGGGATTTCATTGAAATGGTGGCGCACCATGGCATCGCCTACCACGAAAAAACGCTGGGGCAGTTATTTTGCGATGAAACAGCCAAAG